>ERZ1643247.140-NODE-140-length-99875-cov-60.117181_pt1 | contig 99875 bp, 90 predicted proteins | sample MGYA00579264_ERZ1643247 | MGnify/ENA primary metagenome ERZ1643247 (study PRJEB29033, sample SAMEA4952262) | chicken gut metagenome | biome: Broiler Chicken; feature: Gastrointestinal Tract; material: Caecum | place: Ireland | collected 2018 | study: Broiler... | reverse complement strand
CCGGGCGGATTTGGGACTTGCACCCTTGAGAAACGTGCGCCGCCAGGCGCACCAGCAGCAAAGACCCCGGAACATCAGGAAACTCCCAAGGAGCCCTGATGTTCCGGGGTCTTCCCCTTCTCTTCCATCAGCAGTCATACCTATAGATCTGATTCTTTTCTTCCCGGTAATTCTTCTGATCCAGCCATACATACCCGGTATCAATGGATGGGTCTACAGGCATCCCTGCCGACGCCCGCAGCGCTGCAGTCACTGCCGCGTATCCCATACCTCTGGGATTCTGGCAGATCGTCCCCCAGAGTCTTCCCTCCCGCATAGCCTCAATCAGCTCCGCGTCCGCGTCAAAGCCGGCCACCAGGAGATCCTCCCGTCCGGCTTTCTCCAGCTGCTCCAGCACCTCCCGGGTCACCGTTCCGCTGGTACAGAAAATCCCTTTCAGATCGGGGTACTGTTCCAGGGTCTCTTTTACAGGAATTCCCTCCTCCGTTTCGTAGGAAACATTTACAATTTCTGCCTGCGGATATTTTTCCCGCACCTCCATCCGGAAACCGTCCACCCGTTCCCGGCTGGTTCCGGAACTCTCTTCATGGGCAAACACCGCGATCTGCCCTCTTTCTCCCATTTCCCGGCAAAGCCTTTGGGCTGCCTCTGCCGCCGCCTTCTTATTATCTGTCATGCAGACTGCCTCTGCCTGCGCTGCCGTCTGATCCTTCAGGCCGGAATCCAGAAGAATCACCGGTATATCGCTCTCGGCAGCTGCTTCCAGCTGCGCGGTACAGGACTCCCGGTCGATAACGGCCAGGCACAGCGCATTGGGATTTTCCGACAGCACCGCGTCAATGGTATCAATCTGAGCATCTACGTCTTCTCCCTCCAGAGCTTCCGCGGCCCGCACTCCATCCACCGTCAGCCGTACCTGATCCTCACCTGTATATCCCAGGCTGCTGTTTATATCCTCCACCGCCTGTTCCGCCCCTTCCTTTACCGCCTTCCAATACGGATTATCCAGATCTTTCAGAACCATGGCCGCATAGGTCCCCTTTTCCGCCGGTATACCATCCACAACCGTATAATCCACAGCGGAATGCTGCTTTGGCATCTCCACCTGTTCTCCGTTTTCCTCCTCAATAGTGGAATCCGAGGGATTCGTTTTTCCCTCAGCGCCGCTGCAGCCGGCCAGCACTGCAGCTAAAATTCCGGCCAGAAAAAGCCTTATTCCCAACCTGTTTTTCATGCGCTCCGCCTCCGAACTCCCAATCTGACAGCCTCTGTTCATGTCCCCTTTATTATACACGAATCTGTTCTTTCGTCCAGCTTGAGATCAAACGAAAGAAATCTTTTTCCCTGCGGCTTCGTCCTGAACCATAACCTTTCTCCTGTAACCGGGTGCAGAAAGCTCAGAGCCGCGGCACACAGCCCCAGTTCTCCCTCTGTGTTTTGTCCTTTCGGATTATATTTCCTGTCCCCCGCGATGGGCATGCCCGCATGTGCCAGCTGAACCCGGATCTGATGATGTCTTCCTGTCAGAAGCCTGATTTTCAGCAGCGCCTGACCGGAGGGCTGCCTCCCCAGACAGCGGTATTCCAGCACCGCCTGCCTGGCTCCTGCTGTTCCCGCCTCCGCCACCCGGGAACAGTTGGTCCGGCTGTCCTTCAGCAGCATATCGGTCAGGCGCCCCGTCTCCCGGGGCGGGGCTTTCTCCACCACCGCCAGATATTCTTTGATCATTTTCTGCTGCTGCAGCTGCGCGGAAAGAATTCCCGCTGTTTTTTTATTTCTGGCAAATACCAAAAGCCCCTCTACCGGCTGATCCAGCCGATGGATCACAGAAAGACAGGGGATCCGGCCGCCGCCCGGTTCGTCCGCCAGTTTTCCCAGCAGCCAGTGATGGAGATCCATCTCTCCAATCCTGGCACTCTGTACCGCGATTCCCGCCGGTTTATACACCACCAGAAAATCTTTTTCTTTTCTCTCAATTCTGATCTGATTCATTTTGCCCTCTGTATTCCTTTCCGGCTGCATCGTAACGCAAAAAAAAATCCCTGTCAAGCACTTCGGCGGCGGTTCGCCAAATACCTGCCAGGGACGGACAAATTCCATCCGACACGTCGACAGCCGTTCTACCAGATTTCTTATCTCGATAAAACGGCTGTCTCAATGTTCTTCTTTATTCAATTTTTCTTCTACCTTTATCCTTTTCTTTATTTTTTTGTATTTCTGAAGTCCCTGCCTCGTAAGTTCTTCCTTCATCCTCTTACGGGATTACTTCTCTGAATCTTACTTAGAAAGTTTCATATGTAATCTATGATGGATAATAAAAAGTTTCCTATTATAATTTCTCGTCTTATAATATTCCGGCTGTTTCTCTATACTTTCACTTCATACAGTGCCTGTTCGATTTTTCTTTTCTACTAATGACTGGAAATTGCTTTCCCTTCCTGTAAGTCCGATCAATATAGGAAATCGGCCCTTTTCTCTTCGTTTCTTTACACGAATGAAAAGTCTTTTTATTATTTGTGTGGTATCTATTCAATATGAGTGCCAGCTACATATACCTTTCTCTTTTCATCCTGCCTCCTTGCAATGGGGTCTGATGAACTTCTCTTTTCTCTGCTGGTGAAAGGTCTTTCTTGCGGGGATCTGCTATGCAATACCACTCTCATATTGAAGTTGGTTTTCTGACTGTCCCATTGGACTGCACCTCCTTCTTTTTTCTTTCCCTCACTTATCTGGTCTTCCTTACCAGATTCGCTTGTTCTTTTGTTTATGCTTGTATAATACCAGATCATTTCTGTTTTGTCAACACATTTTTATAAAAAACTTTAATTTATTTATTTTCATAATATTCTAACTTTTATACTCATTATATTTTATTAAATATATATATTTTTCAGATTTTTTAAACAGTATCTTCTTCCTGTCAAAGCCCGCCATACAGGCCTGTACGCCTGGCTGACTGATATAAGGATTGCTTGCCTTCCCTGAACCGTTCGTGCTAAAATAGACAGCAAAAGGAGGAGTACGATTATGAGTTTTTGTCCTAATTGCGGAGCGCAGCTCCCCGATGGCAGCAAATTCTGCGGCAAATGCGGCAGCCCCGTCGCTCCCGCGCCTGGCCGGCAGCCGCAGCCTGCCCCCGGTCCGGAACCGGAAGCTTTTAATACCCGAGAATACAGCTGGAATTCCCCGCCTCAAAATACCGGCGATCCCTTCTATAATCCTTATAATCAGCAGTACGATAACACTTATAAGCCCGGCCGGAAGAAAGGCGGAAAACTGCTGATTATCCTGCTGGCGGTAATAGCGGCCCTGGTCGTTCTGATTCTTCTGCTTCTCTTTAAAGCGGGTCCCTTCGCGGACGATCCCGGATCCGGGCAGCGTGCCGAAAATCCCTATGAACAGCCGGTGGCAGATCTCTTCGATTCCATGTCCTCTAAGGATCCGGAAAAGTTTCTGAATATTCTGCCGGAGGAACTGACGGATACCCTTGATACCTTCTATGGTTCCCGGGAAGGCAGTCTGGATGCACTGACAGAATACGCCTTCGGAGCCCTGGAGGAATACGGCGATCTGGAAATCACCTATGAGATCACCGATGTGTACCATCTGAACGAAACGGAAATCCAGGATCTGGAAAATGAGTACATTTACAATCTGGCTCTATCTCTGGACATCGATGATGCCTACGCCCTGGGCGTGGACGCCGCCCTTCATTCAGATCTGGGGTCAGAGGAGGATTCCGCGGAAATAACTGTGATCCAATGCGGCGGGAAATGGTATATTGACGCTGTCAGCATGCTTGAATTTTAGGACGCAAAAACACCCTGAAGGATGGATTTCCTGTCAGGGTGTTTTTTACATTTTTTATCCTCTGTAGTAATTGATGAGACAGCCTTTGAGAATGATCTCTCTCTCATCGTCAGTCAGATCGCCCAGCTTCAGATCAAAAGCTGTCAGCTTTCCTCCGGATACTGCGTAGGCTTTGATGGTCTCCGCTTTTTCCTCCACTTCCCTGCGGATCTGGGGCAGGAAAATGTAGTCTCCGTTGGCAAAAGGCAGATCCCCGGCGGGAATCAGCAGCGGCAGCATGCCCCAGTTGATCAGGTTGGAGCGGTAGCGCTTGGTGGCGTACTCGTTGGCTACGTTGGCCCAGCCTCCCAGCACTTTCTGGCAGGAAGCCGCCTGCTCTCTGGCGGAGCCGTCCCCGGGCTTCACAGCGAAAATGGTGGAGCCGATGCCCAGATTGCTGTTATTTACATCCCTGAAGGTCTGTTTCACCGCATCCAGCACGGCCTGCAGCTCCGGCAGGGCGGCGATGGGATCCTCCCCCGCTTCCAGGGCTTTCTCCGCCCTCTGCACTTCTTTTGCCCGTCCCACGTAGGCCGGATCCTTCCTGGACAGAGTGAACTCTGCCAGGCCCAGGGGATTGGACCGGTAGGAAGAGGTCTCCCCGGAGGGGATCAGCTCATCGGTGGTGGTGACGGGATCATGGATCTCGGAAACTACTTTCAGCAGCAGATGTTCCGCCAGGGCCGGCATCTGGGGCCAGTCTTTGATATTGGGTCCGAAATGGATCTCCGCCGAGGGATCCGCGATGCCGTGGCTGTCAAATACCCGGTTGGCATAGATCTGACTGTCAAAATGGTACACCGGACGGCTGTAGGTTCCCGCGTACTCCGTGGCCGGGGTCAGATAACCCTTGTTCGCCGCAGTGGCGGCGATAGATCTGGCGTCCATCAGAGCTACGGAAGAGATCTGCCCGTTCTGAATCTTGGAACCCTCCCGGTTGGGGAAGTTTCTGGTGGTGTGGCGGATGGAGAAGGCATTGTTGGCCGGTGTGTCTCCCGCGCCGAAGCAGGGGCCGCAGAAGGCGGTCTTCACAATAGCGCCGGTCTCCATCAGATCCGCGATTTTGCCGTTCTTTACCAGCTCCATGTAGATAGGCGTGCTGGCCGGGTAAACGCTGAGCGTGAACTCATCGGCGCCGATGCTGTGTCCCTTCAGGATGTCAGCGGCGTCGCAGATGTTCTCAAAGCCGCCGCCGGCGCAGCCGGCGATGATGCCCTGATCTACCAGGAGCTTTCCGCCGCGCACTTTATTCTTCAGCGTGAAGGGAACCTTTCCGTCCAGGGAGACGGCGGCTCTTTTCTCCACCTCATCCAGAATATCCATCAGATTGCTGTTTACTTCCTCGATGGTGTAGGTATTGCTGGGATGGAAGGGCATGGCGATCATGGGTTTGATCTTGTCCAGCTCCACGGTGATTACCCCGTCGTAGTAAGCCACTGCTCCCGGATTCAGCTCTTTGTACTCGCCGCTTCTGCCGTGGATGTCGTAATACTCTTTGATGGTATCGTCGGTTCTCCAGATGGAGGACAGGCAGGTGGTCTCGGTGGTCATAACGTCCACGCCGATACGGAAATCCGCGCTGAGGCTGGAAACCCCGGGTCCTACAAACTCCATAACCTTATTTTTCACGTAGCCGCAGTCAAAGACAGCGCCGATAATGGCCAGGGCCACATCCTGGGGACCAACCCCGGGAGCGGGCGCTCCTGTCATATACACGGCCACCACCCCGGGCATGGGGATGTCGTAGGTCTTGTTCAGCAGCTGTTTTACCAGCTCCGGTCCGCCTTCGCCCATGGCCATGGTGCCCAGAGCGCCGTAGCGGGTGTGGGAATCAGAGCCCAGGATCATCTTTCCGCCGCCGGAGAGCATCTCTCTGGCAAACTGATGGATCACGGCCTGATGAGGCGGAACATAGACGCCGCCGTATTTCTTGGCGCAGCTCAGTCCGAACATATGGTCATCTTCATTGATGGTGCCGCCCACGGCGCACAGAGAGTTGTGGCAGTTGGTGAGCACATAGGGAATGGGGAATTTCTCCAGTCCGGAAGCCCGGGCGGTCTGGATGATTCCCACAAAGGTAATATCGTGGGAAGTGAGCTTGTCGAATTTGATCTGCAGCTCTTTCATATTTCCGGAAGTATTATGCGCCTCCAGGATGCCGTAGGCAATGGTCTGCTTTCTGGCTTCCTCCGCAGTGGTGGAAACCCCGGCCTCCGCCTGCAGTCTGGCGGCCGCTTCCCCGTCCGCGGGGATCACCGTCCGGCCGTTTACCAGGTAAGCGCCCCCGTCAAGTAACTGTATCATGGTCTTTCCTCCTTCAAAATCAGTATCACTCTTTTGACCTTACCCTTTAGCATAGCTTATTTTTCTGATTTTCGCAAGACAAAATCCTGCCTCTCCATAGCCTCCCCGCGTCCGGCTGTCTCCCCGCGGGCTTCCGGAAACGTAAGGATCGCCTTGAAAAGATCCCCGTCCACATACAACTCGAAGCTGCCTCCCATAAGGATCACCAGGTTTTTGGCAATAGACAGCCCCAGGCCGCTGCCCTCGGTGGTACGGGAACTGTCTCCCCGGACAAACCGTTCCATGAGCTCATCGGCGCTGATGTTCAGGGTCTGTTCCGAAACATTTTTAATGGAGAGCATCACCATTCCCGCTTTTTTCACCACATCCACATAGACACGGGTGGAGGGCATGGCATATTTCGCGGCGTTGCCGTACAGATTTTCCAGCACCCGCCAGATATAGCGTCCATCCGCTTTCAGCAGAGCGCTTTCCAGAGGCAGATGGCAGATCAGTTCCAGGCTGCGGGCCTCAAACCGCTCGCTGAACTCCCCGTTGACCTGCTGCACCAGCTCGTTCAGGTTCAGGGTGACGATCTCCAGCTTTACGTTGCCGGAACTGGCCCGGGAAGCCTCCACCAGGTCCTCCGCCAGCTGCTTCAGCCGCTGAGATTTCCGTTCCAGCACATCGATATAATTTTTGATTTTGGGCTCTTTAATATTTTCTCTTTTCAGCAGATCCACATAATTAATAATAGAAGTCAATGGGGTTTTCAGATCATGGGACACATTGGTAATCAGATCCGCCTGCATCCGCTCGTTTTTCATCTGCCGGCTGACAGATTCCTTCAGCCCCTGTCCCATGCTGTTGATTAGCTGGGCCAGCTCCAGATTATCCCCCCGCAGCTCCGCGGTGTCTACCTGATAGTCCAGGTTCCCGGTTCCGATCTGTTTCAGCCCCTCCTCCACGGTCTGCCGGCCGGCGGCGTCCCGAAGCAGGTACAGCAGCACCAGGACGTCCACCACCAGGCAGAAGGTATATCCGAAAAGTCCCGCGTTAGGCAGCAGAATAAAATGCAGAAGGATCAGCAGGATTCCCGCCCAGATCACCCGAGTGGAGGCTTTTCTGGCACCGTAGGCCCTTGTCCCCAGACGGATCACCGCCCGCAAAAGGCTCCGCTCCCAGAGATTGTGAGCCTTCAGCCGCCGGACCAGGGAATAATAAAGCAGCAGGAAGATCCCTGTGTCCATCACCACCGCCGCCGAGGAAAAGACCAGGGACAGAGGGGAGAACTGCTCATAGCGGTAGGCCAGATTCAGCAGAGGCCAGCCCGTAAAGCCAAGACCCAGCAAGATCAGCAGCAGAGAAACCGCTCCCGCCGCCTCCGTGGGCAGACGGTCAAAGGCATAGAGCCGGATCTCTTTGTTCTCCGGATTCCGGCCGGACTGAAAGGTCCCTATAGCCAGGCTGGCCACCGCCAGGCAGACTCCCGCCACCGCCAGCGCCAGAAGAAGGTTCTTATTTGGAACCAGGCTGTCGAAGAATTCTGACTTGGCCCGGTAGTCATCTTCCATGGGATAACCGGAGCGCAGGCCCAGCAGAACCGTTTCATCCTCCGATAAAAGAGAATTCAGGGACAGATACTCCCGCAGCCGGTAGCCTGCCGGCGTGTCCGGAAAGACGCTGCCCTCCTCCAGGCTGCCATTTTTCCGGACATAGGACAGTTCCAGAGGCCATCCCTGAATCTGCCGGGATACCTCCTCCAGGCTGGCCTTTTCCCAGGAATTTACATTGGTGTAAACCACTTCTCCGTCCGATATATAATAGCAGAAATTACTGTTCTGCAGAGCCGCTCCCTCCTCCAGGGTCCACATGTATTCCGCTGCCTGGGAGGCTTTCCGGTAAAGATTCATGTACAGGTCGTAGAGAGAGACTTCGTTGGGGTGGGCGGCGGCATAGTCCGCCAGGGTAGATCCCGCGGCAGTGCGCACCCCCGCTTCCATCTCCGCTTGATATCCGTATCCGTAGAGGTACAGAAACTGACTGCTGAAAGAAACCCCGCCCGCCACACTCTGCAGATGCTTCCAGACTTCTTCGCTCATATAATAATTTCCGTATTCAGAAGATACTTCCTCCGAAGCGTCCCCCTGAAATTCTTCCCCGCTGATACTCTGGGAAGACTCCGCCCACTCCCGCAGCTGGTCGGCAACACCGCTGTTGTGCAGAGTGTACAGATCTTCCAGGGTATAGGAGGTATTCGCGGCCGGCTCCTTCCCGGCCTCATCCCCGGCCAGATCCACCAGCCGGTCCGGATCGTATCTGCCATCCACATCAAAACGGCCCCTCTCCTCCAGATAGTTGGAAAGATGTGAAAGGTCGTAGACCATCTGCTCCCCGCAGCCGTTTGTCTCCTGATACTCCGTGGTTTCGTCCAGGGCAAAGGGATCCGTGCTGCTGATGCCGCCCAGATGCAGCAGGGCGCTGCCAAAAATAGCGCACAGGAAGATCCCGCAGAAAGTCAGCAGCACCATCAGGACTTTCAGGGGGCTCCCGTAAAAAATCCGATTTCTGTTTTCAGCTTCCATATTCAACACTCCTCTCCGGCAGGAGACAGAAGATTTCTGTTATAATTTTTCAATTTTGTACCCTACGCCCCAGACCACCTTCAGGTACCGGGGCTCCTTGGGATTGATCTCGATCTTTTCCCGGATATGGCGGATATGAACCGCCACCGTATTGTCGGCGCCGATGGCCTCCTCGTTCCAGATGTTTTCGTAAATCTGTTCAATGGAAAAGACTTTTCCCGGATTCTTTACCAGCAGCAGAAGGATATTGTACTCGATGGGGGTCATTTTTACCGGCTCCCCGTCCACGGTCACCTGTTTCAGATCGTCGTCAATGGACAGCCCGCCCACGGTAAAGACATTGGCCCCCTCTCCCTGGATATTCCCCAGTTTGGTATAGCGGCGGATCTGGGATTTCACCCGGGCTACCAGCTCCAGGGGATTGAACGGCTTCGTCACATAGTCATCCGCCCCGATGTTCAGCCCCAGAATCTTATCCACATCCTCGGATTTGGCGGAGAGGATAATAATGGGAATGCTGCTCTTCTCCCGGATCTTCAGGGTGGCCCGGATCCCGTCCAGCCGCGGCATCATCACATCTATAATCAGCAGATGCACCTCCTGCTCTTCCAGAATCTTCAGGGCCTGGAGGCCGTCGTAAGCCTTCAGAATAGTATAGCCCTCCTGGGACAGATAGATCTCTATGGCCTCCACAATCTCTTTATCGTCATCGCATACCAGTATGTTCATGGTTCCCTCCTCAGATTTTATGATTTCATACTCCCCGGCGTTTTTCCGCCTGTTCCAGTATACCCTATCCCCTTTCGGAACTCAAGGGTCCTGCTCCTGCCGTTTATGAGGTAAGCATAACAGAGAAATCTTTATTTGCCGCTGGGGAAAAAATTAAGATTTCCTGAAAATGAGATTCACGGAATCATTGGTTCATCCGGAGAAAGGAATTTTATCCGCCTTGAAAATTTAGCGTAATTACGCTAAAATAATCACGGATTGGAGGTTGCTGCTATGAAAATGATTAGACCTGTTTCGGATTTAAGAAATAATTTTTCTGATATTTCAAAAACGGTGCATGAAACCGCCCGGCCAAGAGAAAGGAGCCCGCTATGTTTCGACTTTGGGGAAAAATTATCAAAGATAATCATCTGATCAAAGATATGACGGTGTCCAACGACACGGAGGATACCCGCACCCACAAGATTTTTCAGGCGCTGGAGGCTATCTGCTATGCCTGGGATCTGAGCAGGCCCATCTGGCTGGATTCCACCATCGCGGAATTCAAGCGCCACAGCAAGGCCCGCTTTTACCAGGACAATTTTATTGAGTCCATTGACTTTGACTATCTGGAGATCCAGATTCTGGAAGAATGACCGGCTCAGCAGATCCGGTTCAGCCTTCCTCCCTCCGCGAAGGATTTCAGGTTTTCCTCCAGCTTCCGGACCAGCAGCTGTCTGGATTCCCGGGAAGCCCAGGCAATGTGGGGGGTAATCAGCAGCCGCCGGCTGTCCTGAAACTTCAGCAGGGGATTGTCCGCCGCCATAGGCTCTTTTTCCAGCACGTCCAGAGCCGCGGCGGCGATCTTTTTTTCTTCCAGGGCCCGCAGCAGCCCGGGCTCATCCACAATGGGCCCCCGTCCCACATTGATAAAGACAGCGGAGGGCTTCATCCGGCAGAACCGCTCGTAGGTAAACAGCTTCTCTGTGGCCGGGGTCAGAGGCGCGTGGACAGAAACCACATCCGAATCCCGCAGAAGCTCAGAAAGCTCCAGCCGCTGATAGCGGGGATTCCGGTCCGCCCCGGAGGAAGAATAGTAGACCGCCCGGCAGCCGAAAGCCTCCGCCAGGGCCGCTACCCGGGTGCCGATGGCGCCCAGGCCGATGATCCCCCAGGTCTTTCCCTCCAGCTGACTGAAGGGCTCCTTAAGATTGGAAAAGGTATCGCTGGCCGCGTAGGCCCCGCTCTTTACATACTCGTCAAAATAGCGGAGTTTTTCCGCCACATAAAAATACAGGGCAAAGGTGTGCTGGGCCACGCTGGCGGTGGAGTATCCCGCCACATTGGCCACGCCGATGCCCCGGCTCTTCGCGTAATCCAGATCTACGTTGTTGACGCCGGTGGCGGTGACGCAGATCAGCTTCAGGTTTTCTGCCTGTCCCAGGGTTCCCTGATCCAGCATCAGCTTGTTGGCCAGGATCACATCCGCCTCCCGGATCCGCTCCGGGCACTGTTCCCGGGTGGTCCTCCCGTAGATCACCAGCTCCCCGTACTTGGCGAAGCCGCTGAAATCCAGATCCTCCCCCAGACTGGCGGCCTCCAGCATAACAATTTTCATTCCTTTTTTCCTTTCCATGACGTAAAAGACACCGCCCCGGCAGAGCCGGAAGGCGGTGTCTCTGATTCTGCGTTTACAGTCTCTTCATGAGTTCTTCTCTTTCCTTCTCGTAGCCCGGCTTGCCAAGAAGAGCGAACATGTTCTTCTTGTAGCTCTCCACGCCCGGCTGGTTGAACGGATTCACGCCGGATACGTAGCCGCTGATGCCGCAGGCAAACTCGAAGAAGTAGAACAGCTGTCCCAGATAAAACTCATTCTGCTCCGGAATGTCTACCCGGAGATTGGGAACACTGCCGTCGGTGTGTGCCAGGATAGTGCCGTTCATGGCACTCTTGTTGACGAAATCCACAGTCTTTCCGGCCAGATAGTTCAGTCCGTCCAGATCTACCGGCTCCTCACCGATGGTCAGCTCTACTCTTGATTTTTCCACATTCATAACGGTCTCGAACATAATCCGGGAGCCGTCCTGAATGAACTGGCCCATGGAGTGCAGGTCTGTGGTCAGATCGACAGAAGCGGGATAGATACCCTTCTGGTCTTTGCCCTCGCTCTCGCCATAGAGCTGCTTCCACCACTCGGAAATGTAGTGCAGGCTGGGCTCGTAGTTGGCCAGGATCTCCACAGATTTGCCCTTGCGGTGCAGAATGTTGCGGACTGCCGCGTACTGCATGGCGTCATTTTCCGCGTAGGGCAGGTTCAGCGCCATCTCTCTTCCGGAGGCGGCGCCCTCCATCAGCTTATCTATGTCAGCTCCGCTGACGGCGATGGGCAGCAGGCCAACGGCAGTCAGTACGGAGAATCTTCCTCCAACATCGTCCGGTACGACGAAGGTCTCGTAGCCCTCTTCCTCTGACAGATGCTTCAGGGCTCCCTTGGCCTTGTCCGTGGTGGCATAGATCCTCTTTGCCGCCTCTTCCTTGCCATACTTCTTCTCCAGCATCTCCTTGAAAATGCGGAAAGCGATGGCAGGCTCAGTGGTGGTGCCGGACTTTGATATAATATTTACGGAGAAATCCCGGTCCCCCACAACATCGATCAGGCCCTGCAGATAGCTGCTGCTGATGCTGTTGCCGGCGAAGTAAATCTCCGGGGTCTTTCTCTGCTCTTTGCTGATGTTATTGTAAAATCCGTGGCGCAGGAACTCGATGGCCGCTCTGGCTCCCAGATAAGAACCCCCAATACCGATGACCACCAGCACCTCAGAATCGCTGCAGATCTTCTCCGCGGCTTTTTTGATGCGGGCAAACTCTTCCCTGTCATAGTTGACCGGCAGATCGATCCATCCCAGATAATCATTGCCCTGGCCGCTTCTGGATACCAGCACCTCTTTGGCCGCGCACGCAATCTGCTCAAAAGACTGCATCTCGTGCTCACGGATAAACCCTGCTGCTTTGGAATAATCAAATGCTACTTTTGTTCCCATTTTTCTTTTCTCTCCTTTGTGTAATTCTACACAGTCCAGCCGTTCTGTACGGCTATGGGGCTGAGCTATAACTCTGCTTTTAGTTTAGCAAATCCACTGTCTGGAATCAAGTCAAATATTCCCGGATCACCTCCCTCATGAGTTTTTCATCCTCCGGATTCATAAGCTCCGCGAACTTACTTTTTGGGCTGGCTTTCTCCCGGATTTTTTCCTCCACCTGGGTGATGGCCGCCTCCTGTTCCGACCGTTTCATGGGACTGATTTTTGTATGCTCCGCCGCGGCAGCCGGCTCCCTGACCGTTTCCGCCTCCACAGAAGCAGAGGGCGTTCTCTGGTTGTCCAGGTAATCCCTCCATCCTTCCAGAAGCCTCTGTTTTTTTCCGGAAAAATTCAGGCTGTACCGGGCCAGCAGAAGGAGGCTGATGATGCTGCCTGCAGCCAGCGTGTACTGATAGAGAACATACCTCTCATACTGCAGAAGATAAATGCCCCAGATTCCCAGCAGCAGAAATATGCCGCAGAGGCTGGAGGCGAGACTGACTCCGTTCAGCAGGCTTTCCACCCGCTGCCCCAGGACCTTTCCCTCCTGGAGACGATTCCTGATAAAGGCTTCCGTATCCCTCATGCCGGCTCCCCTCCGGTCCGCCAGTTCCAGGATTTCTTCCGTCCACCGGCCTTTGGGCTCTTCCCTGCGCCTCATATCTTTTACCGCTGTGTGATAAAAGCGGCTGCTCCAGAACAGGCACCATACTCCCAGAATTCCCGCGGCTATCATGCCGTATAGAAAAAAGTTTTGATCCATGCACATTTGCAGCATAATCAATACCCCCTGTTAATTTTTTTGTGAGGCCATGATATACCCGGGGGACAGGCTTTGTAAACAAAAACCGTTCGACGGTTTTCCTGTACTTTTTCTGTTTTACAGCCGTTTCACCATATTGGACATGAGTTCGACGCTGTGGCGGATGGCTTCCCGCTCGAATGCCGGATAATCTACGGAAGCGCTGTCGTCCGCTTTATCGGAGATGGCCCGCAGAACCACGTAGGGCACATGATTCAGATAGGCTGCCTGGGCAATGGCGGCTCCCTCCATCTCCGTGCAGTATCCCTGGAAATTTTTGCTGATCCGCTCCTTTGATTCCCGGTCCGACACAAACTGATCGCCGCTGACCACCCGTCCCGCGAAGACCTGTATCTCCGGGATCACCTCCCGGCAGACTTCCTGGGCAAGCGCGATCAACTTTTCATCCGCCGGGAAAGCCAGGGTGTCCATCCGGGGAATCTGCCCCAGAGGATAGCCGAAACCGGTGGCGTCCATGTCATGCTGCACGGTATCTGTGGATACCACAATATCGCCGATGTTGATCTCATTTTTCAGGCTTCCGGCAATGCCGGTGTTGATGATGCAGTCCACCTGATAGTCGTCCACCAGGATCTGGGCGCAGATGCCGGCGTTGACCTTGCCGATGCCGGAGCGGACTACCACCACAGCCTTTCCGTTGAGAATGCCTTTGCAGAATTCCATCTCCGCCTTTTTGGTGATCCGGACGTCCGTCATCTTTTCTTTCAGCTGGCTGACCTCTTCCTCCATGGCTCCGATAATTCCGATTAAATTCATTTGTTCATTCCTCCTGTGATTCCATATAGAATCTTTCTCTCGTTTCTGCTATAATAACACGATAGGCCCAAACCCGTCAAACCGGGGAAGGGCCTGAGATTCATCGCTCGGAGAGGAGAATACGGTTATGGTATACAAAACACACGGAACCTGTTCCCAGCTGATCTCTTTTGAGCTGGAGGACGGAAAGATTCACAATGTCTCTTTTACCGGAGGCTGCAACGGAAATCTGAAAGGCATCAGCGCTCTGGTGGAGGGCATGGACGCCAAAGAAGCCATCGCCAAACTGGAGGGCATCCAATGCGGATTTAAGAACACTTCCTGTCCGGACCAGCTGGCAAAGGCTCTGAAACAGGCTCTGTAAGCCTTCGGCAGATAAAAGAAGCGGGACTGTCAGCCAGCCCCGCTTCTTTTATCTGTCCCACTTGTCGCAGAGGGAATTGATCTGGTCGGTAAACTTTGCCAGATCCTTGTTGGCCCCGCCCTCGTTGCGGCGGATCACAGTCAACAGCCTCTGACCCGCGGCCATCAGACGGTCAAAGACGGTCCTGGTTCTGGAGGAAACAGCCGGTTTCTCCTGTTTTTCCGCTTTCACCGGCGCCGGAGCCGCCTCCAGTTCATCCGCCGCCAGATCGTAGACCGTGCCGCTGTAGGGCGCCATGGCGTCATAGCCCAGTTCATGGCGGAGGGTCTCCGCGAAGATTTTTGTCACTTCGTCTTCCCCGTGGGTTACAAAGACTTTCCGGGGTCTTTCTTTAAAGGAGGCAGCCCACCGGAGCAGCCCGGACCGGTCCGCGTGGCCGCTGACTCCCGGCAGTTCTTTTACTTCCGCCGCCACATGAACTTCTTCCCCGAAAATCCTGACCTTCTCCGCCCCTTCCACCAGGGCCCGGCCCAATGTGCCGTTGGCCTGATAGCCCACAAAAAGGATGGTGCATTCCCGCCGCCAGAGATTGTGCTTCAAATGGTGTTTGATCCGGCCTGCGTCGCACATGCCGCTGGCAGAGATGATTACTTTCGGCTGCTGGTTGAAGTTGATTTCCCTGGATTCCTCCGTAGTAACCGAAACCTTCAGCCCCGGGAAGCGGATGGGATTGATCCCCTGCTCCACCAGCGCTTTGGCTTCCCCGTCAAAACAGTCCCGGTAGTGCTCGTCAAAAATGCCGGTGGCCTCCACCGCCAGAGGACTGTCCACGTAAACCGGAAAATCAAAGGATACCAGCCGGTCCGCCTTGATCTGACGGATAAAGTAGAGCATTTCCTGGGTGCGCCCCACGGCAAAGGAGGGGATCACCAGATTTCCGCCCCGGGAGAGCGTTCTCTCGATGACTTCCGCCAAGGCTTTTACATAGTCCGGAGGCGCCTCGTGCTCCCGGTTGCCGTAGGTAGACTCCATGACCACGTAGTCCGCCTCCTCCACATAGCTGGGGTCCTTGATCAGAGGCTGGTGCAGGTTCCCGATGTCTCCGGAAAATACGATTTTTTTCTCCGTTTCCCCTTCCGTCAGCCAGATTTCAATGCTGGCGGAGCCAAGCAGATGTCCCACATCCACAAAGCGGACTTTGATTCCCTCCTCCAGAGTAATTACCTTATTATAAGGGCAGCCCGCCAGATGCTGGATCAGCCCCAGGGCGTCCTCCATGGTGTAGGGCGGAATGTGATCCGGCTTCCCGGCCCGGCGGTTTTTCTTGGTGCGCCATTCCGCCTCCATCATCTGAATGTGGGCGCTGTCGCGGAGCATGATATCGCAGAGATCCGCCGTGGCCTCTGTGGTGTACACCGGCCCCCGGAATCCGTGGGCGTAAAGGGCCGGCAGATTTCCCGAGTGGTCGATGTGGGCGTGGGTCAGCAGCACAAAGTCCAGCTCCGCCGCCGGCACCGGAATGGGTTTGTTTTCGTAGATGTTGGGGCCCTGCTCCATGCCGCAGTCCACCAGAAACTTCTTTCCCGCCGCCTCCAGATAATAGCAGCTGCCGGTCACCTCATGGGCGGCGCCCAAAAATGTAAGCTTCATAGACATGCCCTCCTTCCGTTCGTTCATTTCTGGCATAAATCAAATATATGCCGTATAAAAGATACTAATAGCTGGACTTCAATAAATCGAACAACGTTTTTTCTTCTTTGCGAATCTTTGATACTCTTCTATATTCATGCAGCGCATTTATCAAAATATGCATGTCCGAAAAATAAGTCTGAATAAATTCATAGTTTTTCACATTTATTAATTTTAATTTTGTTTTACAATAGACACTGGGCTTTAAACCTGAGTTTTTAAATTCCTTATATTTCCCCTCACAGCAAATAATCAGCATTTCAATCTCAGGTGCTGTGATGACATTAATAACATCAATTTTTTGTTCATATGCCTTACTCAGTTTAAAATTCTCTCGCCGAGAATCTAGAATACGATAAACCGTGATCTTTTCAGAAAAACCTTTTTTCAAATATCGTCTCTCAAATTCCCGCGCGTTTCGACATCTCAACAGTTCTTCCTCAATTAAATCTTCTCTTTCAAAAATCAATTTGTGCGCATCCAGCAGCAGATCCAGTATTGCCCGCTCAGCCCCGCCCTCGCAGATGCATGCTGTATATTTTTCCATCGCGAAATCCTCCTATCTCATAAAGATACAAGGACCTTTTTCAAAGCAATATATGACTCATAAGCAGGCACAGTTCCTTTCAGGAAATCGCTGTCGTAAATTTCGCTTTTTTTAATATCGTTTCTTTTTAAAATATCGGATAGGTTTTCCGCTGTAATTCCCCCTCTGTTCCTTATAATATAAATCTCATCGTTTCTGTCAAATTCATCCAGTAATTCCGAATAGTGGGTAGAGAAAATCAATGTTGCGCCTTTTTTATTGATTTTTTTGTCCATAAAAAAGCGGATTAAAGTTGAAACGATCTCTTTGTTGAAATGGTTCTCCAGCTCATCTACCAGCAAATACCCTCCCGCCGTGAAAGCAAACACAGCTCCCATAAATACACTGAGTCCCTTTATGGTGCCTGAAGAAAGATATTTATTCAATTCCAAAGGACTGTTCAAGTGGATTGTATCCCTGCCGTAAAACTTTAATTTAATATCCACTTTTTTTTCATTGGGCTGGCAAAACAGATATTCAATACTTGGATCCAAAAAGGTCAACATTTCTTTTGGATATTTTCCCAAAACATTCAGCATATTATAATCTGTAAATTCCGATGTATCATATAAGAAAAAATTGGTATCCTGCTTTTTATTTAATGCAACGATGATACTGACATCGTCCATCAGATATTCCGCATTTTTATCTCTTCCCGCTCTCAGGTTGGAATCTTCAAACTGGTAAAGACTTTTTTTTGTCTTAATTCTGCTGCTTTCCTTCGACCAAAGCGTCTCGTCTAAAATAACAAGATTCGTGCTTCCATCCATCGGATTTTCTTTTTTCCCTATGACAGTCTGTAACTTATATACAATCCCATGGTGATAAAAACAGGCTGAAAAGCATACTTGCTGCCCGCAATCCATATCATCAAAGATTCCTTTTGAGGGTATATGATTGAGTGGTCTGTTATTCAGCAGATCTATCGCAAAGGAAATTGCTTTTAATATCGTTGTCTTTCCGGATGCATTAATACCTATAAAGGAGAGTGCCGGAGTTGTATAGATATTAGAAAAAATATAGGATAACTGTTCCCTGTCATCCTCTGCGACTCTTTGCCGCGCCACGAAATCTATCTCCAGATTATTTTTAAAATGCGGCAGTCCTTCGATTGATATTTTTAATAATTTCATAGCAACCTCCGTTATTATTATCGAGTTCTGCGTTATTATTTTCTATTCTATATCTTTATTTTTATTATTTCAACTAGTATTCCCGATATTTCCGTGATTATTTTCAGAATGCCCTTTTGCCGTTAAAAAGGCAGAGGGCTTTACGCTCTCCGCCTTTCCATAATCCTGCAGAACAGAACCGCTGCTGCCGTGCTCACCGCCGTGGCCAGGATCGCCGGACCGATGATCCCCGCCGGATTCACGCTGCCGTACTGGCTTCGGTAGGCGATAACGCTGACCGGGATCAGCTGCAGGGAGGAAATGTTGACGATGAGAAAGGTGCACATTTCATTTCCGGCTGTCCCCTGTTCCCGCACCGGCCCCGGCGCTTTCCCGGCCCGCCTGTCATCCTCCAGCCGGCCAAGTTCCTCCATGGCTTTCAGCCCCGCGGGAGTGGCTGCCCAGCCCAGCCCCAGAAAATTAGCGATCATGTTCAGGGAAATTGCCTTTCCTGCCGGGTGGTTCCGGGGGAGCCCCGGAAACAGAAACCGAAGCAGCGGCCGGATTTTTTCTGTGATTTTTTCAATCAGGCCGGAATGCTCCGCGATCTTCATCAGCCCGCACCAGAATCCGGTGATCCCGGCCATGGAAATACACAGCGTCACCGCCTCTTTGGCTGAATCCAGAATGGACTCTGTCACCTGAGACAGATTTCCGGTAAAAGCTCCATAGAGAATGCCCAGAAGAAGCATTCCTCCCCAGAGATAATTCATAGACGCCTCCCAAAAAAGCCGGGAATCTCATCCCGCTTCAGATTCCCGGCCCTGTCTTTTTACCAATGTATGTATTTTCCCGCGGTTCTATGCGGCGGGCTGCGCTATGCTTTTCGTATAAAAGAAAGCGCCTGGTTCAGATTCAGATCGGATTCTTCTGAAATCAAAGCAGCATATCAGTATTTCCCGTACTTTTCCACCGCCTGAAGCAGGGCTTCCATGTTCTCCTCCGGGCAGTCCTCCAGAGAATAGCCGGTGGTAAACAGATAGCCTCCGCCGGGAGCCATAATGTCCAGGAGTTCCTTCACCTGCTCCTCAATCTGCTCCGGGGTGCCGTAGCGGACCGTGTACACCGGGAACCCGCCCATAAGGCAGGCCGTATCTCCCAGCTCCTTCTTTGCCAGCTTCAGATCCACCTCCTCAAAGTGATAGATCACCTTGTGCTCCGGCACGTCCTTCAGATATTTCAGGCGGGTATTGTAGGCGCCTTCCGTGTAGACGACCGGGGTGATATCATGCTCGATCAGCCCCAGGATCCACTGCTGCAGGTAAGGCCAGTACAGTTCCCGGTAATCCGTATCGCTGATAAAGTTGTCGAATCCCTTATGCAGCATGACCCAGGCGTACCGGCTGCCGGTGGCCCGGCAGAACTCCAGGCTGTCTTTCAGATGCAGTTTCACAAAAATCTCCAGCGCGCGCTTTACATTGTCTCTCTCCTCAATGAGATCCGGCATCATGCCGAAGGTTCCTCTTAAAGTATCCCCCAGCATATCGAAGGCTGTGGCGGAACCTCCGCCCATAATGGAATAATACCCCAGGTCTTTCAGCTTCTGATCATATCTGCCGATAATCTGATTCATGCGCTGATTTTCTTCCGCCGCTGCCAGCAGCCGCTGATAGACGGGGATCGCCGACGGATCCGTGAGGAATCTCTGGGCTCCCAGGATCAGTTCGTAGAAATCCATTTTGGCCAGCGGCTCAAACAGCCCGATGGTTCGGGGCAGATGCTTGCTGATCCAGAATCCCGCCGGATCCCGGAAGAATTCCTCGTACTCCTCCGCTTCCAGGGTGGGAAACTCAATAAACTGGTAGGTGTTGTTCACATCTAGTCCCTTGGGATCCCCGGGCCATCTGGCGGTTTTCACGTCCAGATTCTCCAGGGTTTTGGCCGCGGGCATAAAATTGCTGATGCTGGCGGTATCCGTGCAGGAATGGGTCTCGTAGAAAGAAAGCATGGCCTGGCAGGCCTTCTCATGGTCCACCATGCTCTCCGCCATGGTCATACCCGCTTTGTGAATGGGATAGGTGCCTACCAACAGCACGTTGGGAACCCGGTCCGGCTGCCCGCCGGCCACTGCCGTCTCCACCCGGGTCTTTCTCTCCTGGTACAGTTTCTTGTAATCTGTCATAGGGAAACCTCCTTTCGATTACCGGTATCGCAGAACTTCTCTGTTATCATAGTATCACACGGCTGCGCTTCCTGCTACATCCGCTCTGCACAATCATCGAAGGGCCGGTTCTTCTGTTTTTATCCCCTTATGCACATACTCTTTAAGATATGTCATTCCTCCTGCTCCAGGAGCTGCTGATATACGTCTCTCTTACTGCATCCCCGGTCCTTGGCCACCTGTTTCATGGCTTCTTTCCGATCCATGCCTTTTTCCATGTAAAGGGCCATGTGGGCTTCCAGGGACATGGCCTTCCAGTTCTCCTGCTCCGCCTGCCTCACTTCCAGGCGGGAGCGGCCTTCCAGCACCAGCACGCATTCCCCCCGGGGAGCTTCCTGCCGGTAATGGGCGCAGGCTTCCCCCAGAGTTCCCCGAAAAAGGGTTTCATGCTTTTTGGTAAGCTCCCGGCAGACGGCAGCCCTCCGGGATTCTCCCAGAACCTCCCTCAGTTCTTCCAGGGTCCGAAGCAGACGGTGGGGGGCCTCATAGAGCACCGTGGTGCGGAATTCCTCTTTCAGCTCCCGCAGAATTTCTCTCCGCTCTTTTTTGTCCTGGGGCAGAAAGGCCTCAAAGGCAAATCTCCGGGAAGGCAGTCCGGAAAGCACCAGCCCGGTGACACAGGCAGCCGGCCCCGGCACTGCCGTCACCGGGATCCCCGCCTCCAGGGCCATAGCCGTCAGCTCCTCCCCCGGGTCGGAGATCCCGGGCATGCCGGCGTCGGTAATCAGGGCGATTTTCATGCCCTGCCGCATTTTTTCCACCAGTTCCCTGCCTTTTTCGATTTTATTATACTCGTGGTAGCTGGTCATGGGAGTGTGGATCTCAAAATGGTTCAGCAGCTTGATGCTGTTTCTGGTATCCTCCGCCGCGATCAGATCCGCTTCTTTTAAAGTCCGAACCGCCCGGAAGGTCATGTCCTCCAGATTTCCAATGGGCGTTCCGCACAGATACAATATTCCGGACATCTTCTCTCTCCTTTCCGCCGGCCGCCCGGTTCTTTATCTTCCATCCCCGTACATTTCCCGTACCTGCCGGGTATACTGTCCCGGCTGTTCATAGACGATCAGAGGCTTTTCCACGGTGATCCTGGGATTTCCGTTTTTGCAGGCTTCCAGCAGAACCATGTTTGGCTCCCGGTCCACGTACGGATACACCAGCCGCATCCGCTTGGGCTCCAGCCGGTACTTCATCAGCATCCCCATGATTTCCGCCAGCCGGAAGGGCCGGTGCACCAGATAAAATCTCCCCCGGGAAGTCAGCACCGCGGCGGTCTCCCTTACCAGATCCTCCAGCGTGCACAGCACCTCATGGCGGGCAATGGCTTTTTCCTGCTCCGGATTTACCAGGCCGTGCTGACCTGTCATATAGGGCGGATTGCTGACCGCCACGTCAAAAGAAGCCGGGCCGAAAATGGCCGCGGCTTCTTTTATATCTCCTGTCACGATCCGGATTTTTTCTTCCAGTCCGTTAAAGGCCACGCTCCGCCTGGCCATTTTGGCGCTTTTCTCCTGGATCTCCAGTCCCGTAAAACACCTGCCCGGTGTTTTCGCCGCCAGCAGAATGGGAAGGATTCCCGTGCCGGTTCCCATATCCAGCACCTTCTCCCCCGGCTTTACCCTGGCGAAAGCGGAGAGCAGAACGGCGTCAATGCCGTAGCGGAATCCCTGCCGGGACTGGATAATATGGTATCCGTTCTGGAGATCATCCAGCTGTTCTCCCGGCTGAAGCTTTACGTTTTCCATGTTCCGATCCTTTCTTTGACTGGCGCTTCTTTTCCCGGCCCTCCTCTTTTTCCCTGCGGCCGCCGGACTCCTGCTGTTCCTTCTCCAGTTTTTCCAGTTCCTTCTTCTCTTCAGAAGTCAGGTCTTTTTCTTTCTCTTTTTCCTTATCCCGGCCTTTTTTATGCTTCTGCTTAATGCGCAGTTCACCGGCCGGGTATTCCCGGATCTCTTTTTCATCCTCTACGTTGACCACAACCTTTACCAGCTGCCGCAGTACGTTGACGCTCTGCACCTCTCCCAGGATTCCCTCAGGAGTGGATACAAGGTCTCCGTTTCCGGGAAGTTTTTTATTCAGATACTCGTAGGTTTCCTGCTCATTTTTCAGGCAGCACATCAGCCGGCCGCAGGTGCCGGAAATTTTGGTGGGATTCAGAGACAGATTCTGTTCCTTCGCCATCTTGATAGAAACCGGAGCGAACTCCGACAGATAGGTATGGCAGCAGAGGGGACGGCCGCAGATACCGATGCCTCCCAGGATTTTGGTCTCATCCCGGACGCCGATCTGGCGCAGTTCGATCCGGGTCTTGAAGACAGAGGCCAGATCCTTTACCAGTTCCCGGAAGTCCACCCTCCCGTCCGCGGTAAAATAGAACAGGACTTTGTTGTTGTCAAAGGTGTATTCCGCGTCGATGAGCTTCATGTCCAGATTGTGGGCGGCGATCTTCTTCTGACAGATCTGAAAGGCCTCCTTCTCTTTCCTTCGATTGCTCTCCTCCCGGGCATCGTCCTTGGGGGTGGCAATGCGGATCACTTCTTTCAGAGGCTGCACGATCCGGTTGTCCTCCACCTCCCGGGGGCCCAGAACTACGCAGCCGTACTCCACGCCTCTGGCTGTCTCCACGATTACGTGATCTCCCGCTTCGATGTTCAGAGATTTCGGACCGAAGTAGTAGACCTTCCCCATGTTGCGAAATCTCACTCCGATAATTGTAGTCATCTCAGTTCTCCTTAATGGTCAGAAACAGCAGTTCCATGACCAGATCAAAATTAACATTGGCATGCAGACGGCTGTCTGCCGTATGTATGGCTTCGATAATCTTTTCCAGCCCTTCATAGGAACTCTGGGTAGCCCGTTCCTTGATGGCGTTGATTTCTTCTTTAAACACCAGGTTGTCCACTTCTTTGGTAGCTTTAAATAAGAGCACATCCCGGAACCACATGAGGAAAAGATCCAGATACTCGTAGATGTTGTCCTTCTCCTGGGACATACTCCGGACCGCCTCCACCAGTTCGTACACGGCCATGCTCCTCGCCCGCTTCAGAAGCTGCAGAGCATTGGCGGTCATCTCCGCGAATTCTCTGGATTCCGCGGTTTTTTTCGCTTTTCCGATATTGCCCTGGGCAAAGGCCGCCTGCACTTCCGCCTGGTAATCCGGAATATGCATGCGTTCCATCAGGTAATCCTTCACCAATCTGTCGCCCACCGGCTTTAAGCTCAGCAGCACGCACCGGGAAGTGATGGTGGGCAGCAGCGCGTCCGGATTGTCCGCCAGAAGCAGAATCACCGCATAGGCCGGCGGCTCCTCAATGGTTTTCAGCAGGGCGTTCTGCGCCTGCAGGGTCAGCTTGTCCGCGTCGTTTACAATATATATCTTGTAGGGACTCTCATAGGGCCGGATCCCCACATCATTGATCAGCTGTCCCCGGATCTCATCTATCCCGATAGAATTTGGTTTTTCGTGAACCACATAGATAATGTCCGGATGATTTTTGTTCAGCGCCTTGCGGCAGGAGGGACATTTCATACAGGGTTCGACGCCCTGTTCCTGGCACTGGAGGGTCATGGCAAACAGAGAGGCCAGCAGTTTTTTGCCTGCCCCGTGTTCCCCGCCGAAAATGTAGGCATGAGATACCTTTCCCAGACGGATGGCATTCTGGAGATGAGAGATAATTTCCTGGTGGCCCACTACCCCGTCAAATCCTTTCATCTCGTTGATTTCTTCCATATGAATCACCTCCTAAATCCAATGGCGCCGGTTACGCCTGGGCGCCACACTCAGTATAGCATAAATCTATTTTAAGATACAGCGTTTTTTTCCGCCGCTATATATCCGGCGATTTCTTTCAGGCAGTCCTCCAGAAGGCCGTTGTTGCGGAATTTCCGGACAATCCCCGCCCGCCGCAGGTTTTCTTCCGAAAAATCCTCGCAGTCCGCCAGAAACCGCCGGCACATCTCCCCATAGGCGGGCGCTTTCTGTTTCTCTTCCCGCTGCAGAGCCCGGCGCAGCCGGATCCCGTCCTCTGTCTCAATATAGACAGGGCAGATTTTGTCCTCTCCGAAATACTTCTTCAGGTTCTGAAAGGACTCCAGGGTCCCGATTCCCAGATAATCTGCCCGGTCCAGGCGGATCTGCCCCTCATCAGCGGTAAAATAATACCAGGGGCCGAAGACGGTGTCGTAAACTCTTTCCTCAATGATCCGGCCGGCCAGACGCAGCCGCACCATCTTCTCCTGATCCACAAAATGATACTCCCTTCCATCCCGCTCATTCTGCCGGATGGGCCGGGTAGTATACAGCACCAGCGGCGAAAGCCCCAGCGCCGGATCCCGCAGCAGGGCCTCGTATATATGATCTTTTCCGGAAGCGCTTTTTCCCATAATATAAAACAGTTTTCCCATCTATGTATCTGTCCTCCTGACTTTTCCCGCCGGAGCCGGGTATTTCAACGGTTTGCAGTACTAAGTATTTTGTCATACCGCCGTATAAAAGTCAAGAGGACCGGCTTTTCTCACTGCTCCATCTGCTTGCCCAGAAACAGGGAAGCCGCCATGGCCAGCTTCTGTTCTGTCTCTCCCATTTTCTGTCCGGTGTTTTTCCCCAGCAGAACCACCGAGCCGATGGCGTCTCCCGCGCTGATAATGGGGACAATCACCTGGCACGCGGTGTCCAGACGGTCATCCTGGGTGGCGGGAATAAACTCCTTTTCATTTCTTCCCGCGCAGATGCTTTCCCGCTCTATAATCGCCTGCTCCAGCTCCCGGCTGATGGTTTTTCCCAGATATTCCCGCTGATCCGGACCGGACGCGGCAATGATCTGATCATGGTCGGAAATACAGACCAGGTGTCCGCTGACCTGGGAGAGGGACTGAGCGTATTCTCTGGCAAAGGCTCCCAGTTCTCCGATGGGCGAATATTTTTTCAGTATGATCTCTCCCTCCCGGCCGGTAAAAATCTCCATAGGTTCCCCCTCCCGGATCCGCATGGTTCTTCGGATCTCTTTGGGAATCACCACCCGTCCCAGATCATCTATCCTTCTCACAATTCCTGTCGCTCTCATATTAAAAGTCCTCCGTCTTACGGTATTTGCGGGATGCCGGCAGCGCGGAAAAATCGCCTGCATCCCTTCCTGTGTGTCGTAAAGGTAGTATCTGTAAAAGAAAAAAAATTATGCCTGTATTGAAAGAGATCCTTTTTTCAGCTACTATTAAAAAAAGGCTGTGAAAGAGAGGCGCATGCGCATGAGAAAATTTGCTGTATTCAGCGGCTTCCTGGGATCCGGAAAAACCACCGCTATGATGGCCCTGACTGACTATTACACAAAACGTCACGGAAAAGCCGCCATGATCTCCAACGATCTGGGGCACGGAGTAACCCTGGCGGATCACCGGCTGGCCCGTCTGAAGGGGTGCAACGCCTCAGAAATGACCGAGACCTGCATCTGCTACCAGAACGAGAATCTGGCGGACCGGCTGAACGCTTATTACCGGGAGGGCTGTGAGCTGGTCATCTCCGATATACCCGGATTTGGAGTGGGCGCCCTGGAGCATGTGTACCACGGCCTGGCGGAAAAATTTCCCGGACAGTTTGATCTGGCGCCTTTTACGGTGCTGACGGAACCTCGGACCGTAGACCTTCTCCGAGACGGCCGGGGAGGAGATATGGAGTATCTGCTGGACACCCAGCTGACAGAGGCGGATCTCATCCTTCTCAACAAATGCGATCTCCTCAGCCGGGAACAGGCGGAAGCGGACAAGGCCTGGCTGAAACAGCGCTATCCCCATGCCCGGGTTCTCCTTATCAGCGCCCTGAAGGAAGAGGGTCTTGAGGCTCTGGCCCAGGCCCTGAAAGAGGGAACGGCCTCCATGCGCCGTCCGGATATCGGCTACGGGGGAGAAGCCTTCCGGGCCTCCATGGAAAAACTCAGCGAGTACTATCTCCAGTGCCACGCGGCGGTCTGCTGCAATACCTTTGACGGAAACCGCTATCTGACGGATCTGGCAGAAGAAGTTCAGGTACGGTTCCGGGCCGCCGGTTTTGAGATTCCCCACCTGAAGCTGCTGGCCTGGGAACCGGAAGGAGATTTCGGCAAAGCGGATCTTCTGGGAACCCGGCGCCCGGTGGAAGTCAGCCGCCGGTTCGCCCGTCCCTGTACCGCCGCGGCTGTGATCCTCAATGCCAGCGCCGCCTGTCCCCCGGGGATCCTGGATTCTCTGATTACGGAAACCCTGGGGGAGATCTCCGGCCGGTATCAGCTGGAACTGGCCGTTTTTAAAAAAGAATGCTTCGGTATGGGGGAATGAAAGATATGGTAATTCGCAAGACCCGCTCCGTCTGCCCGGTGTGCCTGCAAAATCTGCCCGCGGCTCTCTGCCGCCGGGAGGACGGAAGGATTTTTATGGAAAAGACCTGCCCGGAACACGGTTCTTTTCAAACCCTGATCTGGCAGGGGGCGGTGGACTTTGACAGGTGGCTTCTGGGAACAGAGCCTCTGCCCCCAAAGGCCGGGGCAGACTGTCCCGCAAACTGCGGCATCTGCCCGGAGCATGACAGCGGCACCTGCTGCGCTCTGCTGGAGGTGACGGAACGCTGCAATCTCCGCTGCCGCTACTGTTTTGCCGACGGAGGACGAAATACAGAGGATCCCTCTTTAGAAGACCTGAAAGCCGCCGTCCGGGAGATCGTCTCTCAGTGCGGCCAGCCTCTGCTCCAGCTCTCCGGAGGCGAACCCACTCTCCGGGAGGATCTGCCTGAGCTGGTGCGTTATGCCAAAGAAGCCGGCTGCAGTTACGTGCAGGTAAACACCAACGGCATCCGGATGGCGGAGAACCCCGACTATGCCGCGGCTCTGGCGGAGGCCGGGCTGGACATTGTATTTCTTCAATTCGACGGCACCCGGGATGAAATCTATAAAGTTCTCCGGGGAAAGCCTCTCCTGCAGACTAAGCTGCAGGCTGTCCGGGTCTGCTCGGATCTGCGGCTGGGCGTGACCCTGGTTCCCACGGTGGTCAAAGGCGTCAACCACCGGAATCTGGGAGAACTGATCTCCCTGGCCGCCTCCCTGGTTCCCGGGGTCCGGGGCGTACACTTCCAGCCGGTATCCTATTTCGGCCGCTGCCCGGAATCTCCCGGGGAAGAAAACCGCTATACCCTGGATCAGCTTATGGCGGACATCAGCAGCCAGACGGGAATTCCCATAGAAAGCTTCATGCCCTCCCGCTGCGATCATCCCCTCTGCGGCTTTCACGCCAATTTCCTGGTAAATCCCGCGGGAGGCCTGAAGCCCCTGACCTCCATCACCTACTCCTCCCGCAGCCGGAGCACTGCCAGGGACAACCGGGAATATACCGTCCGCCGCTGGCGCCGGTCTCCGGAGGAGACGCCTCCCTCCGGCACCTTTTCCGAGGAAATGGATTTTGATACCTTCCTCTGGTATATGCGCCACGGAAGTCTCAGCCTCACTTCCATGGCCTTTCAGGACGCCGGAAACCTGAACATCGAACGGCTGCGCCGGTGCAGCCTCCATGTGTATGACCGGGGAAAAAGCAAGCCCTTCTGCGCCAGATATCTGTCTCCCATGCTCTGACTGTCAAAGGGGCTGCCGGTAATGAAAACCGGCAGCCCCTTGTTTATGGCTCCAGAAATGCTTCTACTTCCTCCATCCTGGGAATAGAGGAAGAGGCCCCCGGCCGGGTAACCGCTATGGCCGAGGCCGCGGCGGCGATCCTCAGAGCCTCCGGGATCTCTTTTCCCTGAAGTACAGAAGCAATAAAATAACCCGTATAGGTATCCCCGGCTCCGGTGGTATCCACCGCTTTTACCGGGAAAATCCCCTGACGGTATTCTCCTTGCGCATCCTTATACACAGAGCCCTCGCTTCCCAGAGTCAGCACGAACCGGCTCTTGGGATATGCTTCCAGCAGTTTCTCCGGCATGGCTTCTTTGGAGCTTTCCCCTGTCATCTGCTCTGCTTCCACTTCATTGACCAGAAAATAAGTCACCGCTTTCAGGTCGCAGGCCTTAAGTTTCCCGTTATAGGGAGAGGGGTTCAGGACAATAATCATTTCTTTTTCCGCCGCTCTGCGGATGATATAGTCCAGAAGATTGATCTCGTTCTGCAGCAGAATCATGTCTCCCGCTTCAAAAAAGCCCAGCACTTCATCGATGTGCTCCCGGGTCTGCCTCTGATTGCTTCCCCCGAAGAGAAGGATTCCGTTCTGTCCGTTTCGGTCTACCTGGATGACTGTATGGCCGTTTTTTCCTTCCGCCTTTCGGAGAAAGCGGGTGTCCACCCCGTTTTCCCGGCACAGTTCCAGCAGCATCTCCCCGCCTTCTCCCCAGGTTCCGGCGTGGAACACCGGCACCCCGGCTCTGGCCAGAGCAATGGACTGGTTCAGTCCCTTTCCCCCGGGAAAAAGTTCCAGCTTCTCAGAGGAGAGGGTCTCCCCTCCCCGCAGAATGTGATCCACGGAATACACCTGATCTACATTCAGAGATCCGAAGTTCAATACCTTCATCCTTGTTTCCCCCTTTCAGAGTATCAGCCCGCCGCCTCCGCCCGGGACGTTTTCTCTTCCGCTTCTGTTCCGGAGGAATTTTCCTGAACCGGTTTGCTTTTTCTGCGCAGAACCAGCAGGATCACTCCTGCCAGGAAGGTAAAGATACTCATAAACTGAGAGGTAGACAGGGGTCCTACAAATCCCCGGTTAATATCTCCTCTCCAGAATTCCAGCACGAACCGTCCGGCGCTGTACAGGATCAGATACCAGGCGGTAACCTCCCCCTCCCGTTTTTTCAGCTTCCTGTCGTAGAAGATCAGGAAGAAGCACAGCAGAAAATCCAGCGCGCTGGAGATCAGCTGGGTGGGCACCAGAGGTACGTGGTTAGGCGCGAAATCAGAATCCGTAAAGGTAACGGCCAAAGGGCCGTGGCTCACCGCTCCGTAGCAGCAGCCGGCCAGAAAACAGCCGATCCGGCCGAATCCCTGGGCCAGGGCCACGCTGGCCATGCCCACGTCGAAGAAATTCCAAGTGGGCAGCTTTCTCCATCTGCAGTAAAGCCAGCCTCCCAGGATTCCCCCCAGAATTCCTCCCAGCACAACCCAGCCGTTGGCCAGGGAAGACCAGAAGATGGAGGGATCCGCCAGAATATCCGGCAGCACGGTGATCAGATACAGCGCCTTGGAGCATACATAACCCAGAGCTACGCAGCACACAACCAGCCCGAAGACCTTGCTGCTGTCCAGCCCTTTTTTCTTTGCCCGGTACTCAGCGCTGAAATAGGCGGCCAGAATACCCATGGCAGTCATAAGTCCGTAGCCGTGAATGGTCACCGGCCCGATGGTCAGTAAATCATTGTACATAATTTTTCCCGCTTTCTTTCCCTGTGATGTCTGCTCAGGCTTTCCGCTCCGGAATCTCCCGGCGGAGCGCCCGGATAAATTCCGGCGTGGTGCCGCAGCAGCCGCCCACAAGATCCGCTCCCGCCTCCACCAGCCGTTTCATATGACCGGCAAACTCATCCGGCGTCATCTCGTAGACAGGATTTCCCTGGCTGTCCGCCACCGGATGTCCGGCGTTGGGTTTTACCGCCAGGGGAACTTTCGCTGCTTTCTTCATTCGTTCCACCACGGGAAGCAGCTGATCCGGTCCCACGGAGCAGTTGACTCCTACCGCGCTGGCTCCCAGCTCCTGCAGAACCCGCACAGCTTCCTCCGCGGTACCTCCGAACAGAGCTCTGCCGTCCTCCTGAATCGTCAGCGTGCAGATCACCGGCAGGCTGCAGACTTCCAGAGCTGCCCTCAAAGCTACTTCCGTCTCGGCCACGCTGAGCATGGTCTCCGCTACCAGAAGATCCACGCCGGCTTCCGCCAGGACAGAGGCCTGCTCCCGGTATACTTCCGCCAGTTCTTCCTCCTCCAGGTCTCCCAAAGGCTCCAGGAGCTCCCCGGTGGTGGTCATATCTCCCGCCAGGAGAGTGTCAGGCCCCACTGCCCGGCGGCTGAGTTCCACCAGGCCCATGTTCAGTTTTCTTACTTCTTCCGCCCGTCCGTGTTTTCGGAGGCTGATGCGGTTAGCGGCGAAGGTAGGCGCGTAGATGATATCGCTGCCCGCCTGCTGATACTGCCGCTGAAGCTCCTGCACCAGATTCCCGTGCTCCAGGATCCAGGCTTCCACACAGATATTTTTCGGCATCCCCATCTTAGTCAGGTTGGAGCCCATGGCTCCGTCCAGAAACAGGACTCTGCCGGCGGCCATTGCCGCGAATGCTTCTCTCTTCATCCTTTACTCCGCAGCGCTGCTGCTTTCGGCCGTTCCGGAGCTGCCGGAGACGGAACTGCTGTCGGTTCCCGCGGAGCTTCCGGAAACGGAACTGCTGTCCGCTGCCCCGTCCTCCCCGGAAGTATCTTCCGCTTTCACTACATAAAGGTCTTTATCTGTCACCCGCAGGTTGTCCCAGCCTGATTTTGTATCCACCGCGCTGGCATCCACCCACTCCTGCAGCTTCGCGTCATAATTTTCGCTTTCACGCTGGCTGATAATGGATTCCTTCTCGGTTTCGGTGGCTTCCGCGTCAAACGCCTGATCCAGACGGACAATGTAATAATATTCCTCTGTCTCGATGACGCTGCCGTATACCTGTCCGTCCGTCAGACTGCTGACTGCCTCTTTTACCGTGTCTTCCAGGGTTGTATCATCACTTCCGTAGCTGAGGCTGCTGGCCATGAAATCCTCATTAACGCCATCCGCGATGGTGGAAAAATCCGCCGCAGAGGGATCCGCGGATGCCTGGATCTGCGCCAGGACCTCTTCCGCGTCTGCTTTCAGTTCCGCCTTCTCATCCTCGGTCAGTTCCGCGCCGTCCTCTCCCTCCAGAGAAATTCTGGCGTAGGTAACGGTGGTCTGGGCGGCTTCCTCATCACTGACTTCACGGTCTGTATCCGCCACCATGGGCTCCCTCATTTTCTGCTGATACGTGTAGAGCTCCAGCACCTGCGCCACATCTTCTTTTGAGGCGCCGATCCGTTCCATGGCGTCCGGATTGGCGTCCATCACTGCCTGCGCTGTCTCGTCGATCTTCTGTGTCTCTTCCTCCGTCAGAGAAACCCCGTACTCTTCCGCGTGCTGGCGCAGAACTACCATATTCACCAGGCTGTCCTGGCAGTTTTCCTTCAGTGAATCGCCGTAGCTCTGGCTGTCGCTGATGGCCTGGTCCCACATAAGATCAGAAGATGTGAGGCCATAGCTCTGCATCATATTCGCGGTCTCCGCCTGCTGATGGCGCAGATAAAAATTGGCGGTTCCCAGATTCACTTCTTCATCGTTAATCACCAGAGCGGCGGCGGTTCCGTCCACCTTATCCCCGCATCCTGCCAGTCCGGCCGCCGCCAGTGCCAGTGACGCGATTCCGCAGATGGCTGCTGTCTTTGCTGCTTTCATACTATCCTCCCGAATTTATATAAGTATTCTAATTGTCGATTATATCCTTTTTTCACAGGCCCGGCAACTATTTCATGGTTTTTTCACAAACCTCTTCACTCCTGCGCGTAGCCGCGGAGGGCTTTCGCGAATCCCCTCACCCGGTCCAGGACGGTGGTTTTTCCCTGTCTTGGCTGCCGGTATTTCAGCAGAAAATAAGGATTGTTCTCCAGCTTGAAGCTGAGATCGTTTCCGTACTGCTTCAGCAGGGCCGGGATTCCCTCCGCCTGCAGGCGGGCTTTCTCATAGAGGGTCATGCGGATCGTATCCCCGGTCTGCTTGATCTCCGTAATGTACGCTTTGTGGGCCAGCGCTTTCAGCTCCGCCACCGCCAGCAGGTTCTGAACGGATTTCGGAGGCTCCCCGAACCGGTCCAGCAGTTCCTCCAGCATATCCTCCGCCTCTTCTCCGTTTTCGATGCCGGCGATCCGCTTGTAGATATCCAGCTTCTGGCTCTCATTGGGGATATAGCCCGGAGGGATAAAGGCGTCCAGGGCAAGGTCGATGGAAGTCTCGAAATCCTCCTCCATCTTCAGGCCTTTTGCCTCCTTCACCGCGGCGCTCAGCATCTTGCAGTACAGATCGTAGCCCACCGCCTCCATATGGCCGTGCTGCTCGGCGCCCAGAAGGTTTCCGGCCCCCCGGATCTCCAGATCCCGCATGGCAATCTTTACGCCGCTTCCCAGCTCCGTAAATTCCCGGATGGCGTGGAGCCGCTTTTCCGCCACCTCTTTCAGCATCTTGTTCCTGCGGTACATGAGAAAAGCGTAGGCGGTGCGGTTGGTGCGCCCCACCCGGCCCCGGAGCTGGTACAGCTGGGAAAGGCCCATCTGATCCGCGTCGTGGATGATAATGGTATTGACGTTGGAGATATCCATGCCCGTCTCGATGATGGTGGTGGACACCAGCACGTCGATCTCTCCGTTGATGAAGCTGTACATGATCTGCTCCAGCTCCCGTTCCTTCATCTGCCCGTGGGCAAAAGCCACGGAAGCCTCCGGCACCAGGGCAGCCACCCGGTTGGTGAGATCCACAATATTGTTGACCCGGTTGTACACGTAGAACACCTGACCGCCCCGGGCCAGTTCCCGGCTGATGGCCTCCCGGACCATCTCCTCGTCGTACTCCATCACATAGGTCTGGATGGGCACCCGATCCAGCGGCGGTTCCTCCAGCACGCTCATATCCCGGATCCCCACCAGGCTCATGTGGAGCGTCCTGGGAATGGGGGTCGCCGTCAGGGTCAGCACATCCACATTCTGCTTCAGCTGCTTGATCTTCTCTTTATGGGCCACGCCGAACCGCTGCTCCTCATCGATGACCAGCAGACCCAGATCCTTAAACTCCACATCCTTGGACAGGACCCGGTGGGTGCCGATGAGGATATCCACCAGCCCTTTTTTCAGATCCTCCAGGGTCTTTTTTTGCTGGGCGGCTGTGCGGAACCGGCAGAGCAGGTCAATGCGCACCGGAAAGTCCTTCATCCGCTGGACAAAGGTATTGTAGTGCTGCTGGGCCAGGATGGTGGTGGGCACCAGGAGCACCACCTGCTTATTTTCCTGAACCGCCTTGAAGGCTGCCCGGATGGCGATCTCTGTTTTGCCGTAGCCCACATCCCCGCAGATCAGCCGGTCCATGATCCTGGGGCTTTCCATGTCCGCCTTGGTGGCCTCGATGGCCGCGGTCTGATCCTCCGTCTCCTCAAAGGGAAACAGCTCCTCAAACTCCCTCTGCCACACCGTATCCGGCCCGTACTGGTATCCCTGCTCCTCCTGCCTGGCGGCGTAGAGGGCCACCAGCTCCTTGGCAATGTTGGCCACCGCCCCCCGGACCCGGCTCTTGGTCTTATTCCACTCCTGGCTCCCCAGTTTGTTCAGTTTGGGTTTTTTGGCGTCAGAACCGGCGTATTTCTGCAGGACATCCAGCTGGGTGGCCTGAATGTAGAGATTGCTGCCCCCGGAGTATTCGATCTTCATGTAGTCTTTCACTACATGATCGACTTCCACTTTTTCAATGCCCCGGTAAATCCCAAGGCCATGGTTTTCGTGAACCACGTAATCCCCCACGGACAGTTCCGCGAAGCTGTGGATCTTCTCGCCGCTGTACTGGGTTTTCTTTCTCTTTTTCTTCTTCTGTTCCTTCCCGAAAATATCCGTCTCCGTAATCAGGACGAACTTCTGCATGGGATACTCAAAACCCTTACGGGCGCTGCCGTGCATGACCAGGATCTCCCCCGGCGCCAGCAGCCGCTCCTCCTCCGCGCTGTAGAAAGCGTTCAGCCCTTCCTCCCGGAGATTTTCCGCCAGACGGGCCGCCCTGGTCCGGGAGGCGGAAAGCAGAACCACCCGGCAGCCGGCTTTTTTCCAGTGCTTCAGATCCTTCACCAGCATGGGAAACTGGTTGTTGTAGGGGCTTACGGATTTCACCGTCACCGTGTACTGGCCGGTGACCTCGAAGGCATTTTTCCGCTGCTCCAGCAGGGACATTCCCACACAGTTCCTTCGGTTCAGGCTGTAGGCCAGCTGCTCCGGGCTTAACAGCCGCTCACACTCCTCCGGGCGGGCCTGGCCTTTTTCCAGCCGGTGGGTCATGCACTCCCGGTACTCCTGAAACTGGGAACCGGCGCTTTCCAGGATCCGGCCGGGCTCATCCAGAAAGAACCTGGCCTCCTCCGGAAAATAATCCGGCAGAGTGTCCGTCAGCTGCCGGTAAAAATCTTTTGTATCCCTGCCCATCTCCTCGGTGGCGGGATAGATGGAGATGGATTCCAGATTTTCAATGGACCGCTGGCTTTCCGGGTCAAAGCTGCGGATGGAATCGATCTCATCTCCCCAGAGCTCGATCCTCCAGGGCACCTCCTCCGTCAGTGAAAACACATCCAGGATCCCGCCCCGAACCGCGAACTGGCCGGAGGCCTCCACCTGGCCGCAGCGCTCATAGCCCATGTCCGTCAGCTTCACCGCCAGCTGTTCCAGATCCAGGGGGCTGTCATTTTTCAGAGTAATGATATGATTTTTCAGCACGCGAAGAGGCAGAAGATAGTCCAGGCAGCCCCCTGTGCTGGTGACCACGGTTACTTTCTTCTGCTCCAGTATGGCCTGTATAACCCGCATCCTCTGCCTGGTCAGCAGATTGCCGGAAAGATCCGCCTGATAAAAGATCAGATCCCGGGCGGGATAGTAGAGGACCTCCCGGTCATAAAGCTTCAGGTCCTCATATAATTCTTTTGCCTTCAGCTCATTCTCCGCCACCAGCAGGGCGGCGGAAGAGGCGGGCAGCAGGGCGGCGGCCAGGTGGGCTTTCTGGGACTCCAGACAGCCGGTGACCATGACCACTCCCCGGTTTTTCAGGAGCTGACGCTCCAGATCCTCAAATCCGGCAACCTCCCGGAAAGGCTGCATCAATGCTTTCATCATTCCTTTGGCTCCCTGGACGCCTTATGGTTGTAGCGGTTCATGGCTTCGTCCATGTCCCCGGAAAGGATCAATTCCAGGGCATCCGCCGCGTCTTTGATGGCGTCCTCGATTTTTTCCCGGTTTTCCGGGGTGAAGGGGGCCAGCACATAATCCGCCAGATCCCAGCGGTCCGGCTTGGCTCCGATCCCTACCCGGATCCGTTTGAATTTATCCGTACCCAGACAGGCAATGATATTCTTGATGCCGTTGTGCCCCCCGGCGCTGCCTTTTTTCCGCACCCGGATCTGTCCCGGATCCAGGCTGATGTCGTCGTAGATCACGATCAGCTCTTCCTCCGGATCCAGCTTGTAATAGTTCACCAGGGCGGCCACGGCTTCCCCGCTTAAGTTCATGTAGGTCAGGGGTTCCGCCAGCATCACTTTCTGCCCGGCGATGATCCCTTTTCCGCACTCCGCCTGAAACTGGATGCCGGAGAAGGGAATCCTGTGGCGGTCCGTCACATAGTCGATGACGTCAAAACCCACGTTGTGCTTGGTACGCTCATATTTTCTGCCCGGATTTCCCAGGCCCGCGATCAGATACATGCTGTTTACCTCTTAATTAAAGTATACCAGTTCCGATTCCGGGGCTTTGGCGGAGCGGATGGCTTTGGCCTTCAGCACCGGCCCTTCCTCGTGGTATACATCCAGATACTTCCAGTCTACGGTGGCTGTCACCTCCACCCAGCTTCCCATGGGAAGTTTGGGGGCGTTCTTACTCTGGCAGACATAGCCGATAAAGGTGGTGTCGTCGGCGCAGCAGGTCATGGCCATGCGGCCGGGGACGAAAAAGTTGGCTCCCACGTCCCGGCTTTTCAGAACCATGCCCTTGAACTTCACGGTCCTGCCCTGATAACGCTCGGGATGGTCCCGCATATCCACATAGAAGATCCCGTAATCCATGTCCTCGATCTCGATCACATCCGCTTTCAGATCGTAGGGAACTTCATCTTCAAAAATATCCGTCAGTTCTCCCTCTTCATCCTCAAAAAGGATCTCGCAGCCGGGATTGACCACCTTAATGCTGCGTCGGAAGTTGGCCAGGGGCTGCTCCTTTTTGCAGCGGTTGAACATGACCATATCCGCGTTCCGCGCCATCTCCACAAAAAGAGACTTCATGTTGTTCATATAAACCTGAAAGGTACTGGCGTCCACCGTAACGATGTGCTGGACAATGCCCCAGCCGTGGGGCAGGTCCATTTCTTCCAGATGTTTGACCCCCCAGAGCGGATTGTATTCCAGGATCACCCGGTCCGGCCGGTACTTCCGCTGAAAGGCCCGGAGCTTATCCCTGGTCAGCTCCTCCGGATCCTCCAGCACCTCCAGCACCGTATTGTGCTTCAGCAGCATGGCCTCGTCATATTCTACCTCCCCTTCCTCGCAGGCAATGAGAAGGGTGGGTTCCTCGATCTGAAAATACTCCTGCTGTACGGTAAAATTTATAAATGTAGTCTTGCCGCTTTCCAGAAAACCTGTAATCAGGTAAACCGGCATATCAATTTCCTGCTCCTCCATTGTTCCGCGCTCCTTTCCTCCAGAAGGCTTACTCTCCTTCTGCCACAAAACTCCTGTCCATAGTGATGACGCACTGATACCTGGCGTCCACCTCCTGCATCAGGGCCATGACCTGCTGGCTCAGCTTCAGCTCTTCTTCTTCGTTATAGGTAAAGGGAACCACCAGATCAAAGATCAGATTGATCTGCTCTTTCCCGAACACCACCCGGAAATCGTGAAAGGTCAGCCGGTCGTCCAGGGCGTGCAGGACTCTTCCCAGCTTCTCCTTAATGGCCAGCACCCGGGCGTCGTGAACCTCCACCGGATCCATGTGGATCACCAGAAAGAGCCCCAGCTTCTTGCTGACCTCCCGCTCCGCCCTGTCAATAATTTCATGGGAGGTCTCGATATCTACATCCCGTGGAACCTCCGCGTGAATGGAAGCCATGCTGCGCCCCGGTCCGTAGTTGTGGACAATGAGATCGTGGGTGCCCACAATGCCGTCATAGGACTCTACCAGTTCCTTGATCTCTCCGCAAAGTTTGGGGTCAACTCCTTTCCCGATGAGGGGTTCCAGGGTATCCCGGGCAATGCTGATGCCGGACATAATGACAACAATGGAAACAATCAGTCCCACGACCCCGTCAATATTGACCCCGGAAAACCGGCAGACAATAATGGAAACCAGGGTAGCGGTGGTGGTAATCACATCTCCCATGGAATCCGCCGCCGTGGCCAGCATGACTTTGGAATCGATCCGCCTGCCCAGGACGCGGTTAAATACCGACAGCCACAGCTTTACCCCTACGGACAGAGCCAGAATGATAAAGGAGATCCAGCTGAAGGCCAGCTCCTCCGGATTGCGGATCTTCTCTATAGAACTTTTGAAAAAAGTAATACCCACCTCGATGACCAGGAAGGAAACGATCAGGGCCGCGATATATTCCATGCGGCCGTGGCCAAAGGGGTGATCCTTGTCCGCAGGCTTATTGGCCATCTTCACCCCCACAAAACCGATGACGGAAGAAGCCGCGTCCGACAGGTTATTAAAGGCGTCCGCCATAACCGCCATGGAGCGCATCAGCGTTCCGATAGTCATCTTCACCCCGAACAGCAGCACGTTGCAGAAAATCCCCACCACGCTGGAGAGGATCCCGTAGGCAGTGCGGACGTCCGGATTTTCCGTGTCTTCATGATTCTTGACAAATCTGCGAACCAGAAACTGTATCATACAACATCCCTTCTATCTGTATTAAAATGATGTTGGGGTCAAAAGCCCCCAACTATGATGCCTGCGGATTGTTCCGTGCTGCGCACTCCCACAATCCTACCCAATATTCGCATATCGTGGGATATACATCCCACTTTTATGCTCATATTAGGGCGGGTCCCAAGGCCTTAACCCCACTTATGAGCAAGCTCATGTGGGTTTAGGCCTTTTGACCCTGGCATCATTAAAATATCCTTACTATAATATAGCAGTTCATCTCAAAACGTCAATCCGTTTCTTGGATTTCATGAGACAAGCGACAAAAGGGCATGCGGGCTGCGCCGGCCCAGGCAAGCATGACTTTATGGCGCGGAAGTCCGGATTTACAAAAGATTTACATTGAGAATTGTTTTTTGCCTCCTCCGGTGCTATGATAGAAAAAATACACAGGAGGCAGAGCCCTGCTTCCATTTATTTATGGAGGAGAACCATGAGAGCACAGAACCTGACCCTGCTGACAGATCTCTATGAACTGACCATGATGCAGGGTTACTTTAAGAATCCCACGGATCAGACCGTGGTCTTTGACGCTTTTTACCGCAAAAATCCCTGTGACGGCGCCTACGCCATCGCGGCGGGCCTGGAGCAGGTCATTGAATATGTCCGGGATCTGCATTTCTCCCCGGACGATGTGGATTACCTGCGCAGTCTCCACATTTTTGAGGATGATTTTCTGGAATACCTCCGGGGATTTCATTTTACAGGAGATATCTACGCCATCCCCGAGGGCACGGTGGTATTTCCCAGGGAACCCCTGATCAAGGTCATCGCTCCGGTGATGGAGGCCCAGCTCATTGAAACGGCGGTTCTGAACATGATCAACCATCAGTCCCTGATCGCCACCAAGGCAGCCCGGGTGGTTTACGCCGCCAGAGGGGACGGTATCATGGAATTCGGCCTCCGCCGGGCACAGGGGCCGGACGCCGGCATTTACGGAGCCAGAGCCGCCATGATCGGCGGCTGCATCGGCACCTCCAACGTGCTGACGGGACAGATGTTCGACGTGCCGGTCAAGGGCACCCACGCCCACAGCTGGATCATGAGTTTTCCGGACGAATACACCGCTTTTAAAACCTACGCGAAGCTGTATCCCAAAGCCTGCATCCTGCTGGTGGATACCTACGATGTATTGAAATCTGGCATTCCCAACGCCATCCGGGTCTTTCAGGAAATGCGGGATTCCGGCATGGAGATGACCGGCTACGGCATCCGCATTGACTCCGGCGACTTAGCTTACCTGTCCAAAAAAGCCTATGAGATGCTGGAGGCCGCCGGCTTCGGGGACGCTGTGATCTCCGCCTCCAGCGACCTGGATGAATACCTCATCGACAGCCTGAAAGTGCAGGGAGCAAAGATCAATTCCTGGGGCGTGGGCACCAACCTGATTACCTCCGGAGATTGGCCGGCTTTCGGCGGCGTATACAAAATGGCCGCTATCCGCAATAAAAACGATGAAGATTTTACCCCCAAGATCAAACTGTCCGAGAATTCCGAGAAGGTCACCAATCCCGGCAACAAGACCATTTACCGGATCTACGACAAAAACACCGGAAAGATCCGGGCGGATCTGATCTGCCTGGTGGGAGAGACCTTTGACGAGACAAAGGATCTGGTGATCTTCGATCCCGTAGAAACCTGGAAAAAGACCCGGATTCCGGGAGGCTCCTACCGGCTCCGGGAGCTGCTGGTTCCCGTGTTCCAGAAGGGCAGCTGCGTCTACCACTCCCCCTCTGTCATGGAGATCCGCGGCATCTGCGCCAGGGAAAAGGAAACTCTCTGGGAGGAATCCATGCGGCTGGTGAACCCTCAGGAAGTATTTGTGGATTTATCGGACAGGCTCTATAAAATGAAAACAGAACTTCTGGAAGAAATGAGCATGAAAGCTCTCTGATTTCTGTCATAAACTTCCCCCTCTCTTCATATGCTGATACCAGGCGAAAAAAGAGAGGGGGATTTTTATGGATTTTTTCTGTCGTCTTATCAACCGGGAGTATCCTCTGGAAAGGGATTATATTCCGGATGACCTGATCCCCTGCGACTTTCCCTTTGCGGCCGCGGAACAGGCGGAGAAACGGCTGCTGCGGAGCACCGCGGCCCAGGCCGCCAAAGCCCTCATTGAATACGGAAAATCCTTTGGCTGCAGTCTTTACGGGATCTCCGGATACCGCTCTTATGCCAGGCAGCAGGAAATTTATGAGAAACGGCTGGCTCAGGCCGGTCCCCTGCACACCGCCCGGTACATCGCCCGGCCTGGGGAAAGCGAACACCAGAGCGGTCTGGCGCTGGATCTCTCCTGTCCCGCCGTGAGCCTGGAGCTGGAAGAATCTTTCGCCGAAACCGGGGAGGGCCGCTGGCTGGCCGCTTACGCTCCCATGTTCGGTTTTATTCTCCGGTATCCCCGGGGAAAAGAAAAAATCACCGGGTATGCCTGGGAGCCCTGGCATATCCGCTATGTAGGCAAATCTCTGGCCCTCTATCTTGCCCTGACCGGCATGACCCTGGAGGAATACCACCGGATCTGAAGTTTCTCTCACTTTCCCGTCAGCTGTGGCAATTCTGCTTTTTCTATGGTATGATGTTGTGGCTGACAGGTTCCGCCTCCTGTTCCGGGGGACGGAGCCAATACACCAAAGAATTGAGGTACTTTCCATGAAACACCTGAAAAAAATCTGGCAGTTTCTGCGGCGGCATCCCCGGCTGACCCTTACCGCCGCCATCCTGGCCTCTGCCTGCCTGGTATATTACCAGTATCTCTTCGGGGACGCGGTCTTTCTCTTTAACGATATCGGTTCCGACACCCAGCAGCAGTATATCATGCATTACAATACCATCGCCAACCATCTGGCGGACGGAAATCTCTCCTTCTGGGATTTCAATAACGGGTTCGGCACCAGTCTTCTGCAGCTGAGTCTGTTTGATCCTTCCCTGATTGTCCTGTATCTCTGCGGAGCCCTGTTTGGCCCCGGCGTAATCGCCTATCTTCTGATCTATGCGCATATTGGAAAAATGCTTCTGGCAGGCCTGATGTGCTTTCAGTTTCTGTCCTGTTTTTCCTTTTCCAAAAAGGCCCGGTTCCTGGCCTCTTATCTGTATGCCTTCAGCGGTTTCCTCGCGGTCTGGGGACAGCACTATCAGTTTTCCATCATTACCGTCTATCTGCCCCTGTTTCTGTACCTGCTGGAAAAGGCTCTGCGCAGAAAGCGCTTCGCTCCGTCTCTGGCAGTCATCAGCGCCTGTGTGGCAGTCAACAGTTACTATACCGGATATATGATTCTGTTAACGGCCGGATTCTATCTGATCCTCCGGGTATTTTTTATGGAAACCTCCGGCCTCCGGGAGCGGATCTCTCTCTTTTTCCGCAGCGCGGCCTCCATGCTCCTGGGGGTGGGAATCAGCCTGGTCACGCTGCTGCCCAATCTTCTGATGGTATCCGGCGTTTCCTCCCGGCTGGAGAGCGGCGCCTCCCTGTGGGAACGGCTCCTGGGCGGCCTCTCCCCCTACAGCGCCTCCTACTATGAGACCCTGGGCAAACGTTTCTTTTCTTCGAACCTGGAAGGGATCGGCAACGAACCGCTCCCTTATACCGGCTACAGCAACTATTATGAGGCCCCCAACGTCTTTTTTTCCACCCTCCTGGTAATCCTGGCTTTTCAGTTCCTGTTCTGCCTGCTCCGCTGCCGGGAAACCTTCCGCAAAAAACTGACCCAGTGGGTGCTGGTACTGGGAACCGGCCTGCTGCTTCTGGTGCCAGCGGGAAGTATGATTTTCAACGGATTTGTCTCTCCCTTTTCCAGACATACCTTTGTGCTTCTGCCTCTGTTCGCTCTGCTTACAGCCTGCATGACGGACCGGATTTTCCGGGACCGGTTTTTCAGCTTCGCGGGCGCGGTTCTGGCGGTGATTTTCATGCTGGCTGTCTATTATCCCGCCTGGAAAAACGCCGTGACCGTATCTACCAAACTGAATGCTCTGCTTTTGCTGGCTACCGGCCTCTTTATGGTGCTTCTGCTGTTTCTGGCCTCCCGCGGATGGAAAAAGTTCCGCCGCGGATCCCGACTGTCCCTGGGAATTTTCTGCCTTCTGGTTCTCTGTACCGCGGGAAATGTCATCAGTGATTCCCATATCACCGTCCGAAGCCGTTCCTCTGTGGCGAAAGGATCCGAAGAATATTTCGGCTATCTCTATAATTCCGATATGGAAACTCTGCTGAACTATGTCGAGGAGACGGACCCGGAATTCGCCCGGCTGGAGAAAACCACCGCCCAGGCCTCCTACTGCCTGGAATCCTGCGCCCAGGATTACCGGGGAATCAGCACCTATAATTCCACCCTCAACAAAAACATCATGGAATTTGTGGAAAAGCTGTTTCCCAAACTGAATCTGGTGAATTACGCCCACCTCTCCTACCGGCAGATGGAAGGAGACGATGTCTTCGCCGTCCTGTTCGGCATCCGGTACCTGGTGACGGATACCCCGGATTATGAAAATGATACCTGGAAGCTGATCCGGCAGTCCGAAGATCTGTATCTGTATAAAAATCAGTATGACGCTTCTCTGGGCAGGCTTTATACGCAGACTGTAGACGCAGACGACTATGAGGCGGCGGCGGATTCTGTCTGTGTTTCCCAACTGCTGACCCAGGCGGTAATTCTGGACGAGGCGGACAGCCTGGCACTTTCCGGGGAAGAACTGAAGGAGTATGAACTTAGGGAGCTTCCCGGCTGTCTGGATCTGACCGGAGGCCCCGCGGCGGAAGCCTGGGACGCTTCCTCCGGCGCCCTGCGTTTCAGCGGAAATCTGGAGATACCTCTCAATGAGATTCCCTCAGAGCAGGACGCTCCCGTGACTATGACTCTGGACGCGGCCTTTTCCGCTCAGCCGGCGGAAATCCGTTTTATTACCAACAACGGACAGACGGACACCACCAGTTACTCCGTAACCGGCGACGGCTCCCGGGCTGTGTATCATGTGTCTGTGACCATCCCCGGGGACACCAAAACTTTGAAGATCGAAAACCGCGTAGACTGCGTCCTCTCCAACTTCAGCTTTTCCGCTCAGGGATCTCCTGCGTCCTTTGCCGGGGACAGCGGCGTAACCGTGGAAAACACTTCCAACGACGGCCGCCTGTCCGGAACCATTTCCGCAGAGGAAGACAGCTTTGCCTTTTTCGCCATCCCCTATGAACAGGGCTGGAGCGCGGTTCTGGACGGAGAACCGGTGGAACTGGTACGGGCGGATTACGGATTCACCGGCTTCTATGTTTCCGCCGGACAGCATACCTTTGCCTTCACTTATGAGCTTCCCGGGCTGAAGGCCGGAGGCGCCGCCAGCCTGATCTGTCTGTGCCTTCTGGCGGGAATTTCCATTGTCAGCAGAAAGCGGGAAAAACGGGTCAGCGCGTAAAAAATCAAGGCAGCCTTCCCGCAGGGCGGGAAGGCTGCCTTAAAATTCAGGACTTGCCGGGACGTCTCACACCTTAAACCGGTACCCGACTCCCCAGATGGTCTCAATATACTGGGGTTTGGCCGTGTTAAACTCAATTTTTTCCCGGATCTTTTTAATATGGACGGTGACCGTGGCAATGTCGCCGATGGACTCCATATCCCAGATCTTCCGGAACAGTTCTTCTTTGGTAAACACATGATTGGGATTCTGTGCCAGGAAAGTCAGCAGGTCAAATTCCTTGGTGGTAAAATTTTTTTCCTCCCCGTTGACCCAGACTCTCCGGGCGGTCTTGTCGATTTTTATTCCCCGGATTTCCACGATCTCATTTTCCGGCATGCCGCTGCCCACCAGCCGCTCGTAGCGGGCCAGATGGGCTTTGACCCGTGCCACCAGCTCGCTGGGGGAAAAAGGTTTTGTGATATAATCGTCCGCGCCCAGACCCAGGCCCCGGATCTTGTCAATATCATCCTTCTTAGCGGAAACCATAAGGATGGGAATATTCTTCTTCTCCCGGATCTCCCTGCAGATCTCAAACCCGTCTATCCCCGGAAGCATCAGATCCAGGATCACCAGATCAAAGTCTTCCTGCAGGGCCTTTTTCAGCCCCTGGTCCCCCCGGTTCTCAATCTCCACCTGAAAGTCAGACAATTCCAGGTAATCCTTCTCCAGGTTCGCGATATCTTCTTCATCCTCTACGATCAGTATTCTGCTCATTGGCAGGCACCTCCTGATATTTTCTCAGCACAAAGCACATGACTGTGCCCACGCCCTCTTTGCTGGTGGCCCAGACTTTTCCTCCATGGTCTTCCAGAATCTTCCGGACAATGGAGAGCCCGATTCCGCTGCCTCCCTTGGTGGAATTCCGGGAAGCGTCCGTCCGGTAGAAGCGGTCAAAAATCTTAGGCAGATCTTTCTGGGCAATGCCCTTTCCGTTGTCCTCGATCTCCACCTGAATAAAATCCCCGGCGTCCTTCAGGCGGATGTTGATGACTCCCTTTTCCTTATTCATATATTTGATGGAGTTGCTGACAATGTTGTTGATGACCCGCTTCAGCTGCTCCGCGTCGGCAATCACCAGCACATCCTCATCCAGATAATTAAAATAGGTCAGATCAATTCCCTGCGCCTTCAGTTCATAACTCAGCTCCTCCACACAGTCCTCGAAATAATCCGCCACATGGATCTTGGCGAAGGTGTAGGGAATCCGGTTGGTGTCGATCTTGGAATAAAAGGTCAGCTCATTAATCAGCCGGTCCATCTCATTGGCCTTATTGTAGATGGTATGGATATAGCGGTCCACTTTCTCCGGGGTATCCGCCACCCCGTCCATGAGGCCTTCCACATATCCCTTTACCGCGGTGATGGGAGTCTTCAGATCATGGGAGATATTGCTGATCAGCTCCTTATTGTCCCGGTCAAACTCCACTTTTTCCTCCGCGGACTCCTTCAGGCGCTTCCGCATCTCCTCAAAATCCTCGCAGAGATCATTGACTTCCTTGACGCCGTTGCCCTCCACGGTAAAGTCAAGATTCCCTTCCTTGATATTCTGGGTGGCTTTTTTCAGCTGGTTCAGCGGGGACACAACCCCCCGGTAAATCCAGAGGCTCATGGCCAGGCTGGTGAGAACCAGGATCAGCAGAATGGCTACCACCGTGTCAAACAGCCAGTCCTGGGTCTCCGGCAGAATCTGATTCAGCTGGGAAATCAGAAAAATACTGCCGTCGCTGCCGTCCCGGAAGCGGAAATCCATCTGTTTCACCAGCACCTGGGCTTCTGTCTCAATGTAAGAACGGCTGCCGGACACGGCGGAGCCCTCCCCGTACGCCGGCAGAGTCTGCAGGAGCTGCTCATCGGTAAACACGGTGGACCCGTTGTAATAGATGCGGTCCTCCTTTCGGACCGCAATGCAGGAATCATCCTCTGTCAGTTCCGCGTTCAGGCGGTTCAGACAGGAATTGTCTTCCAGCTGGTCCGGATTTTCCTCCGCCATGGTCTGGAGTTTCGCGAACTGCGCGTCCATCCGCTTGGAAATCGCCAGAGAACTGTTATACAGACTTTCGTAGGTAGGCTCCTTAATTCCGTATTCCTCTCCCAGGGCGCGGATCTTACTGTTGGCAAACCAGCACAGAACCACGGCGGTCAGCAGAAACGGTATAATAATAATGGCCAGAAACGCGACGACAATCCTCGTTTTTAATTTCATGCATTTTTTCTGTTTCATGGCAATCCACTCTTTTCCGGTAAGTCAGCCGTCACGGCTCTTCTCAATCTAAAAGCCAGCTTCTTGGCGTCCGCGACGCTTCCAAAGCTGCCTTCCCTGTAAATTATAGCATACCGCCTCTGTGATTTCATCTAAACTAAGTAGGACGTTTCTAAAGTTTTTATAAAACATTTTACGGCTGGAAATTCCCAAACCGGATTTCCAGCCGTACTGACGCCGCAAATTTTTCAGACCCGCCTGTTTCAGGATTTTCTCCCTGACTCCATCTCTACCACAAGCTCCGCCACGTTCAGCGTGGATCTTCGATGGGATACCAGAATCACCGTCTGATCTTTTTTTGTCTCTTTTAAGGATTTCAGGATCACACCCTCATTGAGAGAATCCAGGTTGCTGGTGGGCTCATCCAGCAGTACAAAGGGAGCCCCGTGGAGAAAGACCCGGGCCAGGCCGATCCGCTGCCTTTCTCCCCCGGAAAGGGTATCCCCCAGTTCCCCCACCTCTGTGTCATAGCCTTTGGGAAGACTCTCTATAAACTCATGGATCGAGGCCTTTTCCGCGGCCGCCCGGATTTCCTGCCGGGACGCCCCCGGTTTTGCCAGAGCGATATTGTTGGCAAGGGAATCGTGGAACAGATGGGTTTCCTGGGTCATGAAAGCCTCCATGTTCCGGAGATCTCCGGTGTTCACCTGGCGAATGTCCCGGCCGGAGATTTTCACAGCTCCCCCCTGGACATCCCAGAACCGCATGAGCAGTTTCAGCAGGGTGGATTTGCCGCAGCCGCTTTGGCCGTGGATTCCCAGAATCTTTCCTCTGGGAATCTCCAGACAGTAATCCTTCAGGATCTCTTCCCCGCCGTAGGAGAAATCCACCCGCTCCGCCGAGGCACCTTCAAAAGCGGCGGCCGGCCGGCCGGAAATATCCTCCACCTGAGGCTCCTCCTCCAGAAGGGAGAGCACCCGCTCGCCGCTGGCCAGGGTCTGGTTCAGGTTATTGGAAAGATTTGCCAGGGCCGACACCGGGCCGAAGGAGCCCATCATGGCCACCACAGCCAGGACCATGCCGGTTCCATCCGCCAGACCCTGCAGGCGCAGGCAGACCATCAGAAACAGCATGCCAAAGGAAAATCCCAGGATCGCCAGATTGGTCACGGAGCGCTGAAAGGTTTCCAGATCATTCAGTTCTTTCTGCATCCGGCCCAGATCCTCCGACCGCCGCTCCATGGCTTTTCTTCTCTGTTCTCCCCTGCGGTACTGAATGGTCTCATCCAGGCCCCGGAGGGAATCCAGCACAAAACTGTTGAGATCCCCGAAGCGGTTCCGGAAGCGCAGGCCTTTTTCCCCTCCTCTTTTCCCGCAGACCAGGGGGATCACCGCTCCCACAGTCACGTAGGCTGCCAGAGCCAGGATTCCCGCCAGAGGGGAAAACCTCCCTATAAAGACCGTCATGATCAGGGAAACAGCGGCGGCAATGGCAATGGGAGAGATGGTGTGGGCATAAAAGACCTCCAGCAGTTCCACATCTGTGGTGATCATGGAGATCAGATTTCCTTTGTCCTTTCCTTCCAGCTTTGCCGGGCACAGCCGCCGCAGCGCCGCGAACACCTTATGCCGGATCAGAGCCAGCAGCTTAAAGGCAATGAAATGGTTGCAGTACTGTTCTCCATAGTGGAAAAGGCCACGCAGCACTGCCAGAATCCCCAGGGCCGCGAAAAGCGTTCCCGGCTGCCCCGCCTCGAAGAACAGCTGCAGCAGGCCGTATCCCGCCAGAATAGTGAGAAAAATGGCGCAGAGATACCCCAGGGTTCCCAGTAAAACAGCCAGGAACATCACCGGCAGCAGAGGCTTTACCAGGCCGATGAGGCCCCCCATGATCCGGATCCCCTTCCGTCTGTGCGGTTCGCTCTTCATGTCCTTTTCTCCTTTCCGTATTGCTCCAGTTCCCCCTGGGTCCGGTACAGCTTCGCGTAACCGCCTCCCAGGCCCATCAGCTCTTCATGGGTACCCTGCTCCGCGATCCGTCCCTCCCGCAGCAGGTAGATCCGGTCCGCCTCCGCCGCGCTGGACAGCCGGTGGGAGATCAGGATCACAGTGTGATCCCGGGCCAGTTCCCGGACCACCTCCATGATCCGCTCTTCACTTTCTACATCAATATTGGATGCCGCCTCATCCAGGATATAGATGGGCGAATTCCGAAGCAGCGCCCTGGCCATGCACAGCCGCTGCCGCTGGCCTCCGGAGAAATTGCCGCCCTGCTCCAGGAGCCGGGCCTGAAGTCCTCCCTCTCCTTTCAGGAATTCCCAGAGATTTACTTTTTTCAGGGCTTCCACCATCTCTTCTTCCCGGAGATCCGGGCGGGCCATCCGCAGATTCTCCTCTACAGTGCCCTTAAAAAGATAGCTGTTGTGGGCAGTCAGGGTAACGGTAGTAAACAGGCTTCCCTCAGAAACCCGGGAAAGCTCCCTTCCGCCGATGGAAATACTGCCGGAATAGCCCCGGTTTCTGCCGGACAGCAGGCCGGCGATGGTGCTTTTTCCGCAGCCGGAAACCCCCACCAGGGCAGTCAGGCTTCCGGATGGGAAATCCAGATCCACCCCATGCAGAATCTCCCGATCCTTCTCATAGGAAAACCGCAGATCCCGGATCCGGATATCCGGGCGTTCTTCTCGGATCTCCTCCGTTCCCTGCTCCGGCTCCGGGAGATCCAGAAGGGCAAAAATCTTGTCGCTGGCCGCCATGCCGTTCATGGCAATGTGAAAGAAAGATCCCAGCAGCCGCAGGGGCAGAAAAAATTCCGCCGCCAGCAGCAGGATCATCAGCGTTCCCCGGAAGCTTAAACTGCCGGCCATAAACTGCCTCAGCGCCAGGATCATGCCCACCGCCGCTCCGCCGTAGGCCACAATATCCATGACCGTGGTGGAATTCAGCTGCATGGTCAGCACCTTCATGGTAATCCGCCGGAAGCGCTGGGATTCCGCGTCCATCTCCCGGGCCTTCTGCTGATCCGCCTGATAGATCTTCAGAGTGGTAAGACCCTGGATATTTTCCAGAAAGCTGTCTCCCAGTTCTGTATAGATCCCCCAGTATTTTGACAGCAGCCGCTTGGCGATCTTCTGTACCGCCGCAATGGACAGAGGGATCAGGGGCACGCAGATCAGCAGGGCCAGGCTGGCCGGAAGGCATACGAAGGACAGCGCCGCGAACAGAGTCAGCGGGGCCAGCAGGCTGTAGAACAGCTGGGGCAGATACTTTCCAAAATACGTCTCCAGCTGCTCCACCCCCTCCCCGGAGAGCTGCACCACCTCCGAGGTGGACACCTGCTCCCGGTAAGAGGCTCCCAGTTTCAGAAGCTTTGTATAAATTTTATCCCGCAGGATCCGCTTCACATCCATAGAGGCCCGGCATGAAGCCCGGGAGGCTCCTCTTTCGCAGCACACTTTCAGCAGGATCGCCAGCAGAATCAGACTCCCGTACACCGCCGCCATCCGGAGGGTAACTTTGGCAGAAAGCCCTTCCGCCAGAAGGGCGGTGCCGCAGAAAATCAGCAGAATCTGGCAGAGGAGAGCCAGCCACTGCCAGACCACCTGGTATACAATGTATTTTTTCGCATGGGACAGAAGCCCCACCAGCCGTTTCTTAATCATGCGCCTCTCCTTCCGGTCCCGGCGCCTTCCGCCGGAACCTCCTCCCCGGGTTTCAGGGTTTTGACCCGCACAAAGAAATACAGAAGATGGCAGACCCAGACCACCGCCAGGCAGACCCGTCCCGCCGGCACGGCGCTCATCAGGATAAATCCTATAGCCATAACCGCGGTCACCGTACCCGCAATGGTCAGCTTGGTCTTCATAGTCATAGCCCGCTTCCGCACGAAGCTCTCCAGGTTCTTCTTATACAGCTTTGTTCCCAGAAACCAGGAGTGCAGCTTTTGAGAGCTTTTGGCAAAGCAGAACACCGTCGCCAGATAAAAAGGCACGGAAGGGATGATGGGCAGCGCTACTCCCACAGTGCCCAGGGCCAGACAGAGAAGACCCAGCAGCAGCCACAGCAGTTTCAGCGGATTTCGTTTCATATAAATCTTCCTCCCTTTCTCAGACCGTCAGCACAAATTTGCGCCCGTCGATGTCCCTTACTTCCAGGTCAATGCCGTACATTCTCTCAATGCTCTCCCGGTCAATAACCGTTCCCGGCTCCCCCTGAACCGTCACTTTTCCGTCCTTCAGGCCGATAATCTCATCCGAGAAATAAATGGCCTGATTGATATCGTGAAGTACCATGATAATGGTAATGTGAAACTCCCGGTTCAGCCGCCTCACCAGTTCCAGAATCTCGATCTGATAACGGATATCCAGATAGGTGGTGGGCTCGTCCAGGAAAAGGATTTTCGTGTTCTGGGCCAGAGCCATAGCGATCCACACCCTCTGCCTCTGGCCTCCGGAAAGCCGGGACACCTCCCGGTTCCGGTACCTTTCCACTCCGGTGACTTCCATGGCCCAGCGGATCAGCTGCTGATCCTCCCGGGTTCTCCCCTGCATCATTTTCATGTGGGGGGTTCTGCCGAAGGACACCAGCCGTTCCACGGTAATGTCATTGCTGGAAGTGTTGTACTGGTGTACAATGGAAACCTTTTTCGCGAACTCCTTCAGTCCCAGATTTAAAATATTTTTCCCCTGAAGGAAGATGTTTCCCTTCCGGGGCATGAGATTTCTGGTCATCAGATAGAACAGCGTGGACTTCCCGCAGCCGTTGGCCCCCATAATGGTGGTAATTTTTTCTTCCTGGATTTTCAGGGATACTCCCTTCAGCACTCTGTTTTTCCCGTAGGAAAAATAAAGATCCCGGACCTCCATGGCCGGCTTTTTCTTTGTTTCATCCCGCATATTTCCCGGACCTCCTGAGCAGTAAGATAAAGAAGGGGCCGCCCGCCACGCTCATGATGATGGAGGCGGAGATCTCGTAAGGGGCGGCGATGGTCCGCCCCAGGGTGTCCGCCAGCAGATACGTGAACGCCCCCAGCAGCATAGAGAAGGGGATCAGCGCCCGGTGATCGCTGCCAACCAGCAGGCGGCCCATGTGAGGCACGATCAGCCCCAGAAAACTGACGGCTCCCGCCACCGCCGTGGAGATGCCCGCCAGCAGCACCGCTGCCAGAGAGATCAGGATCCGCAGAGCGTTCACGTTGACGCCCAGACTTCTGGCGGTCTGATCTTCCAGAGACAGGAGATTGCACCGTCCCGCGAAGCAGAGGGCAAGGAGCAGGCCCGCAGCCACATAGGGGAGCAGGGTCCCCACGTCCTCCCAGGTCTTCATGGTAATATTTCCGTTGACAATGGCGGCGACTCCGGAGGCATTCCCCCCGGTCATGGAATTCAGGGCGCTGGACAGTCCGGAAAACATGGCGTTCACCGCCACGCCCACCAGGATGATCCGCAGAGGGCTTAAACCGCCCTTCCAGGACAGGCTGTAGACCAGAAAGAAGGCCAGCACTCCTCCAAGGAAAGCGAAAACCGGCGTGAAGAAGAACAGGGAGGGGACAAAGGCGGTGATCACCACCGCCGTAAAGCCTGCCCCGCTGGAGATGCCGATGATCCCCGGATCCGCCAGGGGATTTTTCAGCACCGCCTGGAACAGCACGCCGGACACGGCAACGGCGGCTCCCGCCAGCATAGAAATAAAGATCCGGGGGAAGCGCAGGTCGAAGACCGTGGCCGCGTTCTCACTCACCTCCCCCAGCATGCCCCGGAGCATTTCCGAAAGGCTTACCTTCAGACTGCCGATGTTGAGGGAGGCAAAAAAGAGGGCCAGAAGCAGCAGGGCCATGATCCCAAAGGACATGGCCGCCCGTACTTTCTTTTTCCTCCTCCTGCTTCTGTCCTGCTCCTCCAGAGAAAGCTCCGGGTTTTCCTGCATCTGTTTTGTATCTTCCATCTCTTTCTCCTTTACCTTGCCGCTTCATCCCCGTCGCTCTCCGGGTAAAGCATGGGCTGCAGTTCCTCCAGGGCTTCCGGATAGCGGAAGGTGGCGCTCATGCCGAAGAGTTCATAGGACAGATAATAAATCCGGTCTTCCTGCACGGCTTCAAAATGTTTCCAGATGTCATTGGTTTCAAAATCTTCCTCAAACATCTCCATGACCTGATCCGGCAGGGCGTGGGCCGCGCAGAGAATCACGTCCGGCTCTTTGGTCTTCATGTCTTCTGTATTCACAGTAAGAAATTCCTGATCCGTGCCGGCATAGACATTTTCTCCCCCGGCCAGCTCCACCAGGCTTCCCACATAAGAATTTTCCGTGGCAATGATATAGGAGCCGGGAAGCCCCATAAGCACCAGTACTTTCGGCGCCTCCTTCCCCTCATTGCGGGTTTGGTATTCTTCATAAAACTCCGTAAACTCCTCAACCATGGCCCGGGCCTGTTCTTCCCTGCCGAAAATCTCTCCCAGCTCCTGGATGGAGCGGTACATCCCCGGCACGCTCCGAAGGTTCAGAAAAGCCCAGTCTGTATCAATGGCCTCGTATTTTGGCTGAAGATCCGACTGAAGGCTGGAGGGGCTTAAAATCCAGTCCGGATTCAGAGAGGCCACAATCTCCATATCCGGAGCCATGGCGGTCCCTACCCGGGGCAGATCCTGATACTGCTCCGGAAGATCGGAAAGAGTACTGCTGCAGATACCCACAAGATCCAGATCCAGCCGGTCACAGATCTCCGCTGTGGAGGGAGAGGTGGCAATGATCCGGGGTTCCCCGTCCATGGCTGCTACCCTGGCTTTTGCCGCCTCCACGGCAGCTTTCTCCGCCGGGTCGCTGATCTCCAGCAGTGTTTCCGCCGTCCTCTCCGGTTCTTCAAAGCTGCTCTCTGAAGCAGGACTGTCTCCACCGGCAGAGCAGCCGGACAGAACCAGAACAGCGGCCAGCAGAGGGGCCGCCGGTATTTTTCCCCCCTGCTCCCGCTTCTTATTCCTCTTCTTCATCGCCGTCATCCACATAGCCGCCTCCCCATTTCTTCCAGTTCTTCCGGAACAGGTAAACGACGCCGGAGCCTGCCGCCAGCAGGATCAGGCCGGAAAGGGTCAGGGAAATCGTATACTCCGCGATCCGGGACCCGGATACCCCCTCTGAGCCGCTTTCCGGAGCCGTTTCCTCTCCTTCCGTGGACAGGCTTAACCCCTGTGCCTCATTTAAGGTTTCATCCCCGCCGCTGCCGGACACCGGAGCGGCCGCGTCGGTAATGGAATTCTGCAGGCTGTCCGTCTGAACCCCGGGAGTGGAGACGGCTTCGGGTGTTTCTGTGACTTCCGGAGCCTCCGTGGGGGCCGCCGTAACTTCCGGCGTCCGGGTGGGGGCAGGCGTCACCGCGGCGGTTCCTCCCCCGCTATCCTGCGCCTCTGTCCCGGAAGCCGCTGTTACCATGGAAGCGTTCATATCTGTACTGTTTCCGGCAGCAAAGTCGCTGGGATACAGGTAAAAGATCACATCCCGTCCCATGGGCTGTACATACATGGATCCCCGGACCACGCAATTCTCGCTGGGAACCTGGATGCAGACGTCCGCAGTCCCTCCGCTGCCATCCGTCCCGTTCCCGGTCACTCCCAAAGCAGGCGCGGTCCAGCCGGAATCTCCCACTGACTGCACCCAGAAGGAATGATTGCTGGTGTAATCCATAAGACTTAAGCGGATGGTCAGATAATAATTTCCGCTGTCCGTCACCTCCAGAATACCGGTGGTATAGACGGCGCTGTCCACCATACCCTGACCGGTAGCGTAAGAGGCTTCCCCGCCGGAATCCTCAATCACTCCGGTCACCGGGTGGGCATAGCAGGGATGGATGGCGCAGGTATATACTGTACCGCTCTCCGCCCGGGCAGGAGCGGCAGAAAGCGCCGTTCCCAAAACCAGGGCCAGCGCCGTCAGAGCGGCCGCCAGCGGCCTTTTACACCTTTTCCTTTCCATTTTGCAGGTCTCCTTTTCCGTCCTTTTTCTTCAGCACTGCCGCCGTCAGCAGGATTCCCGCCAGCACCAGCGCCGCCGCCCAGGGCGCCATCTTCGCGGTATCTCCGGTATTTACCCCAAGTCCCAGGGAACTGCCCAGTCCCCCCAATCCGCTTCCGCCGCTCAAAGAAGAGCCGCCGCTTAAAGAAGATCCGCCATTCAGGCTGCTTCCGCCGTTCAGGCCGCTTCCGCCTCCGGGGGACGGATTTCCGTTCTGGCTGTCATCGTCTCCATCATCGGTAAATCCCGGATCCTCCGCCGTGGTCTTCCGGATGCTGCTCCAGTCCAGACTCAGATACACTGCCTGGGTTCCCGTACCCGCGGCAATAGATTCCATCACCGGCACAAAAACCTGCAGGGGCACATATCCATCCTCCAGCGCCTCCGGGATCATCTCAAAGGTCACCAGATCCGGATAATCTGTTCCGTAGGCATCGCTGACCCTGGTTCCATCCTCATTGGTCTGATAGGCTTCCACCGTTCCATCCGCCAGAGTGCCTTCCGGATTCCCGTACTGGTCTGTGGTGTAGCCGCTGAGGAAATACCTTAACCGATTTAAATACCCGTAGGAATCTCCAATGGACAGCCCCTTAAAATCCAAGGTCAGATAATACCTGCCGTCTTTTACCGTCAATTTGATGGTATGGTTGATGGCCCTGTCCGACATGGAAGGCGTGACCTTATCCACTTTCACCATATTTCCTGTAATCGAATACACGCCGTCTTCCAGATTCCGGATATCCAGTATTTCATCTCCCGGATCATCCGGATCTCCGTCTCCTGTCCGGTAAGAAATCGTAAAGGTTGTAGTTCCGGTGTAATTGCCGGGAGCCGCGGCAGCCACATCCTCTCCGGCAATGGTGATACGGCCTTTCAGCAGAGCATCTTTCCCCTGGGCTTCCCCTGCGTCAAAATACTGAGTACCGAAATCGTTGGCAAATGCCAGGGTATTACTTCCGCTGGATAAAATCCCCTCTCCCGGCGCGGACACTGTCACAATGCCCTCTTTGTCTTGGGAGGATACCGCGATCTCATAGTTCTGTATATTGTCCCGGATCTCTTCCAGACCGCCCATGGCGATGGATTCCGGCACAGATACCGTATAGGAGGGGGCGGAGGTATGTTCCGCCACTTCTGCGGTGATCTCCATCTCTCTTGTCTCACTCTGGCCGGCTCCCTGCTTCTTCAGAGTACTCCAGTCCATGGTGATAATGCTCTTGACGCTGAAATGCCCGTTTTCAAACCGGATCCCGCTGATCTCTCCGTTGAGATTTCCCATAGCCGGTACATAGATGTATACATTATTGTAGTAATACCGGCTGAGTTCCCCCGGCAGCGGGACAGATACCTGGGTAACCACCTGATATTCCCCGGCCTCCTCCGTGCGGAAGGTGACACCCTCCATGGAAAGCTCCCCGGAATCTTCGTTGTCTATGTAATATCCGTTAAAGCCCAGAATATACATAGGCTCCTGATCCGTTCCGGAAACCATCCGGTAGGAAAGCCGCATGGTTCCGTCTTCCTCCACCTGAAGGACAGCCGGGGCTGTATCCGTCTGTATCAGGCTGTGATCCACCACGTCACTGCGGACCGCCACCAGGATCTCATAGGTGCCCGGCTCCGGAAGTTCCGCCGGAAGTTCCGGCGGCTGCTCCTGTTCCGCCTCCAGATCCAGGGCGTCCCTCACCGCCGCCTTAATCCCGTTGGAAGAGTAGGTGGCGCCGGATACCACGTCCACATTCTGAATTCCCTCCGCGTCCTCATCGGAAAGTCCCACAATGCCGGCGGTCATGCCCTCTGCTGCCTGGGAGAGTTTTCCCCGGTTCACTTCCCCATAGGTTCCGCCGAAATGATCCCCGGTAACCTGAAGCCCTGTAATGGTGCCCTCTGTCACCGTCACTTCCGCATGAATGTCGTATTCCCCGAACTGGTCGATGTGAAACGTACCGTTTCGGGTATAGGAGCCGGAGGATTGGGGTTCGGCCGCCGCTTCCGCCGCCGGGGGATTCCAGAGCAGCCCCAGAGACAGCAGCGCCGCCAGAAGGCCCGCGCCCCATTTTTTTTCTGTTTTTCTCATGTTCATATGATCCTCCTGCAGGACGGCAGAAATCCCCGCGGACGAAGGGCCGGAGGATTTCCGCTCTGCTCTATGATCGATACCGGAAGGGCATCGCGCTGTCTGCTTTTCAGTCCGCCGTATAGGTAACAGTGAAGCTGGTGGTTCCGGTATAATTTCCGGCGGCAGCCGACGCCACAGCTTCTCCGGCAACCGTAAGCTGGCCGCTGAGGCTGGTCAGAGCCGTATCCTCTGTGATACTCTGGGTGCCGAAATCATTGGAGAAAGCCAGAGTGTTTTCCCCGCTGGACAGAACTCCTGTTTCCGGAGCGGAAATGGACAGGGTGCCCTTCAGATCGGAAGCTGCTACCTTTACAGGATACACAAATACAGTGTCCTTCTCCGCGCTCAGGGTGCCCAGATCCAGAGATTCCAGAATCGTTACCGTGTAGGAGGGGCTGGAAATCTTTTCCTCAACTGTGGCGGTGATCTGCATATCCCGGGTATCCTCCGCCGGCTCCTCCGCTCCGCCTGCGGCCTGCAGATCCGTTACTTTGACAAAGAAATTCTGCGTGGAATTCATAAATACATTTACGTAGGCGCTGGCGGAAACTGTTCCCGCTTCCAGATCATCCAGAACGTCCCGGGGAAGTTCCACGGACAGCACCTGGGTGGGAAGCAGGTCGCCGGCGCTGATGCCGAACAGCGCCGCGTCCGTATCGAATTCCTTCTCCGGTTTTGTAACGATATCTGATTCCGCCGCGTACTCTGTTCCGTCTACGGTAAACGCCACGTCTTTAATCGTTCCGTCAGTTCCCTGATCGGAAAAGGCAGGAATGGGATAGGCCACGTAAAAAGTCAGCTCCGCGCTGTCGTCGGTGAGAACCACATCCGCCTCATGGCAGAAAATAGGATCGCACATGCTGTTATTTCCTGAGCCGTTGGCGTTCAGGAAATGAATCTCCCCGGTATAGGTACCGTTGGAAGGCTCCGCGGCAAATACAGTGCTGCACATCATGGTTCCAAGCAGGGCTGCCGTTACGGCGCCGGATAAAAATTTTTTCAGTTTCATAACTGAATCCTCCTTATTTTGAATATTTATGTTCAGCGCTTCCGCGCGGAAACATCTCATTCCACAATCAGTGTACAGTTGACCTCCGCCCCGTTTCTTGGCTGCATCTCCTCATCAGCGCTGTAGGTGGCGTACCGGACAGTCAGGGGATATTCCCCGGCTTCCATTTCTGTGTCTAATGTAATATCGTAGATATGCTGGCCCGGCCGCAGCAGATCGGAAGTGTAAATAGTTTCATCCGTCTCCGGAAGATAAAATGAGATTTCAAAATAAACTTTATTTTCCTCCGGATTCATCAGCTCCACCGAAACATCTTTGGTGCCCGCGGGAATTGTGATGGACTTGTATCCGGGAATCTGGATCCCGGCGGCGGCGCCTGCGGATTGGGTACTCTCTTCCCCGGGAGCCTGCTGCTCCGCCTCAAAAGATTTATTAAAATTTGTAACCTCCCCCGGCCTGGTTCCCTGCCAGATCACCGCTCCGATGACTATCCCCGCGGCGATCCCTGCAGGAATCAGAATTTTCCTTTTTTTCATATACATCCCCTCGCTTATTAGTTAGTTGTAGCTAACATATGTAGATTCTAACCTGCCAAAAACCACTTTCCTTCCCGTCCTTTTACGGGCTTTCCATGAGAAAATCCGCAAAATACTGCCGGTCAGACAAAATTTTTTCTGCGTCAGGCGTCCTTTGTATCTTTTCTATAATTAGTCTAAACTAACTTATGATTTAAAAAACCGGCTGCCGGCTTTTCCTTTTCCGCTGCAGCCTCTGTCCATATTCTATTTCTATATACCATATCTGGAAATCCCTGTCAACTTTCTTTTTGCTCAGACAGCCGAAAATCTTATTTTGTAATTTGTAATACGAAACGTTGTTCACCGGGTATGGGCCGCTTGGGACGCGCCCGCACAAAGATGCTGCCGCATCTTTGATCTTTTAGATCGCGGACGCGGCAGCATCTATTTCTCTCTCTTACCTGTTTTCAAAAATCCATCAGCCTTCAATGGCAATGTGTTTGCTCTCCTCTACTTTCTGGGCATTGGTCTTCGGCACCGTCAGCTTCAGGATTCCATTTTCAAATTTCGCGTGGATATCCTTCTGTTCTACGCCTTCTCCCACGTAGAAGCTTCTGCTCATGGCCCCGCTGTAACGCTCCCTGCGGATGTATCTGCCTTTCTTGTCCTTTTCGTCTTTATCCAGACCCTTGGAAGCGGAAATCGTCAGATAACCGTTTTCCAGAGACGCCTGTACCTCTTCCTTCTTAAATCCCGGAAGATCGATGTCCAGTTCATAGCCGTTCTCTGTTTCTTTTACATCCGTCTTCATCAGGTTTTTTGCCCGTTTTCCGTACAGGGGATTCTTTCTTCCAAAAAACTCATCCTCAAAGGGGAAATCCATCATATCATCAAATAAATCTTCACCAAAAATGCTAGGCAGTAACATAAGTCATATCTCCTTTCATATGAATCATTTATGTTTGCACTGCCGGACCACCCGGCGTGTAGATGTCTGAACTTACGGAGGAGGAACGTTTCTTTTTTCTCTCTTCCTTTGTTCTAGCTGTAATATAACACTTATTATTAGCACTGTCAATACTTGAGTGCTAATTTTTTTGTGAAGATTTTGTGTCCTCTGGGCGAAGCTTGACCATGCATAACAGAAGAAATGCCTGCGCGCCCCATAACCTCTGCTTCTTCCGCTATAGTATCAATGCTCCGCCAGCTATAGAACTTCTTTATCTTTTTCCCAAATGTGGATAATCTCCCCATTATCCATCTCATAAATTTTATCGCAAAGAAGGTTGATATCCTCTTTGCTGTGGCTGGCTAAAATGATTGTTTTCCCTTTTTCTCTAAAACTCAATAACAAATTTCGTATATCTTCTACCCCTTTATTATCCAGTCCGTTCATAGGCTCGTCCAAAATTAAAATCTCCTGATCTTCCATAATCGCCTGGGCTAATCCCAGCCTCTGCCTCATTCCTAAAGAATATTTTCCGACACGTTTCCGGCTGTCCGAATCCAGTCCCACCATTTTAAGTGCTTCCCGGATCTCTTTTTTCCCGATTCTCCCATTGATTTTTGCCAAAAAAGACAAATTATGGTATCCGCTGTAAGCATCAAGGAATCCTGGATTTTCTATAATCATACCTATGCATGAGAGATCTATCGGAATTTTTCCATACATTTTTTTCCCTTCAATAAATATTTCTCCTTCGGTAGGAGTCACAAATCCACAGAGGCATTTCATCAGAACGGTTTTTCCTGCCCCGTTGCGCCCGATTAAACCTGTAATCTCTCCTTTTTCAAAGGTACAGGAAACTTTTTTCAAAACCTCCTGGTCTTTATATCTTTTTACCAAATTCGTTACTTCAATCATGCTTTACCTCATCCCTTATTCTATTTGCTTTCGCATACTGCACAGAATCGTTCCAGTCAATAATCCAATGATCAAAACACAGTCCATCACTCCAACATAGAAAATATCCGGTGTTCTGCCCAGGCCGCCTATATTAATAATCATTAAACTGCTCCAGGTCATAGGCGAAAAGTAAGTACTTAGGGAATCAGATAATACAGCAGAATTAAAAATCATCATATCCAGAATAGCCAGTGCCAGGGCAGCTAAAATCCCAAGTTTTATAGACTGATTCATAAAATTACCAAAAAATATGATTAATCCGATTATCAGGATACTTGCCAAACAAAGCAGCATCGAAAAAAACATTGCCTGCCCCGGGGTAAAATAATCCACAATTTTCCCTTGAAAAAAAATACCGGTAATATGAAACTGGCCGGGCGCGTCTGTTTTTGCCAATGTCATAATTGCTTTTCCCCATTGATTTGAGAACTCCACATAAGGGAAAAGAATCAGCCAGCTAAACACATAAACAGAAAGCAGATATACGATGCTTGTTCCCGCGATATAGAAGATCTTACCTGTACACCAACAGATTCTTCCCGATCGAAGCAGCTGCATCTGCTGTGTTTTGCTGAAAAAAGGCGCATCGCAAAACAGCAATATGCAAAACAGCAGTAAAAAAAATTTACTGTAACTATATTCGAACAAAAAGAGCGGAACACACGCATTGATTCTGACACCCGTTGAAGCCAGAAAATCTTTTACTGGATTTAAAACCATATAGCAATATGTAAATGCCGCAAAAAACACAATAAAAATCCGATAGTCTCCGATCCATTGCCGAAACGAAAGCAAACAGATGTGGATACTCTTTTTAATGAATCTCACCTGAAACCCTCCTTTTCACCCGTCTATAAAACAGAATACCGGCGCAGAGGCTCAGGAGCATCAGAAAGAATATGGAATAAAAAAAATTTCCCCAAACGCCCAATCCCAAATCTCCTCCACGGCCGATTAAACTAATATTAATCAGCCCCGGCCAGGTAGGCGTAATTACATTTATCATATAAAAAGCCAGTATTACTGTTAATCCAATCGTCATAAACATATTGGTGCAATAGCTTGAAATCATTAATCCCAGTACTGCCCAAAACGCATAGCCGGCAGCCAAAACACTCACGATTACAAACACATATAAATACGGAAATTCAGAGGATCCCAACGCGCTGTAGCCTGCCCATAAACTTCCTTCATATTGCTGACCTATAAACGGTATTTTCAGCGATAATAAACCAAGAAATACATGAATACCCAGAAATGAAACAAGCCATCCCCCGGTAAAGCACGCAATGACTTTCGCTCCGGCATAAGCCTTGTATCCCGACCGGCCTATTGCCAGAAGCGCATACTGATGCTTCCAGTCATCCAAAAAGAGCGTAGAAAACGGCAGTGCGGCGCATAAAATCAGAAGCAGATCTATATGGTTAAATAAAACAGCGCTCAAATAATAAACAGTGTCATTTTCTTTAAAAATTCCATTCATTCTGGCATTCAAAAAAAGCACCGCAATCACACATACAACCGCGAAATATGTTCTCGGTGAAACTATTATTCTATAAAATTCTGTCTTTATTTCACCAGAAAGAGAATATGTCTTACTCAACCCCTAATTCCTCCCCGGTAATAGCTGAATAATAGAAAAACATATCTGTCGACTTACTCTGGCTGCTGGAAGCCGCGTAAAATACCCAGCAGGGAGAAAGTTTATAAGTAATCGGATTTACAGAAGTCACATCCGGCGCATAGATCAGTTCAATCCGATTGATTTTTACAGGCTCATCCAGCATAACATCTTGAAATTTTGTTTCTGCCTTTCTGATAATCTGATTAAAATCATAAATACAATCAAATGTCTCGTTATTTTCCTGTAACTCGTAAATACCATCGGCATATAATTCCTGCAAGCCATCTCTGGTCACGATCATTTTAATTACACTGCCGGAACACTGAGTTTTTCCTGTTAATACATAATTTTGGGCCAAAAAGGGGATTCCATCGTATTCGCATCGGAATACCAGGTAGTATCCCTCATCCTCCGGAGTAAACGGTTCACTGTCTTTGGGAAAATCCCCGTCCAGATTTTCATATTGCTCTGAAAGAGTTTCATAATCCAAAGCCGCTGCCTTCGGTTCTCCGACATCCTCAATGCCAATCTCCCGCAGCCATTCTTTTGCCTGGGAAATAGTCTGCTGCTTATCAAAACCCGGAATTTCGCCTTTGGTAAACACACCATTATCTATATAACGGTCATCCATCGGAAGTCCGGAATTCAATACCAAACTATACTGCTTTAATGAGCTTTTTCCAGAAATGTAACTAATAAATCCCGGACCCAGAGTTAATAGTCCGCCATTGCTTCCTTGATAAGCCTGCACATTTTGTTCCGGAAGTCCTGTATTCTGTGAAAAACTTTCACCCCCGGATAAAATTTTTTCAATAGAATCATATGAAAACTGCTTACCCTGCCCAGATAAGCTTGTAAGCTTTGCCGATGAATTTCCTATTTCCACCTGAGCGTCTATGGCAGTTGTTTCAGTAGACTCCTGAACCGTCTGAGGGGCATCTTTTAACTGAGTAACGGCCGCCTTCTCCATCTCTTCGCTCACGACAGAACTGCCCGCTATTTCCGCTGTATCTCTTTTCTGTGTAGGATAGCATCCGGCAAATAAAAAAATCGCCATCATGAGCATCAAAAGCCCCGAGAATTGTAAAAGCCTGCAGACATACCCTGTGTTTTTCTTCATTTTGATAATCTACCTTCTTTCCCTTCCTGTAATCTTATAAAATGTTCTTTTTCAAACCCATTGATCGGTAGGCTGAATCTCAAAATTTTTCCTGCGTAAATGAAAGCTTTTTACATTTATTAAAGAAGGACAACTCGTTTGGAGAATTGCCCTTCCGCCTTTGGCATAAAAGCAAGACTGTTTTTAAATCAAGATGCCCATCTTCCGCTTACATTTACATTCGGAGAATCGTATAATTTACTTGCTTCTAAGTAACGACTGGCACCTACCCAAGCATAGCCGCTGAAATAAGACAAATATTTTTTTCCTAACACACCTGAACCTGCATAATACATTTTCGCTGTTGCATATTCTTTGGCACCTGTTGTCTTATTGTAACCTATTACAGCATATCCAACAGAATTGCCCGTACTGGAAACCGAAAGGGTATTAACCACTGCGTCCGCCGTATCTTCTTTTATATTCACGCCGGATGTCTGTGTTGTATATAAGTTAAAGATAAAATTATCGTTTTTAGCTCCTACCATTACACTGCTGCCCAGCATAATGGTTGCTCCTAATAAAATTGCTAATACATTTTTTATTTTTCTCATACTGTTCTCCTTACTTAGCCTTACAATTTTTATTTTATGCCTTCATGCCTTTTGCATTTATAATATTATTATAGTTAATAATATTTGTCAATATAATCACATTATGAGATAAGTATCAAAAACATGCGGACTGCGCTGCGCTTTACTGGGCAAAACTGTTTTTTAGATTTTTCTTCATAAATTATCTATTTTTAATTATATGATGCCAGGGTCAAATATAGTGGGAGTGCGCAGCACGGAACAATCCGCAGGCATCATAGTTGGGGGCTTTTGACCCCAACATCATTATATTCAAAATAATTTTGTTTATTTTCTGTATAAAATTCTTCAAAATTCTATTGATTTATTTCAGGAAAAAATTATAATTGATAATAATATAATCTAAGTAACAAATATTATTGGATCTCCAAAATACGTTTTTTAAGAAAGGAAGGCAAAATGAAGAAGCTCGGAGATGCAGAATTAGAAATTATGCAGGTAATATGGGAAGCGGAGCAACCAGTCACATCGAAATATGTGCAACAACATTTAAAGACTCGAAGCGGTCTGCCTCTGTCCTCTATTATGGCAACGCTTGCAACCCTGGTGAAAAAGGGCTTTGTCTATTGTGATCGTACAACCAGAACAAATTATTACAGCGCCGTTATAGAAAAACAGAAGTATCAAAAATTTGAAAATGATAATCTCTTAAGTAGATTATATGATAATTCATGGAAAAATCTGATGGTAAACCTGTTTCAAGAAAAAGTATTTTCCAAAGAAGATATAGAAGAGTTAAAAGGAGTGCTGGAAAAATATAATGATGGCACAAATAATTAAATGGATTTTCGCAGGGCTTCTGCAAACAGAGCTTAGTATTACTCCCTTGATTTTTATAGTTTTACTGATTCATAAAGCAGCATATAAAATAAAACCGCGGACATGGATATGGATATGGAGCGCCTTAGGAATTCGGCTTTTATGCATCATACCAATTTATTTTCCTGCCGTAGGACACACACAGTCCCAAAACGAAATAGCTTTATCTGCTTATTTAGGTGACACCGCCTCAAGCGTTACGCTGCCTTTGCAAATACCGGAAACATCCTGGATAAATATTCTATTCCTTTTGTGGCTGGCAGGCATTATTCTGTATTATATTAGAAAGTACATACAATATATCTCTATAAAAAAAGATTTGCTAAAGAACAGCAAAGGAAGCGGAAATCTTATGGATTGGTGCTACAAATTAAGAATTCCTATAACACAAAAAGGCTATAGCAGGATAGCGGTCCGAATAACATCAAAGAATATCAGCCCAATGTTAATAGGGTATAGAGCAAAATATTTATTTTTGCCTTCCATAAAATTAAGTTCCGAAGATGAAAGAATGATTTTTCTCCATGAAATAACACATTTAAAGCATAAAGATCTAAGGAAAAAATTTTTTATTACAATTATCTGTGGATTACATTGGTTTAATCCGGCCATTTATTTATTTGCAAAGGCATGCCAGGATGAGATTGAAAAAGACTGCGACTATGAAAACTTAAAAGGAAAGGACAAAAAATATAGAAAAGCATATGCGGAAATGCTTCTTTTTCTGATTCAGTCTACACAGTCAACAGATGTTGCGGTAAATTTAGCGAATCAAAATAACACGAAATTAATCAAAGATAGATTCACAGCGATTATGAATTTGACAAAATTAAAGAAGGGACTCGTGCTAATGATATCCATATGGGTATTGATGGCAGGGTTACAAATTCCAACCCAATGTCAAATTCAATCCGTATCATTTCAAAATTCGTTTTTACATCTGCAAAGAATGGATGGAAATATGGCTCAAACGAAGATATTGGATTTTAAAGATTTATATTATTCCAGACAAAAATTCGGCGAAGCTCTGGGAAAAATTCTTCCTGTTAGCGATCAATCTTCCATTCCTTTAAAAAATGGTGAATTTCTAATTCTGTATGCTACTTCGGATGGTAAACCTTTTGAATTAAAGACCGGGGAGTTAGCCGCAATTCAATTTCATTTGACAAATAAGACGCATTTAGTGACCGGACTTACAAATGGCACATCCGGTGAAACAACGGATAGCGACCCCTATGTGTGTTTTGAACAGACAACTGGTTCCAGTAGTTATGTTTATATAGAAAATACCTCATCATCAACAACTATAAAATGATAATCCTCTCTGATACCGGTATCAGGCAGTTTTACTCTCCATTTGACCCCCGGAACTGTAAACTGCTCTCATTTCTAATTGGGCCTCCAATCGAAAAAAGGCAGAACGGAGATTAAACGTGAAAAAAAGATTAACAGGAATGCTTCTAGTTGGCTGTATGTTCGTAACCGGTTCCATCAATGTGCTTGCGCAAGAAGCGCCGCAAACCATGATTGCAGAACCAATACAAGAATTCCATACAGAGGAGAAGAAACATATTATTCCATTTCAAGATTTATGCTGCGACACTTATGATGCAGAGGGAAATTTAATCTCATCGGAGATTATTACATATGACGTAAATATCAAAAATTCCATTCTAAAAGCAGGGCAAACTAAAAGTTATTACCCCGCTGGAGATCCCAATGGATTTTATTTATCCGCCAACCAAATAATAGCCGTATCCTTAAATTTGAGCAAAGCGATCCCTCTTTATATTTCTTTGGAAAATGGAAGCGGCTCAGAGACAAATGAAAAAAATCCATCCATTTTATTAAAAGCCTATACGAATGGACCCAGCCGGCTGTTGATACAAAACAAATCCGGCAGTGACGTCACTATAAATGGAAGCATTATTTATTAGATACTCCTGCCCCATTGGATAGGGCGGCATCACTCACCTTTTTCCCTGGTATCCGGCATTTTCTCTGTATATTCCTGTTTCAATTCTTCTGCCAGATACGCGTCGCTCATGCAGTGCATGTCAGAAACACCGTCTCGGATCAGCTGATAGACTTCGGAATGATAGAAAAACTCCAATGCCGCATCCAGGGAGATTCCCTGGAGTTTTGCAAAGCACTCAATGACGCGGCTATATTTCTTCTGAAGCAAAATAGGGTTCGCTATCATATACGTTCACTCCCTTCAAAACGCAGCAGCGACAATGCTTTCTCTGTACGAAAACAAATTTGCAAGTTCGGTTTTTCATAGCGCAGGCGATTGATGGCCTCTGTTTTATCAATCAGTCCATCAAAAAACAATTCCACCGTATTGAATACCTTATCATTGGCAACACCGCCCACGACAAGATCATAATCTGTTGAATCTTTTCCGCTGCGGCAGTTCAGAATAAAATCCAGCCATTCTTCGGAATAGGAATCAAATTTCAATATTTTCAATTCATCTTCCCGAGATTTGTCATACTTATAGCGCGAGACAATGCCGTCTTTTCCACGACGTTTGAACTTGCCGCACCATTTCGCCGCCTGCTCATACAGCGGCGTCACATAAAAGCCTCGCCCAAAGTCCACATTGAGACGAGAATACGCCAGATCCGGCTTTGCGATCTCCAAAAAGGAACCATGATAGAGAATCATACTTCCACTCCCCTTTCCTTCATCACATCAAGGAGATCCTCTATAATATATTCCCGGCTCTGAGTATGCAGCACTTCATATTCCGGCACAATATAGCCGTTCAGAATATCGCTCTTTTCGGTAAATGCCTGATAGACACGCTCTGCGCCCACTCCTAGTTTTTCAGCCACATTTTCAATACAAAACACGACAAATTCAAGCTCATTGGAATTTTTAATTTTTTCATACGTCATCAGCGTGTTCACCTCAATCTTATTTATTTCACATTTTGATGACACCAGGGTCAAATAGATATGCTTTTCATGCCTGCATGAAAAAGCATATCGACTTGACCCGCAAAACACCGAAAAGGAGCCATTTTTTGCAAAAAAATGTGCGGATTTGAGGTGTTTTAGGATTGTGAGAGCGCAAAGCGCGGAGCAATCCGTGGTGTCAAGAGGTCAAATTTTAATTTGACCTCAACATCATTTTGATGCCAGGGTCAAAAGGCCTAATATGAGCATAAAAGTGGGATGTATATCCCACGATATGCGAATATTGGGTAGGATTGTGGGAGTGCGCAGCACGGAACAATCCGTACTCATTGTATTTATTATCATAGCGCAGACATGCGTTTTAGGCAATCTAAGATACAAAAATTCCCGGCTCTGACCGCGTCTTTATAATTCCCCCATGACCACTCCCGCGGCCACTCTCGCCCCTCCCGCCAATACCATAACCAGGATAGGATTCCACCGGAATTTTTGCAGCAGCAGAAAGCCTCCGGCAAAAATCCCCGCCATAACCCAATCTGTCCTGGCCAGAAGTACCGGCCCGGCGCTGCCCCAGAAGGCGGAACTTAAAATAGAGATTCCCGCGGCGGCGATCATTCCCACCACCGCCGGCCTGAGAGAACCCAGAATCCCCTGGATCACCGTCAGCTTCTGATATTTCAGATACAGCTTCGCGATACAGGTTACAATGATGCAGGAAGGCAGAACGCATCCCAAAGTAGCCACCAGGGCCCCCGGGATACCCGCCAGACGGAATCCCACAAAGGTAGGAGAATTCAGGGCGATGGGGCCCGGCGTCATCTGGGAAATAGTAATCAGATCTGTAAATTCCGGCATAGTAAGCCAATGGCGGGCTTCCACCACCTCATTCTGAATCAGCGGCATGGCCGCGTAGCCGCCCCCGAAGCTCAGCAGGCCGATTTTAAAAAAGCTGCAAAACAGCTGCAGATAAATCATGCTTTTTTCTCCCTTCTCCCGGCCAGGGTCCGAAACACTCCCAGAAGGACGCAGGCCGCTGCAATATAGGCAGCGTTCAGCCCGAACACGCAGGAGGCTGTAAACGATCCCGCAAGAATCAGGATGGAGCAGGCATCCTTTCCCGTGACGATCCCCGCCGCCATCTCATAGACTACCGCCGCGATCACCGCCGCCACCCCGGACTGCATCCCTTCCAGCAGCAGGCTGATGATCCGGTTGGAACGGAAGGCATCATAAAATAAGGCGATTACCCAGATAATCAGAAACGGCGGGATCACCGTGGCCAGGATAGCCGTCAGGGCGCCCGTCAGGCCTGCCAGCTTATATCCCACCACAATGGCCCCGTTGACCGCGATGGCCCCCGGCGAGGACTGGGCAATGGCAATGAGATCCAGCATCTCCTCCTGCCGGATCCAATGATACTGATCTACAAATTTTTTCTTCATCAGTGTCACGATTACATATCCGCCCCCGAAAGTAAAGGCGCTTAAATACAGGGTTGAAATAAAAATCCGAAACAGAACGTGCGCTTTTTTCATACGTTTCTCCCTATCTTCGCATTCTCCTCCCTTCTGTTATATTTCCATTTGATAAATTTGTAAAATAGTATTATTTTATTAAATAGATAATCTTTTTATTATGAAAGGAGTTCTGCCATGACGCTCCGGCATCTGCGTATTTTTGTGGCTGTCTTTCAGAACAGCAGCGTTACCCGGGCCGCCCGGGAACTTCACCTGGCCCAGCCTTCTGTCAGCTTCGCCCTCCGGGAACTGGAAGGCTACTATGGAATCCGCCTCTTCGACCGCATCGGCCGGGGCATCGTGCCCACGGAGGCCGGAAAAGAATTTTACTCCTATGCCGTCCACATTACCGGCCTGTTCGGGGAAATGGAACAAAAAATGCGGAACTGGGATACCATGGGAGTCCTCCGGGTGGGATCCAGTATTACCATCGGCACCCACATTCTGCCCGGGCTGATCCGCTCCTGCCAGAGGCTGTATCCGGATCTGACAGTGGAAGCCCGGGTTAACCAGTCTGCCTATATTGAGCGCTGCATTCTGGATAATTCCATTGACATCGGGCTCATCGAAACCTTCCCTTCCCATCCGGATATTGCAGCGGAACCCTTTATGGAGGACGAGATGTGCGCCATTGCCGCTCCCTTTCATCCTCTCGCGCAGGAGACCGGTCTGACCCCGGCCAGGCTGGCCGGGTATCCTCTCCTTATGCGGGAAAAGGGCAGCGCCGGCCGTGAAATCCTGGATGCCTGGTTTGCCCTGGAACACCTGTCCGTCCGTCCTCTTTGGGAAAGCTCCAGCACCCAGGCTATCGTAAAAGCGGTTTCAGAGGGTCTGGGGATCGCGGTTCTCCCCTATCTGCTGGTGGAAAAGGATATCCGGGAAGGTCAGGTCAGCCGCCTCTTTCTGGAACATCCCCCGCGCCGGACTTTTAACCTGATTTATCACAAAAACAAATACCTTACCGAAAATATGCTCTCTTTTCTGGAGCTGTGCAGAAAGGGCAGTTTTTAATTGACAAGCCCTGCCGGATGCGATAGGATTTTTTCATATTGATGATAAGAGTTGCCCGACAAATGGGCATGAGACACGGATTGCTACGCACTTCGTGCTCCCGCAATCCTAAAAACACCTCAAATCCGCTCATTTTTCTGCGAAAAATGGCTGCTTTTCGGTGTTTTGCGCGCCATAAAGTCATGCTTGCCTGCGCCAGCGCAGCCCACATGACCTTTTGTCGCTTGTCTCATGATAAGAAAATGAGGGGGAAATTATGCGGAAGAACAAAAGAAAAATCTATTCCACTGCCATCGCCGCGGCAGTGATCGTGATCGTTATGATCCTTGCCGCCTGCACCACCACCGCGGACAGTGTGCAGGCTACCTTCTGGGGGCTGGTGCCTCCCATTATCGCCATCGGACTGGCACTGCTCACAAAAGAAGTGTACAGTTCCCTGTTTATCGGAATCCTGGCCGGCGCCCTGCTGTACACCGGATTTAATGTTGAGGATACCGTCAACCACGTATTTTCCGGCGGCATTGTCACCGTCCTGTCGGATACCGGGAATCTGGGGATCCTGGTATTCCTGGTAATTCCGGGAACCATGGTAAGCCTCATGAACAAGGCGGGAGGCTCCGCCGCTTTCGGGCGCTGGGCGTCCAGAAAGATCAAAACCCGGGTGGGCGCGCAGCTGGCTACCGTGGTTCTGGGAGTGCTGATTTTTATTGACGATTATTTCAACTGCCTGACCGTGGGCAGCGTCATGCGGCCGGTGACAGACAAACACCATGTATCCCGGGCTAAGCTGGCCTATCTCATCGACGCCACGGCAGCCCCGGTGTGCATTATCGCCCCTATCTCTTCCTGGGCAGCCGCGGTTTCCGGTTTTGTGGAGGGGGAGGACGGCCTTGCTCTGTTCATCCAGGCCATTCCCTTTAACTTCTACGCTCTGCTGACCATCGCCATGATGATCGGGCTGGCGGTGATGAAGGTGGACTTCGGCCCTATGGCCCTTCATGAGCGCAACGCTCTGAAGGGGGATCTTTTTACCACCCCGGAACGTCCCTATGACACCGATGGCGCCAAAGATGATAATCCCAATGGAAGCGTCATCGATCTGCTGATTCCTATTGTCTGCCTCATTGTCTGCTGCGTTGGGGGCATGCTGTACACCGGAGGCTTCTTCTCCGGAACCGGTCTGGCAGAAGCCTTTGCCGGAAGCAACGCTTCCGTGGGACTGATGCTTGGCTCCTTCTTTGCCCTGGTGATCACCATTGTCCTGTTTCTGATCCGCCGGGTCATGACCTTCGGAAAATGCATGAACTGTCTGCCCGAAGGCTTTAAAGCCATGGTTCCGGCCATCCTGATCCTGACCTTTGCCTGGACGCTGAAATCCATGACAGACGATCTTGCAGCCGGCGCCTTTGTGGCGGAAATCGTCAAAAATTCTGCCGCCGGGTTCATGAATTTTCTGCCGGCTGTGATCTTCCTCATCGGCTGCTTGCTGTCTTTCGCCACCGGCACCTCCTGGGGAACCTTCGGCATTCTGATCCCCATTGTGGTGGAAGCCTTCCAGCACAGCGATCATCAGATGATGATTATTGCCATCTCCGCCTGCATGGCGGGAGCGGTCTGCGGGGACCACTGCTCCCCTATCTCGGACACCACCATTATGTCCTCCGCCGGCGCCCAGTGCAGCCACGTCAATCATGTGGCCACCCAGCTTCCCTACGCCCTGGTGGCCGCTGTCATCTCTTTCGTGTGCTATATCGCGGCCGGCTTTACAAAGAGCGCCCTGGTTTCCCTGCCCTTCGGCCTTATCGTTCTGTTTCTGATCCTGTTCCTGATCCGGAAACGTCAAAGGAGGGGTTGATTATGTCCGCGGAATATAAGACTCTTTCCGCCGCTCCCCTTCATCTGTCCGGGAGCAGCCTGAAACTGATTGCCTGCGGGGCCATGCTCACGGATCATGCCTGCAAGGTACTTTTAAGCCCTTCCTCCCCGGCCTGTCTGATTTTAAGCGGCCTGGTGGGAAGAATTGCTTTCCCTCTGTTTGCCTTTCTGCTGGTGGAGGGATTTCTCCACACCCGCAGCCGGTTCCGCTACGCCGGAAACCTGCTGCTCTTCGCGGCGCTCTCGGAGGTTCCCTTTGATCTGGCCCTGTACGGCAGGCCCTTTTTCCGGATGCATCAGAACACCCTGTTTACCCTGTTCCTGGCTCTGCTGATGCTGATCCTTCTGGAAACCGCCAGCGGGAAGCTCTCCGGGCGGTATTCCCAGATGAGCGCAAAAATCCTTATCATTCTGGCTTTCGCCCTGGCCGCCTGGCTGCTGCGCGCAGATTACGATGCCCTGGGCGTGGGCGCTGTGGCCGCCATGTATCTGCTCTGGGGCTGGGGCCTTCCGGCTCCCTCCATGGGCTGCCTGATCCTGAACCTGGCAAGCTTCGCCAACGCCGGAGCTTTTCTGTCCCTGCTGCCCATAGCCTGCTATAACGGCAGACGGGGGATGAAAGTCAAATACGCTTTCTACCTCTTTTATCCGGCTCATCTGCTGGCTCTGTACGGGCTGAAACTGCTTATGTGAGATACTCGCGGCTGCCGCCGGGCGCACCAAAAAAACGGATGCTTCCTCTCCTGAGAGATGCATCCGTTTTTACTATCTTTGAATTCAGCTGTCAGATAAATTTTCCCTCCCGCAGGCAGCCCCGGATCTCAGAACCGGAACACCGCCGCTCCATATGCCGGCAGTTCATATCCGATAGAGAAGGGCTGTCCGTCGCACTCTTTCTTTACCGCCCGGTAGACCTCCGGCGCTTCATGGCTGCCTCCATACTTGAGGCTTCTGCTGTCCAGAATCAGCCGGTACTGCTTTCTCCTGGGCACTCCCACCCGGTAGTCCGGCCGGTCCACAGGGGTAAAATTAATCACAAAAAGCAGATTGTTTTTGCCTGTGGGGGACCAGCGGACAAAGCTGAAGATACTTCTGTCCCCGTCATTGGCGTTGATCCAGGAAAAACACTCATAGCCCGTATCGCTCTGGAGGGCCGGGTACTTCCGGTACAGTGCCAGCAGATCCCGCACGTAGGCCTGCAGATGTTCGTGGCGCTTATCCTCTAAAAGGAACCAGTCCAGCTCCCGCTCTTCGCTCCACTCCCGGAGCTGGCCGAAATCCTGGCCCATGAACAGAAGCTTCTTGCCGGGATGCCCCATCATAAAGCTGTAGCCCGCCTTCAGGTTCTCAAACTTATCATCCGGATATCCCGGCATCTTGTTGATCATAGAACATTTCAGATGCACCACCTCATCGTGGGACAGCACCAGGATATAATTCTCGCTGAAGGCGTAGGTCATGGAAAAGGTCATCTTGTTATGGTTATATTTGCGGAAGTATGGATCCAGCTTCATGTACTCCAGGAAATCGTGCATCCAGCCCATGTTCCACTTGAGGGTAAAGCCCAGGCCGTCCTCCTCCACGCTGCCGGTGACCTTGGGCCAGGCAGTGGACTCCTCGGCAATCATCATGGCTCCCTTATTCCGGCCTGTAACCAGGGAATTCAGGTGCTTAAAGAACTCAATGGCCTCCAGATTTTCCTTGCCGCCGTACTTATTGGGGATCCACTGGCCTTCCTGCCGCCCGTAGTCCAGGTACAGCATAGAAGCCACGGCGTCCACCCGCAGACCGTCCACATGGTACTGCTCCACCCAGTACAGGGCGTTGGCCAGCAGGAAATTCTTTACTTCCGGCCGTCCGTAATTAAAGATCTTGGTGCCCCAGTCAGGATGCTCCCCCTGCCGGGGATCCGCGTGCTCATACACCGCTTCCCCGTCAAATTCCGCCAGACCCTGGGCGTCTTTGGGGAAATGGGCCGGCACCCAGTCCAGGATCACTCCGATCTTGTTCCGGTGGAGATAGTTCACCAGGTACTTGAATTCCTTGGGCGTTCCATATCGGGAAGTAGGCGCGTAGTAGCCGGTCACCTGATACCCCCAGGAAGCGTCCAGGGGATGCTCGGCGATTCCCATAAGCTCCACATGGGTATATCCCATATCCTTTACATACTCTGCCAGAGATCTGGCAAAATATTTGTAATCATAAAAGCCTTCCGGATTCTCCTCGGACCAGGGGTGCTTCTTCCAGGAACCGGGATGTACTTCGTAGATAGCCAGGGGAGAAGTCTTGGGAGAAAATTCCCGGCGGGCGGTCATCCAGGTTTCATCCGTCCACTTAAAGCCGCCGATCTCCACCACTCTGGAAGCGGTTCCCGGACGTTTCTCCGCCCAGAACCCGTAGGGATCCGCCTTGTAAAGACGCCGGCCGTCCCGGGCCTCAATGCAGTATTTGTAGAGAGCCCCCTCTTTGACTCCGGGGATAAACACCTCATAAACTCCCATTTCCGCCACTTTTTCCATAGGATTGGCGTCGTCCTCCCAGCCGTTAAAGTCTCCCACCACGGAAACCCCCTGGGCATTGGGAGCCCAGACGGTGAACCATACACCTTTCTTTCCGTCCTTCACATCCAGATGCGCTCCCATTTTTTCATAGATCTCATAATGGGTTGCCTGGCCGAACAGGTACGCATCCAGTTCTCCGAAACGCGCCTCTTTTTTCTTTTTCTTCCTTGCCATGGCTTTTTCTCCTTTTTCTTTCTATACTTTCTGATCCCGGAACAGCGCCTTCTCCCGGAGGCGCCTCCGAAGATTATCTGTCCCGGGTATGGATCAGGATCCTGCAGCCGCAGGGTTCCAGCTCCAGAGAAATCCTTCCTCCCTCCGCCGCCGCGGTTTCTCCTGTGACCGCGTCCACATACGCTCCATCCCCGGGAACCGGGAAGGATACCGGGGCCGCCGCCCCCTCATCGTTATTTACCGCCACCACCAGGGTTTCCTTTTCCCCGATTCTGGCAAAAGCATACTGCCGGTTGGTCAGAAGGAGTTCCCGGTAGGCGCCGCCGGCGCAGGCGTCCAGGTGGGCTTTCCGGATCCCTCCCAGGGTTTTTATCCACTCTGTCAGTTCCGGATGGGGATTCTTCTCCTTCATCTGCTCCAGATCGATGGCCGGCCGCAGGGCATCGTCTCCGCCCTGATCGGTTCTGCCCTCTATGCCGAACTCGGATCCGTAATAAATGGAGGGGATCCCCGGAAGAAAATACAGCAGAGCATGCACCGGCTTCAGATGTCCCTTCACATTCAGTTTGCTGCAGATCCGGTTCACGTCATGGTTATCCACAAAGCTGTACAGGGTCATGCCCCGGTACAGGCCGCCGCCCTGGTCAAATTCCCGGCGGATGGTATGAGCGATCTCAAAGTAGTTGTGATCGTTGTGGCCGGAATACAGCCCTTTGTGAAGCTCATAATTGGTAACGCTGTGGATCAGACGGGTACCGTCGCCGATATAGCGGCTGTAGTCCCCGTGGATCACTTCTCCCATAAGCCAGAAATCCTGTTTTTTCGCCTCGGTCCTGCGGCGCATCTCCTCCAGGAAGGAAAGTTCCAGGCAGTCGGCGCAGTCCAGACGGATACCGTCGATATCAAATTCCTCAATCCAGAAATCAATGACCCCCAGCAGATATTCCCGAACGGCTCCCTCCCAGGGATTTAAGTTTACCAGCTCTGTGCAGCCCCTCCAGGACTCATAGCTGAAGCCGTCGTTATAGCAGTTGTTGCCGCCGAAATTCACGCCCTTGTACCAGTTTTTGTAGGGGGAATCCCATTTTTTCTCCTGAATATCCTTAAACGCAAAAAACTCCCGGCCCGTGTGATTGAACACCCCGTCCACCACAACGCGTATACCGGCCTCGTGGGACTTTGCCACAAATTCCTTAAAATCTTCATTATCTCCCAGCCGGCGGTCCACCAGCTTATAGTCGGTGGTCTCGTAGCCGTGGCCCACCGATTCAAACAGGGGGCCGATATAGACCGCGTCAAACCGCATCTCCTTCATCCAGGGGATCCACTCCTCCGTCAGGGTCCGCAGGCGGTGGACTACCTCCCCGCCCTCATTCCGCCGGGGAGCTCCCAGAAGCCCCAGGGGATAGATGTGATAAAAATCCGCCTCCTCATACCATTTGCCCAATGTCTCATACCTCCTAGTCTAAGTATAGATTCCATATAAGAACTGCTGCAGCAGCTCCTCAATCTCCTGATCGCTGACCTGCATGGAACTTAAGTCCTCCGTATCCCGGGAGCGCACCAGCAGATAAAACTGCAGGCAGCCGGTAAAACTAATGGCAAACTGATTCTGTCTGCCCCGCATATTTCCCAGTTCTCCCTGGGCCCTCTCAAAAATTTTCACGAAAAACTGATAGTACCGCTCCAGAAACGGGTAGACGGTCCGGAAACCTTCGCTCTTGCGCCCGGAAAAAAACAGCGCCATCAGCAGCAGATAAAACTCCGGGTCCCGGCACACCGCGTCGAAAAACGCCCTGGCGGTCCGGTATAACGTATTGCGGAGGCCATCATAAACGGTGGCCTGTTCCATCTCCGCTTCCAGGATCTGAAAATCCCGGGACAAAAGCTGTTCCAGAAGCCCCTTCTTGCTGCCGAAATAGTAGTACAGGGTAGGTTTCGTGACCCCGGACTTTTCCGCGATCTCCTGCACTCCCACTCCGTCATAGCCTCTGGCGTAAAACAGAGACTTCGCTGTCTTTAAAATTATTTCCCGATTGTCCATGTGTCACCTCTCTGTAGATACCAGTATACCAATCGGTATAGATAAAGTCAACAAAAACCGGAGAATTTTTCATTCTCCGGTGTACATTAGTTACAACTTTCATCCTTGTCTGCCCTTCGGGCTCTGATCTTCCGAAACAGCCGTCTGGCATTCTCCTCTGTGACCGCGATCACCTCTTCCGGGGTGACGCCCTTCAGCCTGGCGATCTCCTCCGCCACGTAGGGCAGGTTCAAAGAGGAATTTCGCTTTCCCCGGTTGGGTTCCGGGGCCAGATAGGGACTGTCCGTCTCCAGCAGCAGCTGTTCCAGCGGCGCTTCCGCCACCGCTTCCTTCAGCCTGCGGGCGTTTTTAAAGGTCACCACTCCGCCGATCCCAAGGTACAATCCCATCTTCAGGTATTCTTCCGCCAGTTCCCTGGAATAGGAAAAGCAGTGGATCACGCCGCCGATCTCCCCGCCCCGAAGGCGTTTCACCGCTTCCAGAGTGTCCGCGGCGGCCTCCCGGCTGTGGATGATAAAGGGCAGGCCCTCCTCCCGGGCCAGTTCCATCTGCCGCTGAAACCATTCCATCTGCAGGGCATGGCTTTCCGGATCCCTGTGCCAGTAATAATCCAGACCGATCTCCCCCACCGCCACAACTTTCGGATGGCGGCAGAGCTGCCGCAGCTTCTCAAAAATCTCTTCGTTCAAATCTCCCGCGTGATCCGGATGGATCCCCGCAGCCCCGTAAACATAGGGATATTTATCTATGAGTTCCCGGACAGCGTCCAGGCTTTTCACATCCGCGCAGACATTGATCACGGTGCCGATGCCCTTTTCCGGCAGGGAGGAGAGCAGCTCCTCCCTGTCCTCATCAAAGGCCTCATCGTCATAGTGGGCGTGTGTCTCAAAAATCATCTTCTCCGGCCTCCGTCAGCAGATCTCCGCCCCGGCAGGCATCTCCTTCTCCGGGGAAACCAGGGCCAGATTGCCCTCCGGATCCTCCGCGCAGAGGATCATGCCCTCGGAGAGAACCCCCGCCAGCTTGGCAGGCTTTAAATTCACCAGCACCATGACCTTTTTGCCCACCATCTCTTCCGGACTGTAGTGGGCCTTGATGCCGGAGACGATCTGTTTTACCTGATCCCCGATCTTCACCTGGGAACAAAGGAGTTTTTTGGACTTTTTCACCGCCTCGCAGGCAAGGATCTCACCCACGGCAAACTGCATCTTTTCAAAATCCTCAAAGGTAACTTCCGGTTTGGTCTCCAGGTGGATGGACTCTTCCTCCTGTTTCTCCTCCGTGGGAGCGGCGGCGGCCCGCTGAGCCTCCTGGATCTTCTCCACCTCCGCCATAACCTCCTTCACATCCAGCCGGGCGAAGAGGATCTCCGGCTTGTCGGTGACTTTATTTCCGGAGGGGTACAGGCCGAACTGATCCAGCTCCTCATACTCCCGCTTCCCGGCGTTCAGCTGCTCCAGGATCCTCCGGGTGGTATCCGGCATAAAGGATTCCAGCAGGGAAGCTCCCACGGCAATGCTGTCCACCAGATTGTACAGCACCGTGGCCAGCCGGTCCTTTTTGGCCTCGTCCTTGGCCAGGGCCCAGGGCATGGTTTCATCAATGTATTTATTGCAGCGCTTAAAGAGATTGAAGATCTCCGTCAGGGCGTCCGCCACCCGGAGCTTGTCCATCTTCTCCACGACTCTGGCGGCGGTTCCTGTCACCACCGCTTTCAGATCCGCGTCCACTTCCTCCGCGGCTCCTTTATCTTCTACCACTCCGCCGAAATACTTGTTGGACATGGAAATGGTGCGGTTCACCAGATTGCCCAGGGTGTTGGCCAGGTCGGAATTCATCCGCTCCACCATCAGCTCCCAGGTAATGACGCCGTCATTTTCAAAGGGCATCTCATGAAGCACAAAATAGCGCACCGCGTCCACCCCGAACAGCTTCACCAGATCGTCGGCATAGATGACATTTCCCTTGGATTTGCTCATCTTGCCGTCCCCCTGGAGAAGCCAGGGATGGCCGAACACCTGCTTGGGCAGGGGCAGTCCCAGGGCCATGAGGAAAATAGGCCAGTAAATGGTGTGGAAGCGGACGATATCCTTTCCGATTAAGTGCAGATCCGCCGGCCAGTATTTGGCGAACTGCCCGCTGCTGTCTCCATCGCAGTCGTAACCGATGCCGGTGATATAGTTGGTGAGGGCGTCCAGCCATACGTAGACCACATGCTTCGGGTCAAAGTCCACGGGAATGCCCCAGCTGAAGGAGGTCCTGGACACGCAGAGATCCTGGAGGCCCGGCAGCAGGAAGTTGTTCATCATCTCATTTTTCCGGGAAACCGGCTGAATGAACTCCGGATGCTCATTGATATACTCGATCAGTTTCGGAGCGTATTTGCTCATGCGGAAGAAGTAGGCCTCCTCCCTGGCCGGGGTCACCGGCCGGCCGCAGTCCGGACACTTGCCGTCCACCAGCTGGGATTCCGTAAAGAAGGATTCGCAGGGAGTGCAGTACATCCCCTCGTAATAGCCTTTATAGATATCCCCCTGGTCGTAGAGCTTTTTGAAGATCTTCTGCACCTGCTTCTCATGGGGTGCATCCGTAGTGCGGATGAATTTATCATAGGAAGTTTCCATGAGATCCCAGATGCCGCGGATCTCCCCGGACACTTTATCTACCAGCTCCTTGGGGGTGATCCCCTGCTCCTGGGCTTTCAGTTCGATCTTCTGGCCGTGCTCGTCGGTGCCGGTCTGAAAGAACACATCGTAGCCCTGCTGCCGGTGGAAACGGGCAATGCTGTCCGCCAGCACAGCCTCATAGGTATTGCCGATATGCGGTTTTCCGGAAGTGTAGGCGATTGCCGTGGTAATATAATATTTCTTTCTGATCTTTTCCATCTGTCTGTCTCCTTACCGCTCTGCTCTGTATAAAGAAGAGAAAAGCCTTTTTCACTGCTCCTATCATAGCATAGACCGGGGATTCTGACAATGGCTCCCAAAGACGGGACTTGACAATTCCCGGCTTTTCCATTATTATAATTTAAGTAACTATTACTATTATCAAAAAGGAGGGTATGTATGGCAACACTGAAATACAGCCGCCAGCGGGAATCCATCAAGGAAAACCTCATGCACCGCCGCGACCACCCGACTGCCGATATGATCTACACCGATATCCGGAAAATTTATCCCAATATCAGCCTGGGAACTGTATACAGAAACCTGGCTCTTCTCTCGGATCTGGGTGAGATCCGGAAGCTGACCGTGGACGGCGGCGCGGACCGGTTTGACGGCAACATTTCCCCCCACAACCATTTCACCTGCCGGCGGTGCGGGGCAGTGCTGGATCTGGACATGGAAGACATCAGCCGGATCAAACAATCCGCGGAGCAGCGGTTCCATGGCGTCATTGAGAGTTACAGCGTAAATTTTTACGGACTCTGCGAAAACTGTACTGAAAAATCATAAAAATCATCTGGAAAACGCCTTGACATTTACAAAATTCAGTGATATATTAATTTCAGTAACAGTTACTAATATTAGAACTTAATCAGTCATCACAGAAAGAGAGGATTTTAAAAATGAAAAAATTTGTATGCAGCGTTTGCGGTTATGTTTATGAAGGCGAAGCAGCTCCCGAGAAATGCCCCATCTGCGGCGCTCCCGCTTCCAAATTTGTGGAGCAGTCCGGGGATATGACCTGGGCGGCAGAGCATGTGGTAGGCGTTGCCGCTGACGTTCCGGAAGATATCAAGGCTGACCTGAGAGCAAACTTCGAGGGCGAGTGCTCCGAAGTCGGCATGTATCTGGCAATGGCCCGTGTGGCTCACAGAGAAGGATATCCGGAGATCGGTCTGTACTGGGAGAAGGCTGCTTACGAAGAGGCAGAGCACGCCGCGAAATTCGCTGAGCTGCTGGGCGAGGTTGTAACCGACAGCACCAAGAAGAACCTGGAGATGAGAGTTGAGGCTGAGAACGGCGCTACCGCAGGCAAGACGGATCTGGCAAAACGCGCCAAAGCCGCTAACCTGGACGCCATCCACGACACCGTTCACGAGATGGCAAGGGATGAGGCCCGCCACGGCAAAGCATTCGCAGGCCTGCTGAAGAGATACTTCGGCTAATCCGACCACACAGTTGCAGATAACGATAGAATTTTCAGAGCGCCGGTCCAAAAGGGCCGGCGCTCTTTTTCCCCCTATCCGGCTGAAATATATTTACGGAATTTCCTCTTGTATGCTACTATAGAAAGAGAATTTGGAGCAATCCGCACTTTCCTGAGAGGAGAATATACCATGAAACAACTGTCGGAGGAAACACTCCGGGCATTTGCGCAGGTGAAACCCGCCTATAACCGCATTTATCTGACGCTTCGCCGGGCTCTTTTAGAGGGAGAAATTCTGCCTGGCGAAAAACTCTCGGAGGAAGCCCTCGCCCTGCAGCTGGGCACCAGCCGCACCCCTCTGCGGCGGGCTCTGGAAAAGCTGAAGCAAGAGGGCCTCTTTGCCATAAAATCTCCCGAAAAAGTCTCCGGGCATATTTCCAGAAGAGATATGAACAGCCTGTTGGACTTTGACGCTCTGCTGGAATCCCACGCCGCCTTCCTTGCCGCCCAGAACGGAGTTTCTGAGGAATACATGGATACGCTTCGGGAAATCAATGAAAACCTCAGAAATCTGGATCCATCTATCCGCTATGACAGCCGCTATGAAAAAGATCTGGTGGGAGCCAGAGATCTGCATCTGCAGTTCCATCTGCTCATCGCCCGTCTTTCCCGAAATAAATATCTCTATCAAAGCATCGCGGATGTCCGATCAAAACTGCGTCAGTATTCTTCTCTGGACGCGTTTCCCGCGGATCAGCCCCCCGCGGAGTACTACCGCCGCACCGTTGTGCCCTGCCACGAGGAATTGCTGCACGCCATTGAACAGAGAGATCCCCAGACAGCTCAGGCCTGGATGTACACCGACGCGATCCGCTCCCGCTCCAGGTATTTTAACAGCTACAAAAATCCCTATGTGGTTCAGCGGGTTTCAAAGCATACCGCCGTCCCGCGGGAAGCAGAAGAACCTTAAACAGGAGGGCGCCGTACACTTCGGCGCCCTCCTGCCTGCAGACAATGATATATCCTCGGTTGGATTAATTTGTTCCGCTCTTTCTGGCTTTGATCTCCGCCTGCATCTTTCGCACTCTGTCGTCAGTCAGAGGGAAGACCACCATCAACAGGATTCCCACGATCAGGAGAATACAGGGCAGAGCGCTGAACAGAATCCGGATTCCTTCCACCGCGCCGGCGGTTACATTCTCCGCGTCAAATCCTACGGCCACCAGACCGTATCCCATAACCAGACTCCCCACAGTAGTCCCGATCTTGGGAACCAGGTTAAACAGAGACATCATAAAGGGCTTCAGGTCTTTGCCGCTCTTCCACTGGGAGTAATCCACCACAGAAGAGTACACCGTGATTTCAGCCGCGTGGGCAATGGAATATCCTACATAGCCGGCGCTCATGAGAACGGTAAACACTATGGCGTCCTGCCCCAGGAAATACGCCAGAGCCAGACAGGCCGCGTAGAGAGCCAGACCCAGGATATAGGTCTGCTTGGCGCCTTTTACCAGACGGCTGATAAAGGGCATGATAAAGGAACCGAAAATCATCAGGAAGGTACTTAAGGACAGGTACACGGTCAGCATGTTTTTGTCCCCTACCACGTACGTGTAGTAATAGGCGGCGAGACCTGTGATGATAAAATAGGTGGAGCCTTTGCAGGAAGCGCCTCCCAGATACAGTAGAAACGGCTTGGTAATAGCAAATTTAATCATCTCCCAGAGAGACGCTTTGTAAGCGTCGCCCGCGGCGGGTTTAGCGGAAGCGGCATCCTCCCGCTGAGCCTCCGGCTGAACCACATCAATTTTTTTGACAGCGGTAAACAGCTGGAAATAGGCTATAATTACCAGTACGCCGATGAGAAGCGCCAGCATGGAATAGCCGAGAGCGTCGTTGCCGCGGCCAAAGGCAGCTACCAGAGATACGCTGAACAGGGAGAACACAAATTTTCCCGCGGAGTTGCAGATAGATTTCGCCCCCGCGTAGGCCTGCCGGTCGTCCGGATCTGTAGCCATCAGGGGAAGCAGCCCTGTGAAGGCTGCAAAAGCAATATTGTAGCCGATATAGGTCAGGATATAGCCGCCGCCGAACCAGACTGCCTGAGCAGCGCCTGTAAGACCGGGATCTGTAAAGGTCAGCCAGCGGAATACCGCCGCCGTAACAGCTCCCAGAATCAGCCAGGGGCGGAATTTTCCGGACTTGAATTTTGCTTTCTGCATGATAATTCCGATAAACGGAACGGAAACCATATCTACAATACTGGCCGCCGACAGAATCCCTGCCATGACCGCTGTCTCAAGGCCCACCGCGTCTGTCAGAAAAATTGCCCAGTAGGTGCTGGCCATGGTGGTAATCAGTGTGGAAAACCCATTGGTCAGACCGTAGCGGAAGGACATGACGGAATACATTACTTTCTTCTTTTTTCCCATTCTTTTAACCTCCTGCAGGGATTATTCCCCCGCCTTTTCCCTAGAGTAACGATAAACCGCTTCGAAGAAATAGGGGTTCAGAATCTGTGAGCTGAAACCGATCATCGCCGGAGCTCCCGGAACCATGAACTCTTCTACATATTTTTTAGCGATCTCATCCACCTGAGCGTCAGGCATATCTTCCGGAATATCCGGAGTTTCCACTCCGATGAGAATCTCTTTTCCATATTTGTGATACAGCATTGCCTTATCATTCATAGGCTGTCCGGACCAGGAATCCACGCCGGCCTCGATCATAGCCGGAAGCAGGGCTTCCACCTGGCCGCAGCAGTGCATATCATAAAACAGTCCTTTGGAATGTACATGTTTTACCACCTTGCTCAGAGGGGGAACCAGCATCTCTCTCACCGTATCCAGAGAGAAGAAGGGCGCTCTCTGGCTGCCCCAGTCGTCATGAACGGTAAACCCGTCAATTCCCGGAAAATACTCCAGATATTTGTCGATTATCCTGCAGTAAAGATCCGCCAGCTTATCAAGGAATCCATGTACCGCTTCCTGCTGCTCCTCATCGATCAGAGCCATGGCGGCGCCTTCAAAGTCCATCATAGAAATCATGCGCTCAAAGTATCCTGTCATCAGCGTGGGCACCAGAGCCAGCTCCTCCTGTTTGATGAACTCTTTGCTCAGCTCCGCCTGTCCGGCCCAGTCCCAGGAGTCAATATCCGGCCATACAACCTTTTCTTCCCACTCGTTCATATCCGTCATCAGAGGATTGCCGGGTTCTACCATGGAACCGCCTGCCACCGGGATAAACAGCCAGTTGATCCCGAACATATCCTTAAATCCCTCCGGATGCTGGGCCGGAGCGCCTCCATCCATAATAAATCCTCTGGCCTCAATATCCGGCACTACCCTGGGGGTAAAATTCTGGTAATATCTGTAGCTTGGCATGAACAGAGGATTTTTATCATAGATCGCTCTTTTCATATTCTCTTTCGCGGTGATCGGAGCGCTGAAAACAGGCATGTCAATCCTTCCCCTGGCTCCCGGAATAACGCACCGAACCTTCATTTCCTCTTCCGAAAAAACTTTGCTCATATAAACTGCCTCCCTTTTATTGTTTTTGCCCGGATACCCCCGCCGCTGACCCGGAATTCCGGAAGCCTTCTGTCCCGGTTCTCTTTCGTCAAAGCTTTCTTTTTCCCGGACAGACCAGCCGCCGCTTTCAGGATCAGGCTGCGGACGTGCTCCGTTTCTGCGGAAATAATATAATATTATCTTCTCCCCGTCAACGAAAATTGTATACATTTTATATTTTCATCCTTTTATACAAAAAAGAAAAATGTACAAAATGTATACAACTCATCATTCTTTTCTTTTGTATTTTCTACCCGGAGATGCGAAGGAAAAAAAATCTGATGGATTTCTCTTCCAACTATGTTAGAATATTGAGAAAAGAAACGTTTCTCGCGTTCAGAAGGGAGACCTCCATGCTGAAATTTCCTCAGGAAATCGTAGACATGTACAAAGATCTTAAGCCGGCCCACCAGAAAATCTACCGGATCATCCGGGATACAATTTTTTCCGGCCAGATTCCTTCCGGAGAAAAATTCACGGAAGAGGGAATCGCCAAAGCTCTGGGCATCAGCCGCACTCCCGTCCGCTCCGCCTTAAGCCGCCTGCGCAGCGAAGGCCTGCTGCAGAATATCACCAAAAGCAATCTGGGAATCCGGGAATATTCTCTGCAGGAAAAGACCGACCTGATTTATCTGGACAGCCTTCTGGAAGGAAAGGCGGCATACCTGGCCGCGGAGCGGGGCGTATCCCAGGAGGATCTTTCTACTCTAATCGAAATCAACGACGCCATTGCCACCTACCGGGATCTGCCCCCCTCCCCCACCCAGCTGAATGTCTGCGGAGTCCGGGATCTGCATATGCAGTTTCATCTGCTGATCGCCAAGTTTTCCGGAAACAGATTTTTATATAAAGAAATTGTAGAACTCCGCAATATCATGCGGATCCTGCGGTCGGAATTGGTATACAGCAAAGAGCGGCGGAATGATTACGCGGATTTTATAGCTCCCATCCACCGTCAGCTGATCCAGGCCATTCAAGCCCGATGCCCGGAAGACGCGGAAATTATCGTGCGCTATGAAATCAGCCACGGAAGAGAAATCTACGCGGACAGTTCCATTGATCTTGGCCGCGGCGGCTGAAAAAAGAACAATTTCAGAAAGTGCATTTATTTTCTGAAATTGTTCTTTTTGTCTTTTTCCACATTTTTGTGCAGTTTTACAATTTTTTCTTTTATTTTTCCCTGACGCTTGTTATCTCTGACTCTTTATGCTATAATCTCGACAATTAAATGAAGTGACTCACTTTTCTTTTCTCTTTCGTCAAAGCAGAAGGCTGAGGTATATACGTATGAATTCTACTGCTGTGGCAATCATCTGCCTGGCTGCTTTTGCGTTATCTATTTTTATCTCATACCATCGGAAGCTGAACACCGGAGTCCTGGCAATGGCCTTTGCTTATCTGATCGGATGTTTTATTCTGAAACTTAGTATTAACGATGTGGTAGGGCTGTTTCCGGTAAAAATTTTATTTCTGATGTTTTCCGTCTGCTTCTTTTACGGATACGCGATCCAGAACGGCACTCTTCAGATCATTGCGTCCCATATTATTTACCGTTTTCGCGGCAGGACAAAATTTCTGCCTTTTGTTCTGTATTTTCTGGCCTTTTTCATGGCTTTCCTGGGAGCCGCCGCTCCGGCCGTCTCCTCCTTTATGGCTCCGGTCTGCATCATGATCGGCGCCAGTACAGGGATCCATTACCTGATTCTGCTGGTGCTGATCTGTCTCGGTTCCGGAGCCGGCACTCTGGTTCCCTGGGGCCAGGCGGGAGTCATCATCCGCGGAATTATCGAAGATTCCGATTTCGCGGCGGACGCCGCGCCGATCTCTTCTAAAATCTGCGTAAACATGTTTATTACCGGCCTCATCGCCCTGATCATTGTCTACCTGCTTTTTAAAGGCTATCGGGCTTCTCCCTGCGAGATCAAAAAGCCGGAAAAGCTGAACACAGTACAGAAAAAAACTCTGGCGGTGCTTCTGACTGTATTGGCCCTGGTCCTGGTTCCCGCCATCCTCAACACTCTGCACCCTATGGAAATGATGCAGCGCTTTTCCAGACTGTTCGATATCCAGATGCTGTCCATTGTCGGAGCAGTGGTCTGCGCTCTGCTGCGCCTGGGAGATGAAAAAAAAGTGCTGCTGGAATCCGTCCCCTGGAATACTATTATTCTGGTAAGCGGGGTCTGCATGCTCCTGGGCGTCACGGAAGCCACCGGCATCTTCGGCTCTGTTACTGATATACTCAATACGAACCTTTCCCAGACCGCGATCGGATGCATCCTGGTTCTGCTGGGCGGTTTCATGAGTTTCTTCAGCGGCGCCATCTCCGTGGTGGTTCCACTGTTTCTGCCCATGGTCCTTACAGTGTCCGCAGGCGGAGGCCATTCCCCCACAGCACTGGCCTCCGCTATCACCATCGGGGCCATTATGACCTGCACGTCCCCGTTTTCCACGGCAGGTTCCTTTGTACTGTCCTGTCTTCCTGACGGAAAAATGAGGGATCAGATTTTTGGCAGACAATTTCTGCTGACCTGCCTGACCTTCATCGTACCCGTGGCGCTGATGGCCCTGGGATTCTACAATATTCTTTAGAAAAAGGAGTTATGACTATGAAAGAGTATCTGCGCGCGCCCTTTGTGGTGCCGGGACTGATCCTGACAGCCGCAGGAATCCTGGCATCCCTGCTGATCCGTTTTATTGACAGCAATCTGCTGTCCATGCTGGCCTCCATAGGCTGTGCCCTGCTGTGTTTTTTCGGGATCTCCCCCACCTTAAACTATATCAACACCCACCGGAAACAATGATTTCTTCCGGTTGACACGCCCTCCTCTTCTCACGTATAATGAGGCCAGAACGCCCGGACAGGGCGCAGGAAGGGAGGATTTTACCATGTCCAAATACGCCGGAACCAAAACCGAACAGAACCTGATGGAGGCTTTTGCCGGGGAATCCCAGGCCAGAAACAAGTATACCTACTACGCTTCCCAGGCTAAAAAGGCCGGCTACGAGCAGCTGGCAGCTCTGTATCTGGAGACTGCCGATCAGGAAAAAGAGCACGCGAAAATGTGGTTCAAAGAGTTCCACGGCATCCATGACGTCCCCGCCAACCTGGAGGACGCTGCCGCGGGAGAAAATTTTGAGTGGACCGACATGTACGCCAGAATGGCCAGAGAGGCCAGGGAAGAGGGCTTTCCGGAACTGGCGGAAAAGTTTGAGGGAGTTGCCAGAGTAGAGGCCGCCCACGAAAAGAGATACCGCAAGCTGCTGGAATCCTACAAAGCGGGCAAGACCTTTAAGGGCGACGCTCCCCTGGGCTGGAAATGCCGCAACTGCGGATTTGTCTATGAGGGCGAAGAGGCTCCGGAAGTCTGTCCGGTATGCGCCCATCCCAGAGCGTACTTTGAGCGCAAAGTGGAAAATTATTGATCTCAGAACAGAGGCTGCCGCACGGAAAATTTGTGCGGCGGTCTCTTTTTTAAAGACAAAGTTTGTTAATGTCTCCGGGAATCACAAAAAACGCGGAAGAATCCATAGAGAATATTCTTTTTGAACTGGAAATTTTTCGGGGGGAGGATCGTTCACTGCTCTCAGCGCAAGTTTTAAAAAAATTAGATAGTTTGGAAAAAATAAAAAGTTATGTGGATGTTATCGGCAGTGAACAGATGGTAAAATACCTGGTTGATTATGCTTTGAACCCGGAAAAATACGGAAGCGATACGATGTTTTTCCAATTTTTGGAGAATCTGTAATTGAGCCGCTTTTTCCCCAAAACATGAGGAGTGCCCCGGAGGATTGACATCCCGCCGGGGCTATTATTATGAAAAAATTTTTTGTAATGGTCATCTCTGAACTGTTTTTACTATATCAGCTATTTATGAACATTTTGTGAACCCTCAGTAAATCATTTGTTAATTTGCATATTTTTTTATTATATGCTCTTTTTTCTTTGTGGATTTTATATAAATTATACCCACAGGCCTGTTTTTTGCCTCCCCGGAGGCAAACTATCCCTTCATAAAACCTTTTATTTTTGTTCATTATTTTTTTACAGCTTGCACACGGTTTCAACACATTTCCCGGATATACTGAATACATAAAATAATTAATCCGTAATTATTTTATAAATTTTTCTTTTTCATAATGCCGGTGAATAACCGGCTCTCCTTCCTTTAAAAATAGAGGCTGGCGCGAGGGCGCCAGCCTCCTGTATTTTCTCATTTCTTTGATGTTTCCCATCTGCTGATATAATCTGCCAGAGCCGCGTATTCCTCCAGCCCCAGAGTTTCCCCACGCACCGTCTCAGACAGCCCGCAGGCACTGAGGGCTTCCTCGGCCTGCTCTCTGGTAAGCCCCAGTCCGCCGTCATTTCTCAGGCCGTTCAGCAGGGTTTTTCTTCTCTGATTAAATGCCGCCCGGATCAGCCGGAACATCAGCGTCTCATTCTCCGTCCGCACCGGCGGATGCTCTCTGCAGTTCAGCCGTATCACCGCGCTTCCCACATTTGGCCGGGGAATAAAACAGTTGGGAGGAACATTTGCCGCCAGATAGGGCTCCGCGTAATACTGCACAGCCAGAGACAGGGCTCCGTAGTCTTTGCTTCCGGGAGCCGCCTGCATTCTCTGGGCTACCTCCTTCTGCACCATCACAGTCATAGATTTCATGGGAACCTTTTTTTCCAATAGTCCCATGACAATGGGCGTGGTGATATAGTAGGGGAGATTTGCCACAATCTTGATGGGCTTTCCCTGATTTTTTTCCTCCGCCAGCGCCTTCAGATCCAGATTCAGAATATCCTCCCGGATCACCGTAACATTATCCCAGGCGCTTAAGGTATCTTCCAGGATCGGGATCAGGTTTCTGTCTATTTCCACCGCGCAGACCTCTCCCGCGGCATGGGCCAGGTATTGGGTAAGCGTCCCAATACCCGGCCCGATCTCTACAACAAAATCATCTTCTCTTATTTCTGCCGCCGCTGTAATCTTATCCAGTACATGGGGATCGATGAGAAAATTCTGGCCGAATTTTTTCTGAAACCGAAATCCGTATTTCTGGAGGACAGCGATGGTTTTCTGGGGATCTCCCAGCCATGGTTTCTCTTTATACTTCAAAATCTTTTTCCTGCAATACAATCAACTCATCCGTGTTCCGGTTTTTCTTTCTTCTTCCCCGCTTTTTGGAGCCTTTCCCGGCATGGGCCATGGCTTTGTCCATGATTTCCTTCACCTTGGAGATGGTCATGGGATCCCGTTCCGACTGATTATTTCCGATCATGGTATACAGGGCCAAAATCCCCATCTCATCCATCTTATATCCGTTTTCCGAAGCGTAGGTGCGGGCGAAGGTTACCAGTTCATCGTTGGTAAATACCGGTATGGAAATTACTTTATCAAATTTGCGGGCGAACTCCGGATACTTTTTCAGCATAGCCCGCATGTCCGCCTTCTCGTCCTCGATAATCAGGATCATGCAGTCCGTCCGGAATTCCATCGCCCGGTTCAGCTGCTCTACCGTCTCCTCATTCATCAGAGAGGCGTCCTCAATGATCAGGAAGCCGCCGGACATTCTGGCTACGATCTTGGCCGGATCCTTCTGGTTCATAGAAGCTCCGCTGATGCGGGCGATCTTGGCCGCGTCCAGCTCCAGATCCTTGCACATCGCCACCATCAGGCCCTGAGACAGCTGTGATTTTCCTGTACCCGGCGCTCCCATAATGGCGATATTTCCATGCTTGGAGGTGTGCTCCCCGGCGTGCTCATACACGCCGTTCATGGCTTCCAGAATCTGCTGGTCCATGCCGGGCACTCTGGCGAAATAGGTAAAAATCTTTCTCTGCTCATCGTTCATGCGGACCGGCTTGGCGTCGTTGAGGATCCTGATCCGGCGTTCCTCCGGAGTCTCCTCCCGCAGAATCTCGTCAATGGAAATCGGTATTGTGTTCTGTCCCAGTTTGCTGAGAGTAATGGTCCTCTGGGCTTTTTCCTCCGGCGTGGGTTCCGGATCCGGAATCTCCAGCTCCTCGTTATAGAGGTGTTTGACCTGCCTGGTCTCCTGGGTAGGCGCGTTCTGCTCTGAAGATTCCAGCACCTCTGACGCGTCCGGAAGGATTTTTGTCTCCTGCTCCGGGGCCTCTGCCTCCGGCTCTTCCGCGGCTTTTTCCGCTGATTCTTCCGGCTCCTCCGCGGCTTTTTCCGCCGGCTCTTCCGGCTTCTCCGGAGATTCCTCCGCGCTCTCTGCCGGCTCTTCTTCTTTTACTGGCTCCGGGGCCGCGTCCGACGCGATTTCCGCAGACAGGCTGTCCGCAGTTTCCTGCACCAGCGCTTCCAGGTCAAAGTCCGCCAGGGACATCTGCCCTTCGATCTGCTGATCCTCCGGGTTTTCTTCTTTCGGGACCGGGGAAGCCTGTTCCGGTTTGGGGGACGGGCTGACCCGGTTCTCCATCAGCTCCTGCTCCAGGTCCTGGATGGGCAGGTTCGCTGTAGCTGTCCGCTCCTTTCCCGGTTCGCCGGACTCTTCCGGAACCTCCGCTCTGGGGGCCTGGGGGGCTTCCCTGCGGATACCGGAAAAGACATCCTGGATGCTCTTTTCCAGCTGCTCTTTCAGATTGGCTGTCTTGCCCATAAATTCCCGGGAAGTAACCGAGAAATCATCCACAGCGGTTCCTTCCGGCTTTTTCGGCTCCTTCGGCAGTTCCACATCCTTGGTAATGGCGGCCCCGGCCTCATCCATCTTCTGCAGCACCTCCCGGGCATCCCGGACTTCCGCTGCTGCCTTCGCAGCGGATCCGGCTGCGGCCGCCGAGGCCGCGGCTGCCGCCTGGGGCGCCGAAGACGCCGGCGCTTCCTCCGCTTTGGGCGGACGGGATCCGCGCTCTTTCTGTTCCGACTCTTCTCTCTCTCTTTCTACTTCCTTCTGGTAGGCAGCCTGCTGAATAGGGCTTAGAGGCTGATATTTCTGTTTCAGCTCCATAGCCTTCCGGACGTACTGTCCTTCGCTGAACCACAGGATCATATCGTCACAGGTTTCCACGCATTTCTGCTGATCCCCGGCCTTGCTGTAGAGCCTGGCCAGTTCGTAAGCCCAGCGCTCCGTGTATTCCCTGTCCTTGTACTCCTCCAGAATGGCAATCTGATCCTGCAGTGGGGACCGTCTTGCTCTGTAGATTTTGTATTTCAGAATGTACCTGGAATTGTCATGGGGGGCTACCTCCGCGAACTCCGTGTAATAGTCCACAGCCTCCTCAATCTCTCCCAGCTTCAGACATACCTCCACCAGGCGGTAGAGAATGCTTTTTCCGATGGAAGCCCGGTCAAAGGCCAGCTGCAGAATATTTTTGCACTCCCGGTACATCCGGTTCGCCTCATAGACGTCGGCTACCATATTCAGGGTGCGGAGGCTTTTAACCCTTCTCCACTCCACACTCTCCACAATCTTCAGCGCGGAGGTATAATCCTGCTCTTCCACGTACTTTGTCAATTCCTGCAATTTCAAATGGTATTCCGCTTTATCCAATGCTTTCACCTCAAATTGAACTGTTAAAAACTCCCTTGCTCTCTTACGGGGCATCGCCCCATAACCCTGGTTTCCCATAATTAGTGATAGTTTATCACAAGGGAATCTGCATGTCAAACCTGCCGGGAGTTCTCCTCTTCCGGCGGCAGAATAAGCATTGCCTGTAAATCATAACGAATACGCCGGGCAGGTTTCAGGCTGCTGGGCTGAAATCCTGTCCGGCTTTTTTCGCTGCTTATTTTACCGTGATCTTGTCCAGATGCCAGATGTCGTCCACGTATTCCTGGATCGTCCGGTCAGAGCTGAACTTGCCGCTCTTGGCGGTATTCAGCATGGCGCTTCTCGCCCAGGCCTTCTCGTCTCTGTATCTGGCCTCCACTCTCTCCTGGGCCGCCGCGTAGGATTTAAAGTCAGCCAGGATAAAGTACTGATCCGCCTTTTCCCACTGGTTGGACTGCAGCAGGGAATCGTACAGATCCCGGAACAGATTCATGTCGCCGTGGGAATACATGCCGTTAATGAGCTGCATCAGCACCTGGCGGATATCCGGATCGTTGTTGAAGTACTGCATGGGATCGTAGCCGCCGTTCTTCTCATAGTTCATGACCTCGTCCGCGGAAAGTCCGAAGATAAAGGCATTGTCCTCCCCTACCTCCTCCACGATCTCCACGTTGGCGCCGTCCATGGTGCCCAGGGTCAGAGCTCCGTTGAGCATGAACTTCATGTTTCCGGTTCCGGAGGCCTCCTTGCTGGCAGTGGAAATCTGCTCGGACACATCGGCCGCGGCGAAGATCCACTCCGCGTTGCTTACCCGGTAATCCTCGATAAAGACCACCTTGATCTTGCCTTTGATGGAATCGTCATGGTTGATTACTTCCGCCACGCTGTTGATGAGCTTAATGATCTTCTTGGCTTTGGCGTAGCCGGCGCTGGCCTTTGCGCCGAAGATAAAGGTTCTGGGATAGAAGGGCATCTCCGGATGCTCTTTGATCTTATTGTACAGGTACATCACATGCAGGATGTTCAGCAGCTGTCTCTTGTACTCGTGAAGTCTCTTTACCTGCACATCGAAAATGGAACGGGGATCCACCTCGATGCCATTGTGCTCCCGGATATAATCTGCCAGACGGACTTTGTTCCGGTACTTAATATTCATGAATTCTGCCTGAGCCTTCTCATCGTCAGCGTAAACGGCCAGACCGGAAATCTTGGACAGATCTGTGATCCAGTCCGCTCCCACATGGGCGGTGACCCAGTCTGCCAGCAGGGGATTGCCGTGAAGCAGGAACCGTCTCTGGGTAATGCCGTTGGTCTTGTTGCTGAATTTCTCCGGCATCATCTCGTAGAAGTCTTTCAGTTCCCTTTTCTCCAGGATCTCGGTGTGAAGCCTTGCCACGCCGTTGACGGAATAGCCGCCCACGATAGCCAGATTTGCCATGCGCACCTGTCCGTCGTAGATGACGGCCATCTTTCTCACCTTGTCCTCGTTGCCCGGATACTGAGAGCGGACTCTCTCCAGGAAGCGGCGGTTGATCTCCTCCACAATCTGGTATACACGGGGCAGCAGTCTGGAGAACAGCTCAATAGGCCACTTTTCCAGGGCCTCCGCCATGATGGTGTGGTTGGTGTAGGCGCAGGTCTTGGTGGTCACTTCCCAGGCCTCGTCCCAGGTCAGCCCCTCCTCATCCATGAGGATCCGCATGAGCTCCGGAACCGCCACTGTGGGATGGGTGTCGTTCATCTGGAAGGTAACTTTCTCATACAGTTTTTTGATATCACTGTGGTGTTTCTTATATTTTTTAATAGCTGTCTGTACGCTGGCGGAGATAAAGAAGTACTGCTGTTTCAGGCGCAGCTCCTTGCCGGCCATGTGGGCGTCGTTGGGGTAAAGAACCTCCACGATGGTCCGGGCCAGGTTCTCCTGCTCCACCGCTTTGTGGTAATCGCCCTTATCAAAGGAATCCAGCTGGAAATCGTTGATGGCTTCCGCGTCCCAGATCCGCAGGGTATCCACTACGTTGTTGCCGTAGCCCACCACCGGCAGGTCATAGGGAATGGCCCGCACAGACTGATATCCCTCCTGGATAAAGTCGTTTCTTCCGGTGTTCTGATTGTAATTTACCCGGACGTAGCCGCCGAACTTGATCTCCTTGGCGTACTCCGGCCGTTTCAGTTCAAAGGGATAGCCGTTCTTCAGCCAGTTATCCGGCACCTCCACCTGATATCCGTCCCTGATCTCCTGCTTGAACATGCCGTAATGGTAACGGATGCCGCAGCCGTAGGCCACATAGCCCAGGGATGCCAGAGAGTCCAGGAAGCAGGCCGCCAGACGGCCAAGACCGCCGTTTCCGAGAGCGGGATCCCTCTCCTGATCCTCCACGGCGTTCAGGTCAATATTCAGCTCCTCCAGAGCCTCCTTTACTTCCTTATAGGCGGTCAGATTCAGCAGGTTATTGCCCAGGTATCTTCCGGTGAGGAACTCCATGGACATGTAGTAAACAATTTTGGGATCCTTCTCATCGATGACCTTCTGGGTCTTCATCCAGTTATCAATGATAACGTCCTTCACCGCATAACTCACCGCCTGGTACACCTGCTGGGGATTGGCCTCCTCCAGAGTGGTACGGAACAGGTTTTTCACATTTTCCTTGACAATTCTCTTAAATGTTTCCTTTTTGAATTCCGGGTTAAGCATTTCGCGCATCCTCCTCCATTTTACAGTTTTTCTACTGCCATCATTACTTTTTCAGAATTAATGTTCCATTCCTTCTCATATCCTTGGGTCCTATCCAGGATGATCTCTTCCGCCAGAACCTCAGAGCGGATCTCCTCGCCGTGTTCCGCCAGAATCTCCTCGATCTTCCGGTTATCCCTGGCATAGACCCGGATCTTGTCCATGACTTCAAAGCCGGCTTCCTTCCGCATGGTCTGGATCTTGCTGATCAGCTCCCGGACGAATCCCTCCTCAATAAGTTCCGGAGTCAGATTGCCGTCCAGCACCACGGAAATAGACTGATCCGATTCGGTGACGTATCCTTCCTTCTGCAGAGTCTCGATCAGCAGATCCTCCTCTGACAGTACCGCCTCTGTGCCGTTGATATCCAGCTTCAGACTTCCGGTGTTTCTCAGTTCCGCCATGGCCGCGTTTCCGTCCAGCTCAGAGAGAGCCGCCCGGATGCCGCCTACCAGCTTGCCGAATTTGGGGCCCACGGTTTTCAGCTGGGGCTTGAAGCTGTAGGAAATGTAGCTTCCGATATCGTTCGTAAACTCTACCTTCTTGATATTCAGCTCATCCTCGATGATGGTCTGATAGAAATCGGAAAGCTCCCAGGAACTCTTCACCAGCATTCTGGAAAGGGGCTGGCGGTTCTTCAGGCCGGCGGCGTTCCGGCAGGCCCGCCCCATAACTACGATCTCCAGCAGATGGGCCATATCTTCCTCCAGGGTCTTATCGATCCACTCCGCTTTTACCTCCGGGTAATCGCAGAGATGAATGCTCTCCGGAGCCTCTTTGTCAATGCTCCGCACCAGATTCTGGTAGATATCCTCTGTCATGAAGGGGATCATGGGAGCCGCTGCCTTGCAGAACTCCACCAGAGCCGTGTACAGGGTCATGTAAGCGTTGATCTTATCCTGCTCCATGCCCTTGGCCCAGAACCGCTCCCGGCTCCGGCGCACGTACCAGTTGCTCATATCGTCCACAAAGGCTTCCAGAGCTCTGGCCGCCTCGGGAATCTTGTAATTGGCCAGGTCATCGTCCACTGTCTGAATGGTGGAATTCAGCCGGGACAGCAGCCATTTATCCATAACAGACAGCTTCTCATAGTCCAGAGTATATTTCGTGGCGTCAAAGCTGTCGATGTTGGCGTACAGCACAAAAAATGCGTAGGTATTCCACAGGGTTCCCATGAACTTCCGGGAATATTCCGTCACCGCCTTGCCGTGGAACCGGTTGGGCAGCCAGGGGGCGCTGTTAATGTAGAAATACCAGCGGATGGCGTCGGCTCCGTAGGTCTCCAGGGCGTCAAAGGGATCCACCGCGTTGCCCTTGGACTTGCTCATCTTCTGCCCGTTCTCATCCTGCACATGGCCCAGAACAATGACGTTCTCATAGGGAGCCCGGTTGAAAATCAGAGTGGAGATGGCCAGCAGGGAGTAGAACCAGCCTCTGGTCTGATCCACCGCCTCGGAAATAAACTGGGCCGGGAACTGTTTTTCAAACAGGTCCTGATTTTCAAAGGGATAGTGATGCTGGGCAAAGGGCATGGACCCGGAATCGAACCAGCAGTCGATGACTTCCGGCACCCGGCGCATGGTCTTTCCGCACTTGGGACAGGGGAATGTCACCGCGTCCACGTAGGGACGGTGCAGTTCAATGTCCTCCGGACAGTTGTCGGAGAGGCTTTTCAGTTCCTCAATGCTGCCCACGGAGTGCATATGGCCGCAGTCCTCACAGACCCAGATATTTAAGGGCGTTCCCCAGTAGCGGTTCCTGGAAATGCCCCAGTCCTGAACATTTTCCAGCCAGTCCCCGAAACGGCCTTTGCCGATGCTCTCGGGGATCCAGTTGATGGTGTTGTTGTTGCGGATCAGATCCTCCTTCACCGCCGTCATCTTAATAAACCAGGACTCTCTGGCGTAATAGATCAGCGGCGTCTCACAGCGCCAGCAGTGGGGATACTCATGCTCAAACTTGGGAGCGTCAAAGAGCTTGCCCTCTTTGTCCAGATCCTTCAGCACCAGGGGATCCGCTTTCTTCACAAAGATGCCCCCGTAGGGAGTTTCCGCTGTCATATTGCCCTGGCCGTCTACAAACTGCACGAAAGGCAGATTGTATTCCCGGCCCACCCGGCTGTCGTCCTCGCCGAAAGCCGGGGCGATGTGAACAATGCCGGTACCATCGGTCATGGTGACGTAGGTGTCGCAGGTGACAAAGTGGGCTTTCTTCCGCTGCTTTGCCGCCGCCTCTCCGGCGCAGGCAAACAGGGGCTCATACTCTTTATATTCCAGGGCGGTTCCCTTGAAGGTATCCAGGACCTCGTAGGCTTTTACCCCCTTCTCCTCATCTCCCAGTTTTCCCAGAACCTTATCCAGCAGGGCGGCCGCCATATAATACGTATAGCCGTCCGCCGCCTTTACTTTGCAGTAGTCCTCCTCCGGGTTCACGCAGAGGGCCAGGTTGGAGGGCAGGGTCCAGGGAGTAGTGGTCCAGGCCAGGAAATAGGCGTCCTCGTCTTTTACTTTAAAGCGGACGATGGCGGACCGCTCCTTGACCGTCTTATAGCCCTGGGCTACCTCCTGGGCGGACAGAGGGGTACCGCAGCGGGGACAGTAGGGAACGATCTTAAAACCCTTGTACAGAAGGCCTTTCTTCCAGATCTCCTTCAGCGCCCACCACTCGGATTCAATAAAGGTATTGTCATAGGTCACATAGGGATGCTCCATATCCGCCCAGAAGCCCACGGTGCCGGAGAAATCCTCCCACATGCCTTTGTATTTCCAGACGCTCTCCTTGCACTCCTTGATAAAGGGCTCGATGCCGTACTCTTCAATCTGCTCTTTGCCGTTGAGTCCCAGCTTCTTCTCTACTTCCAGTTCCACCGGCAGGCCGTGGGTATCCCATCCGGCCTTTCTGGGAACTTCGTAGCCCTTCATGGTGCGGTAACGGGGGATCATATCCTTGATTACCCGGGTCAGGACATGGCCGATGTGGGGCTTTCCGTTGGCCGTAGGTGGGCCGTCATAGAAAGTGTACATGGGAGAGCCTTCCCGCTCTTTCATGCTCTTCTCGAAGATATGCTCCGCGTCCCAGAATTTTTTTGTCTTCTTTTCCCGCTGGACAAAATTCAGGTTGGTATCTACTTTCTGATACATGCGCTTCCTCCTCTTATTTTTTTAATCAGAAAAGGCGTCCGCCCCGTAATAGGACGAACGCCTCTTGCATTCGCTGACCACCTTTTACATACTGACATATGCCGTCCACATAACGCCGGACCTGCGGCCTTGCTTACTGTAACTTTCAGCTTGGCAACTCGGAAGAGATATTCCCCTGCCCTTACTCGCGCCGGGCTTCCACCCTCCCCGGCTCTCTTTGGCTTTCCGCGGCAGCGTACTGGCTTCGTCATGGTTTTTAGCTGGTTAAATCACACTTTTTTATTATAAATATAATAATTCGTGATTGTCAAGTAAAAAGCGGCGTTATTCCGTTAAAAATCCAAATTTCACGTAGCCCTGGGAGTTTTCCATCAGGATCTGATACACATATCCCGGCTCTGCCCCCTGAATGATCAGGGACCTCTCTTCCGGAGTCAGGGCGACTGTTTCCCCTTCCCCGGCTCCTGCCGTATCCCCTGCCTCCCAGAAATCTGAGGACCAGCGCACCGCCGTCAGCGTTTCCGGTTTTCCCGGAAACGACAGTTTCAGATCGGCGGGACTTTCCAGATCGATCCGGGTAATCTCCGGATATTCCAGAAGAGATATTTCCGCGGAAGTTATGCCGTGAGATCCCAGTTTATCCTGGAACTTCCAGCTATATTCCACACTATCCAGAACCTGAGAGGTATCCTGGTACTCCAGCAGCATCTTGGGCAATGGTTCCTGATCCGGATATTCATAGAGCTTGTCCAGATATTTCTGACAGGCTTCCACATCCTCCTGTGTTCCGTCGGCTGCCTTATCTACCTTCACCGCGTTGAGATACACTCCCGGATGGGGATCCCTGTTGTCCACGTAGTCGTCCCCGTAAATGACGGCTATATCTCCCATCTCCAGTTCCTCCGCTGTCTCCGGATCCAGTTCCTCCACCCGGAAAAAGCGCTCTTCCTCATCTGCGAAGTAGGTATTTCCCATACAATCTTTAATCACCAAAGCCTGGGTGGCCGTCTGATTTTCCAGATCCACGTCTTCCTCTCCGCACCCGGCCCACAGGCAGGCTGCCGCCAGCAAACATACCAGCCATTTTGCTTTCATAATCTTTCCCCCTTCCTGTAAAAATCTGTTTCGGCTTTTGATGGCTCTATTATGCGACACCAGGTTCAAATAGATATGCTTTTCATGCCTGCATGAAAAAGCATATCGACTTGACCCGCAAAACACCGAAAAGGAGCCATTTTTTGCAAAAAAATGTGCGGATTTGAGGTGTTTTAGGATTGTGAGAGCGTAAAGCGCGGAGCAATCCGTGGTGTCAAGAGGTCAGATTTTAATTTGACCTCAACATTATTATACCTGGCAAATGTATTCTTTTTGTATTCTTTTTCAAATTTCCGAAACAAATTTTCCTGCGGGCAGGGAACTTTCTCTATCGGCCTGTTTTTTTCTCTTCCTGCCGTTTTCTCCTTCGCTTTTCCCTCACTTCTTCCTTCTTTTTCCGGATCTCCTCCGCCTCCGCCTCGCTGCTGACTTTTATGGTTTTCACCACATAGACCCTGTTCTCATCGGTCTTTTTCAGGCGGATTTTCCCCTTGATATAGCCATGGACCGGACAGACGGCAATACTGTAATAATTTTTGGAATTTCCGGAAAACCACAGCAGTTTTTTTCTGGCGTTTCTGCCGCACAGGCAGCAATGGGTAGCCCGCACCTCCCGGTCTTCCATGGCTTCCTCTTTTGTCCGGAATTCCCGGGAAATAAATTTGGAATACCCGTTATAGACAGCGTGGATCTCATCCTTTTTTGTCTTGGGGTTCTGATATACATCAATAGAATCATAGGCCAGCACCACGTCCATGTCGATTTTCTGAAAAATCTCCGCCGTATACCAGGCGTCTGAAAGAGCCTGGTGAAATTCCAGCTTTTTTTCCAGTTTCAGATAGTCGATGCCATATTCCAGAGAGCGCCGGCTCTTCATGTCTTCAAAATTAACCGCGAAAAGCTTCTGCACATCATAGTAATGCAGAGGGCCTTTTAACAGGGAAAGTACTCCGTGATACTTCATGTTCCGCTGAAGTTCCACCAGATCCACGGTTCCCCAGGTACAGAACTGAGCGCCGCCGCCGGCCCAGGCCAGGAAATCTCTCACCGCGTCCACAAAAGACGATCCCTGATCCAGTTCCTCCTGGGTCATTTTCACAATCTCCCGGGTTCTGAAATGCAGCTTTGTATATACCACCGGCCGGATGATCCGATGAAACCGGTCCACATATTCTCTGTTTTGATTCAGTTTTACCGCCCCGATCTCGATAATCTCAAAGGGCAGCTGCCGGATCTCCCGGTCTTTTCCATACGGACACTGGTTCCACTCCAGATCAAATACCACGTAACTCATACTCTGTCTTTCCCTGCCGAACAACTTTTTCCGGACAGCCCCTTGCCGGAACTGTCCTCTGTCCAGTATACCGTATTTGCCGTAAGTCTACAACGGAAAAGAATCTTTTTCAGGCTTTCAGCCCCAGATCCTCCATCTCCCGGCGAATCTCCTCCTCGCAGGAGCGCATGGCCAGAATGCTTTTCTCCATCAGTTCCTCCAGGCTCCATCCCAGCATTTCCGCTCCCTGGGAGATAATCTCCCTGGAACAGCCTGCGGCGAACCGTTTGTCCTTAAACTTCTTCTTCAGGCTCTTTACCTCCATGTCCATGACGCTGCCGGATGGGCGCATTTTGGCTGCCGCGCCGATGAGGCCTGTCAATTCATCCACGGCGAACAGAATTTTTTCCATGGGATGTTCCGGCTCCACCTGGCTGCAGATCCCGTATCCGTGGCTCACCACCGCATGAATCAGTTCCGGCTCCGCTTTCGCCTCCTCAAGAAGCTCCGGAGCTTTCCGGCAGTGTTCCTCCGGGTACCGCTCAAAATCGATATCATGCAGAAGCCCCGCGATTCCCCAGAAATCCTCTTCCTCTTCAAACCCCTGATCCCTGGCGAACCAGCGCATGCAGCCCTCCACGGTCAGCCCGTGAAGAATATGAAAGGGCTGCTGATTGTATTTCCGAAGAAGCTCCAGGGCCTCCTGATGGTTAAACTTTGTTTTCATTTTGCAATGCCTCCCTATATTTTTTTCTCAGTATAGCACATCTATTTCCAATGGAAAATCCTCCTCGCGGCCCCTGGAAATTTTTCATTGAAAAAAGAGAAAAACTATAGTATGATAGAGGGCGTATTAAATAAGTTTCCGTAGCTCAGCAGGATAGAGCGACCGCCTCCTAAGGTGACGTCGGAACGTCCGCCTGAGTCAAAGAGGAAAAAAGTCAACAGTTCAACAAAATAGTTAAAAACAGCGATAAAAAGCTGTTTTTATATAAGTTTCTGTAGCTCAGCAGGATAGAGCGTCCGCCTCCTAAGGTGACGTCGGAACGTCCGCCTGAGTCAAAGAGGAAAAAAGTCAACAGTTCAACAAAATAGTTAAAAACAGCGATAAAAAGCTGTTTTTATATAAGTTTCTGTAGCTCAGCAGGATAGAGCGTCCGCCTCCTAAGTGGCAGCCCGTTCAAGTCCAAAACTGAATAATTTGGTTGTAGCGGTT
>ERZ1643247.139-NODE-139-length-102275-cov-190.815105_pt1 | contig 102275 bp, 99 predicted proteins | sample MGYA00579264_ERZ1643247 | MGnify/ENA primary metagenome ERZ1643247 (study PRJEB29033, sample SAMEA4952262) | chicken gut metagenome | biome: Broiler Chicken; feature: Gastrointestinal Tract; material: Caecum | place: Ireland | collected 2018 | study: Broiler... | reverse complement strand
CGGCATTAAAATAATATGTGTGCTCTTAAAATGTGCCGCCGTGAGGGGAAAACCGCTCGGGTTTCCCCTAAAATCGTAGAAATTTGTTTTAACAGCTTAAAACAAATTTCACGAGCCGAATAATTACTCGCGCAAGCAAAACCACGTTTTTGCGCCGCGCAACCCTGTTTGCCAAAACTTTGGCTTTTGCAGGAAAGGTGAATGCGGCGCGCATAGTGTGGTGTGCTCTTAAAGGGCGCGCCGCAGAGGAAAACTCCGATTGTTCCGAGCAAAGCGAGGACAATGGGGTTGTCTTAAATTCACGACATTTTGTTTTGACAGCTCAAAACAAAATGTGTGAGGTTTTATTATGACCGCAGAAGTGATCGTTGACATCGCCCACAGCGAAGTGGACAAAATATTTGAATACCGCGCCATCGACGGCGTGCGCGCGGGCAGCCGCGTGCGCGTGCCTTTCGGCGGCAGAACGGTGGACGGTTACGTCATGCGGCTCAAAGAGGGGAGCGATTACGATCGCTCCAAACTCAAAAATATCTCCTCCGTCGTAGACGAGCCCCTCACCGAGGAGTGCCTGCGCCTCGTGGAGGAGATCGCCGCGCGCTACCGCTGCCCCAAAGCGCTCGTTTTGCGGCTGTTTTTGCCGAGCGAAATGCGCAAGGGCGCCGTGCGCGAACTGTTCAAAACGTACGCGGTGTTGGGAAACGGGGACGCCGAGATCCCCGCGCGCGCCAAGGCGCAGGCGGCGGCGCTCGCTTTTCTGTGCGAAAATCCGCGGTTCGGCTATACCGAACTCTGCGATAAATTCGGCCGCGGCGCGGTGAACGCGCTCGCGGAAAAGGGGATCGTTCGGCTGGAAAAGGAACAGATCCGCCGCAAGCCATACCGCGGCGCGGAAGGAACCGCGCAGCCCCGCACGCTCACGCCCGCCCAGAGCGCGGCGGTCGTATCCATCCGCAATTCGCAAAAAACGGTGCAGCTTTTGCACGGCGTTACGGGCAGCGGAAAGACGGAAATTTACCTGACGCTCATCGCCGAGGCGCTGGAAAAGGGCAAGAGCGCCATCTTTCTCGTACCGGAGATCTCGCTCACGCCGCAGATGTTTACGCAACTGCGCGCCCGTTTCGGCGAAAGCGCGGCGATTTTGCACAGCGGGCTTTCGGCGGGGGAAAAGTTCGACGAATGGCAGCGCCTGCGCACGGGCGAGGCGAAAATCGCCGTCGGGGCGCGCAGCGCCGTGTTCGCGCCGCTCACCGATATCGGCGTCATCGTGCTGGACGAGGAGCACGATTCCAGCTATCGCAGCGAAACGAATCCCCGCTACGATACGGCGGAAATCGCCGAAATGCGCGCAAAGTACAACGGCTGCAAGCTCGTGCTCGGCAGCGCCACTCCTTCGGTGGAAACGTACCTGAAAGCCAAGGAGGGGGAATACAATCTCCTCGAACTGCCCGACCGCATCAACAGGCGGCCTCTGCCCGAAATCATCATCGCGGATATGCGGCGCGAGGTGCGGCGGGGCAACGATTCGCCCTTTTCGGCGGCGCTGCGCGACGAGCTCGAAAGCTGCCTCGCGCAGGGCAACCAGGCGATCTTGTTCCTCAACCGCCGCGGTTGGGCGCAGAGCGTCGTCTGCCGCGAGTGCGGGGCGGTCGTCAAGTGCGCCCAATGCGACGTATCGCTCACCTATCACAGCGAGGAAAACTGCCTCAAATGCCATTACTGCGGCGCGAGTTACCGTATGCTCACAGCCTGCCCCGAATGCGGCGGCGTGCATCTGAGCTATACGGGCACGGGCACGCAAAAGGTGGTCAGCCAGCTCAAAAACCTGTATCCGCAGGCGCGCATTTTGCGCATGGACGTGGATACCACCGGCGGCAAGGAAGGCCACTATAAAATTTTGAAACAGTTCGCCGAACATAAGGCGGATATCCTCGTCGGCACGCAGATGATCGCCAAGGGACATGATTTCCCTTCCGTTACCCTCGTGGGGATACTCGATGCGGATATGAGCCTGCATTTTTCCGATTACCGCAGCGGCGAGCGTACCTTTCAGCTCGTTACGCAGGTTTCGGGGCGGAGCGGCCGCGCCGAGGAGCAGGGAAAGGTGGTTTTGCAGACGTACGATCCCGAAAATTATATCCTCCGCTTTGCCGTCAATTACGACTACGAGGGGTTTTTCAAGCATGAAATTTCCCTGCGCCGCACGACGGCGTTCCCGCCCTTTGCCAAGATCGTGCGCGTCATGGTCGTGGGCGAGGAGGAAGGCAAGGCGCTCGAAACGCTCAAAGAGGCATATTTTTCCCTCAAAGAGCTGTTCGACGCGCATACGGGCGATTTTTTGTTCTTTAACAAGATGAAATCTCCCGTCAAGCGCATACAGAATAAATTCCGCTATCAGGTGCTCATGCGCATCACGAACGAGGCGCTGCTGCCCGAAATTTACGAGCGCGCCCTGCGCTGCAAAACGCGCGACGTGAACGTGTACGTGGAGGAAAATCCCTCCAACCTCTCGTAATCCGGCAACATTGTATTCAGTATTTTTTTGCATTAAATTTTTGTTTGAGGTTTGCAAAGATGGCTATCAGGAACGTAGTGCAGGTCGGCGACGACGTTTTGCGAAAAAAGTGTTTTGAAGTTACAAATTTCGACGAAAAACTCGCCCAACTCTTGGACGATATGAAGGAGACCGTCCGCAAAGAGGAGGGGGCGGGGCTCGCCGCACCGCAGGTCGGAGTTTTGCGCCGCGCCGTGGTCATCGACGTGGACGAAGGGTTTTATGAACTCGTCAACCCCGTCATCGTCGAGAGCAAGGGCGAACAGACGGGCTGGGAAGGCTGCCTTTCCGTGCGCGGCAAGCGCGGCGTCGTTACCCGCCCGCTCGTCGTCAAAGTCGAGTATTTTGACCGCACGGGCAAAAAGAAAAAGCTCACCGCGCGGGGATTTTTTGCGCGCGCCGTCTGCCACGAACTCGACCATCTCGACGGCGTTTTGTACACCGACCGCGCCGAACGCGTAGAGCGCGTCAAGGAGTGAGGGGCCATGAAGATCGTGTACGCGGGCGCGCCCGCATTCTCCGTGCCGCCCTTAAAGGCCCTGCTTTCGGCGGGGTTCGAGGTCGCCGCGGTCGTTACACAGCCGGATAAGCCCGTCGGCAGAAAGGCGATTCTCACGCCCACGCCCCTTAAAGCGTTTGCGGCGGAGAGCGGCATCCCCGCGCTCGATTTTCCTAAAATACGCGAGCACGCCGCCGAACTTTCCGCCCTCGGCGCCGATTGTATGGTCACATGCGCCTATGGGCAACTGTTGACGCAGGAGGTTTTGTCCGCGTTTCCGTGCGGCGTGTTCAACATCCACGCCTCCCTGTTGCCGCGCTGGAGGGGCGCTTCGCCCATTCAGCACGCCATTCTCGCGGGCGATACGGAAACGGGCATTACGGTCATGCGGACGGATATCGGTTTGGATACGGGCGACATGCTTTTGGTGAAAAAAGTGCCCATCGCCCCCGAAGACACGGCGGACACCCTCTCCGAAAAGCTCTCCGCGCTCGGCGGCGAGTGCATCGTGGCGGCGCTGCATGCCGTTCAAAAAGGGGAGGCGGCGTTCACGCCCCAGCCGAACGAGGGCGTGACCCTCTGCAAAAAGATCAAAAAAGAGGAGTGCGCCGTCGATTTTTCGCGTCCCGCACAGGAAGTTTGCAACCTCATCCGCGCGATGAATCCCGCGCCGCTCGCCTATGCGTACCTGCGCGGCGCGCCCGTCAACCTGTTCTTCGCACAGCCCGCGGAAGCGGAACGTGTGGAAAGTGCGCGGGCGGGCGAAGTGGTGCGCGCCGATAAGACGGGCATCTACGTCCGCGCGGGCGAAGGGGCCGTCAAAATTCTCGAATTGCAGGCGGCGGGCGGCAAAAAAATGCGCGCAGCGGACTTCGTCAACGGCCGCAAAGCCGCCGTCGGCGACATATTCAGCAAGGAGCCGCAATGACCAATCCGCTCTATGATCCCTATCAGATCCTGCAAAAGGTGTACGGAAAGGGGAGCTATCTGAAACAAGCCGTTGCCGAAACGTTCATCGAGGAGCAAAACCGCGCCCGCACCGTCAAAATCGCTTACGGCGTGCTGGAAAACGACATTTTCCTCGATTTCTGCATCAAAAGTTTCGCCCCGAAAAACCCGAAACTTCCCGTGCGCATTCTGCTCAAGATCGCGCTGTATATGCTCCTGTTTATGGGAAAACAGCGCTACATGGTAACGGATAACGCGGTGTCGCTCGCCAAAAAATTGGGAAAAGGCGGCGCGGCTGGCTTCATCAACGCCTTTTTGCGCGCCTTCGACGCGGACAAGCTGACTTTGCCGCAGGATAAAATTTCCGCGCTGTCGGTAAAATATTCGTACCCCGCGTTCGCCGTTTCCCGCCTCGTCAAAGAGTACGGCGGGGAGGAGGCGGAACAAATCATGCAGCACCGCCCGCCGCGCACCTTCGTGCGCTTTGCCTCGGCGGAGGCGGCGGAGCCGTATCTGCAAAACGCGGAAAAAACGCCCTTCGAAAACGTGTTTTCCTTCTCCAATTTCCGGCGCGACGAGGGATTTGCCGCGGGGAAATACACCTTTCAATCGGTCGGCTCCGTCGCCATCTGCGCGGCGGTCGAGCCGTGCGAAAACCTGCTGGACGCCTGCGCCGCGCCGGGCGGCAAGAGCGTGCTTCTGTCCCAAAAATGCGGGCACGTTACCGCCTTCGAGCTGCACCCGCACCGCGCCGAACTCATCAAACAATACGCCGCGCGCATGGGCGCGGAGAACATCGATATCGTCTGCCGCGATTCCTCCGTGTACGATAAAAATTATGCGGAAAAGTTCGACGCCGTGCTCGTCGACGCGCCCTGTTCGGGCTTCGGCGTCGTTTCGGACAACCCCGACATCAAGTTTTTCCGTAGGGAGGAGAGCCTCGCGGAGATCGAAAAGACGCAGCTCGCCATTCTGTCGGCGTGCGCGAAGTATGTGAAAAGGGGCGGGTACCTGTACTATTCCACCTGTTCGGTGCTGGGCGAAGAGAACGACGGAACTGTGTCGCGTTTTTTGGGCGCGAATCCCGAATTTTCGCCCGAAAGGGCAAGAAGCCCGCTCGAACACAGGGATACGGAGTACGGCATGCAGTTTTTGCCGCATATTTCGATGGGCGCGGGGTTTTACGTTTGCAAGCTCAAAAGGAGGGGCGAATGAAACAAATTTTGCAGGACTTATCCCTTGCGGAGATACAGTCGCTCGTTTCGGAGCTTGGCGAGCCGAAGTTCCGCGCCGCACAAATATACCGCGGCGTCATGCTCGGCAAGCGCATTTCGGATATGAGCGACCTGTCCAAACCCCTCCGCGCGAAGCTTTTGGAAAGGTTCGAGGACGAGCCTGTCAAGGTGCGCGAGGTTTTCACCTCATCCGACGGCACCGAAAAATACCTCTTCGAACTTGCGGACGGCAACATCATCGAGGGGGTGCTCATGTCCTATAAATACGGCAACACGCAGTGCGTTTCCACGCAGGTCGGCTGCCGCATGAACTGCGCCTTCTGCGCGTCGGGGCTGAACGGGCTCATCCGCAACCTCACGGCGGGGGAGATATTGGCGCAGATACTTACGGTCAACGCCCGCCGCGGCGGCACGCCCGAAAAGCGCGCCGTTACCAACGTTGTGCTCATGGGCAGCGGCGAGCCGCTCGACAATTACGGGAACACCGTCAAATTTCTGAAAAACGTGACGGCGGAGGGCGGCATTTGCATCAGCGGCAGAAACATCAGCCTGTCCACCTGCGGGCTGGTGCCCAAGATGTACGAACTCGCCGAGGAGGGCATCCCCGTCAACCTCACCGTTTCCCTGCATTCGCCCGACGATGCGGAGCGGGAGCGCATCATGCCCGTCGCCAAGGCATATAAAATTTCGGAAATTCTCAAAGCGTGCGACTATTATTTTGAAAAAACGGGCCGCCGCTACATCTTTGAGTACTCCCTCATCGCGGGGGAGAACGCGGGGCGCGAGCACGCCGAAAAGCTCATCGCGCTCCTGAAAGGCAGACCCTGCCACGTCAACCTCATCCGCCTCAACGAGGTCAAGGAAAAGCACCTTGTGGGCATCTCCGAAAAGGAAGCCTACCGCTTTTTAGGATTGTTGGAGCGGGGCGGGCTGTCGGCAACGCTGCGGCGGCAGATCGGCGCGGATATCGGCGGGGCGTGCGGGCAGCTGCGCGCGTCGCATTTAAAAGAGAAATCGGGAGAATAAAGAAATGCAGAAAACAAAAATAGCGCCGTCCATTCTGTCGGCGGATTTTGCCGCGATGGGTACGGCGGTGGAAAAACTCGAACAATGCGGCGCAGACCTCATCCACTGCGACGTGATGGACGGCTCCTTCGTGCCGCGCATCACTTTCGGCGCGCAGATGATTTCGGCGATGCGCCCGCACACGAAACTTCCGCTCGACGTGCATTTGATGGTCGTCGAACCCATGGCGAAAGTCAAAGACTTTGCCGAGGCCGGCGCAGACTATATCACCGTACACGCGGAGGCGTGCGGAGAGCGGCTGGCCGAAACGCTGCGGTATATCCGCTCGCTGGGCGTAAAGTGCGGCGCGGTCATCAGTCCCGATACCCCCTTTGCGGCGGCGGAAAGCGTTTTGGAACTGTGCGATATCTTCCTCGTGATGAGCGTGTATCCGGGGCTCGGCGGGCAAAAGTTCATCGAGCGCACCCTGCCCAAGGCGGAACAGGCGAAAAACTTTATCCTCTCGCACGGGCTTTCCTGCCTCGTCGAGATCGACGGCGGCGTTACCGAGGAGAATGCGGCGCGCATCGCCGGCGCGGGCGTCGACGTGCTCGTGGCGGGCAATACCGTTTTCCGTTCAAAGGATATGGCAAAAACGATCGCGGCGCTCCGCGGCGAGGCGGAATGATATGGCGGAACAAAAGCGGGGCATCATCCTGCTCAACGGCGAGCCGTGGCAGGGGGAGATCGACTGCGATAACGCGCTCGTCGTCTGCTGCGACGGCGCGCTCAAATGGGCGGAGGGGAAGGCGCGCATCGACATCAAGGCGGGCGATTTCGATTCGCTCGGCTATATCCCCGAAAACGCGGTCGTCTACCCCAGCCGCAAAAATTTCACCGACGGCGAGATCGCGCTGGACATCCTTTTGAAGAAGGGGGTCCGCGAGATCGACATCTACGGCGGAGGCGGCGGCAGGGAAGACCATCTGTTCGGCAATATGCAGCTCTTGTACGCGGCCTATACGCGCGGCGCGCGCGCCGTCATGCATACGAACTATTCGGATATCTCCTGCGGGAGCGGAAAGATCGAGTGGCACGGCCTGCGGGGCAGAACGCTCTCGCTTGCACCCGTGGGAGAGCGGGCGCATATATTGGAGAGTGAAGGGCTGCGCTATCCGCTCATCGGGCTGACCTTAACGGCGGGCAGCTGCCGCGGCGTGAGCAATGTGGTCGAAAGCGACTATGCGCGCGTCGAATGCGCGGAGGGTACGCTCTTTATCTTTATCGTGCGGGAGGAGATGGTATGATACGCATCATCTGCATCAAACCGCCGAAGACCGTGCAGGCGGTGCTCCGCCTGTTCGTAAACGCAAAGGAAAAATAGACGAAAGAAAAGGAGCGGGCGCACAGATGTGCGCCCGCAAAACAAAAACGGGCCGTCATTGCGACGGCTCGTCTTTTTTGTCATTTCTTTATGTCATTTTATATCGAGTTTTGCTCCGCAGGCGAAACAGTTCGCCGAATCCCTTGTGTTCCTCGTCCCGCAATAGGAACAGGAAACAAAGAGGTGTGCAACGGAATCCGGTTCGAGCAGTTTCGTTTTTTTGCGCCGGTATTCCTCCTCGGTGATGGCGCCGCTGTCAAGGAGCTTTTTGTATTGCTTCAACTCGTCCGCCGCTGTCGGGGCGGGAGCGGGAACGGCTGCCTGCTGAACGGCAGGCTGAAAATAAGCGGGCTGTCGGGGCGGATAAACCGCTTGCGCGCGTGATGCTGCGACCATATCCCGCAACGCGCAGATAATATCGATTAACCAGCCTATGTAGAAGAGTCCGAACGTAAATAGATATAAAAGCCCGCGTATGATTTGCCCCTTGCAAAATCGGTAGAACCCTGCCCAGCCGAAGATGATTGTCAGAACAAATTTGACCATTTCCGTTTCCTTTTCATGTGAAGTTTCTCTCTTTTTTGATTAAATAAATTATATTTTTTTCGGTAAAAAATGTCAAGCGTATTCGGTCGGCGGGCTTTGCGCAATCGAAGGGGTGAATGCAAACGCGCCAAAAAACAAAATATTGCTGATTTTGCGCAAACCAGGGGATTGAAAAGGATGCCGCCGCGTGCTATAATAATTTTATAATAAGGCTCGCAAGGGGATATTATGGAATATTCGGTAGAGGATTTAAAAAAACTGGCTTTGGAAGAGGGGTTTACCAACGCGGGGCAGCTGAATCTCAAGGCGCTCGTGTTCATGCCCGAAGTGCGGCAGATGTGCAGTGCGGATAAGTGCCATGCCTACGGCAGGAACTGGCGCTGCCCGCCCGCCTGCGGCACGCTGGAAGAGTCCGCCGCGCTCGCCGCACAGTATTCCTTCGGCATGATCGTGCAGACGGTGGGGCACATGGAGGACGAGTACGATTACGAGACCATCGAGCGCGCGGGCAAGGAACACGCCGATTGCTTTATTAAGATGATGCGGAAAATCAAGGCGATGTATCCCGACGTTCTGGGCATGGGCGCAGGCACCTGCCGGCGCTGCAAGTCCTGTACCTATCCCGATGCGCCCTGCCGCTTCCCCGAAGATTCCTATTCGTCGATGGAGGCGTACGGCCTGTGGGTGAGCAAGGTGTGCGAGCTTTCGGGCATCCCGTACAACTACGGCCCGAACACCATTGCGTATACGAGCTGTTTTTTATTGAAATGAAGAAGTTCACGAAAATCTCGGCGAGCTGTCGCCTGCGATTTTCCGTGAGTTAAAAGACAACCCGCCGTCGGCATAAAGCCGAACGGCGGGATTTTCTCTCTTTGCGGCATTTTTAAGGGCACGCATATTATAAAATGCCGCAAATTCACTCTTTCCTGCAAAAGCCATGCGGCGAATCGGGGGAAAAAGGTAAAAGCGCGGTTTTTACTTTTTCGAGTGATTATTAAAAATTCACTCTTTCCGCAAAAGCCGTATGTATGCGGCAAATTGAGTGCGCTTACCAAAAGGCGTGGCTTTTGGCCGCGCAGTTGATTATTATAAAACCAAAAACTCACGGAAAATCGCAGGGAGCAAAGCGAGCGAGATTTTCGTGAACAAGGCGGCGGAGCCGAGGCGGAAGCGAACGATGCCCGATAGGGCATTGTGAGGAACCTGCCTCGTGCGCAGCCGCTAAAACGCAAAAAGCCTCCCCGAAAGGGGAGGCTTTCACAATTCTCGATTCAATTAAGCGCGTTCTACTTTGTCGCTTTTGAGGCAACGCGCGCAGACGTAAGCGGATTCGATCTTTCCGTCTTTCACGATCTTCACTTTCTGTACGTTCGCTTTGAAAGTTCTCCTCGTCTTGCGGTTGCTGTGGCTGACGTTGTTGCCCGAAGTCTGACCCTTGTTGCAGACGCTGCACACTCTCGACATATTTCACACCTCCACGGTCGTAGTCTTGCAAAATGGGCGCAAAAAGCCGCCCCGCTCAAAACGAGCATAGATACTATACCAAAACGAGTAAAAAAAATCAATCGATTTTGCGTGTTTTTCCGCAAATTTTCGTCGAAAATAAAAAAATGGGCGGGGAAGTAAACTTTTTCCTTGCAAAATGGACGAAAATAGTATAGAATATGAATGTAACATGCGAGAGGGAATGCGGTGCGCCGTATCGCTCACGCGTGGTACGGGAGTGCGTTTTATGTCAGTAAATACGAGCAATGCCTACGGCAAAATCACAATTTCCGATATGGTGATCGCGAAGGTCGCTTCGCAGGCGGCGATGGAATGTTACGGCATCGTCGAAACCGTTTCGCGCCGTTTTACCGACAGCCTCTCCGAACTCTTCAAGCGCGAGCCGCAGGGCAGGGGCGTAAAAGTCACCACCAACGGCGACCGCATCTACATCGACGTATATGTGATTATCAAGTTCGGCGTATCCATCAACGCGGTCGCCGAGTCGCTCAAGGAGAGCGTTAAATACAGGGTGGAAAAATTCACGGGCATGATCGTGGACACGGTCAACGTGAACGTCATCGGCGTCAAGCTGTAATTTTCCATCGTTCAAGGAGAAAAGGTTTCCATGCCAAAATCGATCGGCGGCACCGAATTTCGCAAGATGATCGTTTCCGGTGCCAAAGTGTTAGAGATAAACAGGGCGAAGGTAGACTCGCTCAATGTATTCCCCGTACCGGACGGGGATACGGGCACGAATATGTCCCTTACCATACAGTCGGCGGTCAAAGAGCTGTCTTTATGCTCGTCGAACCGCCTTTCCGAACTGTGCGACGCCGTATCCAAGGGCGCTTTAAAGGGCGCGCGCGGAAATTCGGGCGTCATTTTGTCGCAGCTGTTCCGCGGCATCTGTTCGGAGATCAAAAAGGCGGAAGAGATCACCATCAAATCCTTTGCCAAGGCGATGGAAAACGGGACCAAGGTCGCCTATTCCGCCGTTTCCAAGCCCAAGGAGGGCACCATTCTGACGGTCGCGCGCAAGATGAGCGAATACGCCCGCCAAGCCGCGCCGAAGTTCCGCGACTTTTCCGATTTTCTCGATGCGGTCATCAAAAAGGGCGAGGAGTCTCTCGCGCAGACGCCCGAACTTTTGCCCGTGCTCAAAAAGGCGGGCGTCGTCGATTCGGGCGGCATGGGTCTTTTGTGCGTTTACCGCGGATTTTTGAGCGCGGTCAACGGCGAGGAAGTTGCCGGCGCGCCGGATATTTCCGTCGAGGCGGGCAAGTCGGAAGAGGATGTTTTCGGCGACAATTCCGACATCATCAACCTCGATCTGGGCGAGATCGAGTTTGCCTACTGCACCGAATTTTTTATCATCAATCTGAAAAAATCGACCACTCTTGCGGACATCGATAAGCTGAAAGAGAAATTGATGCAGATCGGCGATTCGGTCATCTGCATCGGCGACTTGGAACTCGTCAAGGTGCACGTGCACACCAACAATCCGGGCAAGGCGCTGCAATATGCGGTGGAGCTGGGCGAACTCGACCGGGTAAAGATCGAGAATATGCTTGAACAGAACCGCGAACTTCGCGCCAAGCGCGAGGCGGAAAAAAAGGAGATGGGCATGCTCGCCATCTGTACGGGCGAGGGGATCGCCGCCATCTTCAAGGATCTGTTGGTGGATCGCGTTATCGAGGGCGGACAGACGATGAACCCCAGCGCGGAGGACATCGCCGGCGCGGTGCAGAAGATCAACGCGGAGCACGTTTTCGTGTTCCCGAACAACAAGAACATCATTCTGGCGGCGGAGCAGGCAAAGGCGCTCGTGCAAAACCGCACCATCCACGTCATTCCCACAAAAAACGTGCCGCAGGGCTTTGCGGCGGCGCTCGCCTTCAACAGCGAATCCACGGCCGAGGAGAACAAGACGGACATGATCCACGCCATCGACAACGTGCGCGCGGGGCAGGTCACCTACGCCGTCCGTTCGACGAGCGTCAACGGCTTTAACTTAAAGGAAGGGGATATCATCGGGCTGGACGATAAAAAGATCCTCGCCAAGGGCAGTAACGTAGACGACACGCTTATCCACCTCGTGGAGCGGCTGAAGGACGGCTCGCACGAGATCATCACCCTCTACTACGGGCAGGACGTCAAGGAGGAGGAAGCGGAGGAACTGGCGGGCAAGCTCGCCGAAAAGTTCCCCGATTGCGACGTAGACTATCATTTCGGCGGTCAGCCGATCTACTACTACATCGTGTCGCTCGAATAAAAACGGAAGAGAACACGGCGGGGCGAAATTCCCGCCGTTTTTTGATTATCGGAAGGGGGGATTAAACAATGAAAGAGTGTATAGCAAAGCTGTTGCGGGAAGATAAACTTTGCAGCGTTTTTACGAACGATGCGGAGAAATTTATGGCAGGGTATCTGCTGGATTCGGACGGGGAATATATGCTCATGGAATTGTTTAACCTGTACGGTTATGCGGACGGCCTGTGCTGCCAACGCATCGAAAGCGTCACAAAAGTCGAAACGGATACGCTCTATAATGAGGATTTAGAATTGCTTGCCGGTTATCGCAGACAAGCACGTCGGCAAAAAATCGAACGGCAGGGGAATGTATTGGACGCATTTCTCACCGTGGCATTGCTAGGTAAAAAATTGTGTACGGTCGAATTGTACGACAGCAGCTGCGCCGACGTGATCGGCTTTTTAACGGAAATCGACGGGGAAGAACTTGTTTTTGCCATGCTGAACGAACACGGCAATCCCGACGGGAAAACGGTTTTTGCGCGCAGTTCAATCAGCAGTATCAAGTTCGAATCCGAGGACGAGGGAAAAATCGCGGCGCTTTTCCGCTTGAAAAGCGCGAAGGAATAAAAGACAGGAGAGAAGCATTGCGGCTAACCGAATTGAAGGGTATTTCCGAAAAGCGGGAAAAAGACCTCAACAAACTGAATATTTTTACCGCGGAAGACCTCGTGCGCTACTATCCGCGCAGCTACCTCGACATGACGCAGACGGTGAAAATTTCGCAGTGCTACCACAACGACGTGGCGCTCATCGCCTGCCGCGTGTCCTCGCCGCCGCAGGCCGTGTACAACGGCCGCCGCTCCTTCGTCAAGGTGTGGTGCGAGCAGGAGGGGGAGCGCTTTTCCGCCATCTGGTTCAATGCGCCGTACGTCAAAAACAATCTGCACGCGGGGGAGGATTACCTCTTTTACGGCCGCGTGCAGAACCGCTGGGGCATGGGCGCGCCGTCTATGGTTAACCCCTCCTTCGAATTGCAGGAAAAGAACTACCGCTTAAAGGGCATCGTGCCCGTGTACGGCCTGAAGGGTACGCTCACCCAAAAAGCGGTGCGCGATGCGGTAAAGGAGGCGCTCCGCCTCGTTCCGCCCCGCACCGCCGTGCCGCCCGAACTCGTGCAAAAGTACGCCCTTTCCTCCCTTGCGGAGGCGTACAAAAACATCCATATGCCCCAAACGCTCGCGGATAAGGACAGCGCCGCCGAGCGTATCGCGTTGGAGGAGTATTTCATCCTCATTTCGGCGTTCAAGTTCATCAAGGGGGGCAAGGAGGACGCGCGCGTGCATAGGTATTCCTGCACCGCAAGGGAGGTCGCGGAGTTCGCGGCGCGCTTCCCGTTTGAGTTCACCGAGGGGCAGAAAAAGGCGGTGGACGAAATTTACAATAATCTCAAATCGCCCAACCGCATGAACCGGCTCTTGCAGGGCGACGTGGGCAGCGGCAAGACGGCGGTGGCGCTGTGCGGCATCTACATGGCGGCAAAGAGCGGGCACCAGGCGGCGTTTTTGGCGCCGACGGAGGTGCTCGCCGCGCAAAATTTCGCGCTCGTGCAAAAATATCTGCCCGAATACCGTTCGGCGTTCCTCGCGGGCAGCACCCCCGCCAAGGAAAAACGGGAGATAAAAAAGGCGCTCGCCGCAGGCGAACTCGATATTATCTGCGGCACGCATGCGATTTTACAGGAGGACGTGGAGGCGAAAGATCTCGCTTTCTGCGTGTGCGACGAACAGCACCGCTTCGGCGTGGCGCAGCGTAGCGCGCTCGGCGAAAAGAGCGCGGGCGCGGATATGCTTGTCATGTCCGCAACGCCCATTCCTCGCACCCTCTCGCTCATCTTTTACGGCGATCTGGATATCTCCGAAATCAAGGACAAGCCCAAGGCGCGCGCGGAGATCGTCACGGGCATCGTTCCGTTCCGCAAGTACGACGATATGCTCGCCTACATCGGCGGCGAGGCGAAAAAGGGCAACCAAAGCTATTTCGTCTGCCCGAAGATCGAGGGGGACGAGGAAGGCTCGCTGATGAGCGTCACGGAGCTGTTCGACGAGCTGAAAAACCGCCTGCCGACGGTGCGCTTTGCCCTCCTGCACGGCAAGATGAAGGACAGGGAAAAGTCCGAAATCATGCAGGCGTTCAAGGAAAAACGGTACGACTGCCTCGTTTCGACGACGGTCATCGAGGTCGGCATCGACGTGCCCGACGCGACGATTATGGTCATCTACAATGCCGAGCGGTTCGGGCTTTCCCAGCTGCACCAGCTGCGCGGCAGGGTAGGGCGCGGGGATAAAAAGAGCTACTGCTTTTTGCTTTTGGGCAGCGATTCGTCCGAGGCGCGCGAGCGGCTCTCCGTCATCAAAAACAATACCGACGGGTTCAAAATAGCCGAATACGACTTGCAGATGCGGGGCGGCGGCGATTTTTTGGGTACCCGCCAGAGCGGCAAAATGCTCTCCGAGATCAAGAATCTGCGCTATCCGTCCGAGGTCATCTTTCAGGCGAAAAAGCTGGCAGACGAGGCTGTTTCCTGCGCGGATACCGCGCTTTTGCGCTCTCTCGCGCTCAAAAAGTACGAGAGCTTGCAGGATGTGATACTGAACTGAGGGGTTCACAAATTTTGTTTCAAGCTGTTGAAACAAAATTTCGTGAGCTTGAGGGGAAACCCGAACGGTTTTCCCCTCAGCGACGCGCGTTTTAAGGGCACGCCATATATATGCGCGTCGCTTTCACCCTTTCCGCAAGCCTTTCGGCAAATGGAGGGAAAAAGGCAAAAGCGTGGTTTTGCCTTTTTCGAGGGATTGTTTTATGCGCGCCGCATTCATCTTTCCTGCATAAGCAAAAGTATTTGCAATTTGGGGTGCGCGGCGCACCTAACGCAGTCAATTTTGCGGAGCGACCGCTTGCGGGCATTCATGCAAAATTGACGAAGTTGCGCGACAACACCGTTGTCGCTATGCGCGGTTTTGCTTGCGCGAGTAATTATTTGGTTCACAAATTTTGTTTCAAGCTGTTGAAACAAAATTTCGTGAGCTTGAGGGGAAACCCGAACGGTTTTCCCCTCGCCGTGCGACATTTTGGGGCACACATATTGTTATAATCGCACGGCTCACCCCTTCCGTAAGCCGAGGCATCGGCAAATTGAGTGCAAGAGCAAAAAGCGTGGTTTTTGCTCTTGCGAGTAGATTATTAAAAATATAAAACCGCAGACTCACGGAAAATCGCAGCGGAGCGAGATTTTCGTGAATAAGGCGGCGGAGCCGGGGCGGAAACGAGCGGTGCCCGAAAGGGCATTGCGAAAAACCGGCCTCGTGCGTAGCCGATAAAAGCGTCGTTTTGGAACGTGCAGTATTATAAAAACGGCGCGCCTTTAATCGGCTAAAAAATTGGTATAGAGGCTTTTCAAACTCGATGTAAATTGTTTTGTCCGCCGAATTGAAACAATATTATTGACACACGCGCGCAAAACGTGGTAAAATTATACGGTAAAAGGGCGCAAAAAACGGAATAAAGCGCATAATTATACAAATTCGAGAGGAAAAAGGCATGCAATACTTCAAACTGCCGTCGGGCGTGCGCGACATTCTGCCCGACGAGAGCGAAAAATTGGATGCGGCGGAGGAAACGCTGCGCAAAAAATTCAGCGCGGCGGGCTTTCGTTCGGTGCGCACGGCGGGGTTGGAATATTACGATACGTTCGCGAACATCAAAAGCTCCGTCGAGCAGACAAAGATGTTCAAGATGACCGACAAAGACGGAAGCCTGATCGTTCTGCGCCCTGATATGACGCTCGCGTGTGCGCGCATCGCGGCGACGAAACTGCGCGAAAATTGCGCAAAACTGTGCTATTTTTCCAATATTTACGATTTTTCCGCCTCCGGCAACAGCGACCGCGAGGTCGCGCAGGCGGGCGTGGAGATCTTCGGGGAAAACGGCGCCCTGTCCGACGCAAAGGCCGTCGCGTTCGCGGTGGACTGCCTTAAAGCGGTGGGACTGAAAGATTTTATCGTCGATATCGGGCACGTCGGTTTTTATAAGGGCCTGTTGGAAGGGAGCGGCCTTTCCGAGGCGGCCGCGGAGGAGATACGCGGCTATATCAACGCGAAAGACGCCGTCAATACCGAGATCGCGCTCAAACGCCACGGCGCGAGCGATAAGGCGCAGGCGGCGATTTTGGCGCTTCCGTCGCTGTTCGGCGGCGCGGAGGTGCTCACCGAGGCGGAAAAACTTACCGACAACGCGCTCGCGCTCTCCTCGCTCTTACATTTGCAGCGGGTGTACGCGCATCTGAAGGAGCTGAAAGCGGATAAATACGTCTCTTTCGACCTCGGCACCGTAAAGAGCCTTTCCTATTATTCGGGCATCGTGTTCACGGGGCTTGCCGAAGGGGTGGGCGCGCCCGTGCTTTCGGGCGGGCGGTACGACGAATTGTGCGCCCAATTCGGGAAAAATTTGTCCGCCGTCGGGTTTGCCGTCGGGCTCACGCGCGTTCTGCGCGCTTTGCAGGCAGGGGAGGATACGAAATGCTGAACGTTGCGCTGGCAAAGGGCCGCCTTGCGGATTCCTGCGCCGATATCTTTATCAAATGCGGCATCCGCGCGGAAATTTTGAAAGAAGAAACGCGCAAACTCGTGCTCGAAACGCCGGATAAAAAATTTAAATTTTTCTTTGTCAAACCCGCCGACGTGCCCACCTATGTGGAGTACGGCATCGCGGATATCGGCATCGTCGGCAAGGACACCCTGCTCGAAGCGGGAGCCGACCTCTACGAGATGCTCGATCTGAAGTTTGAAAAATGCAAGCTGTGCCTTGCGGGTTTTCCCGAAAAAAAGGAGATGCTCTCCTCGCCGCATCTGCGCGTGGCCACCAAGTATGTGCACACGGCGCAAAAGCTGTTTTTCTCGCGCGGGGAAGACGTGGAGATCATCAAGCTCAACGGCTCCATCGAGCTCGCGCCGCTCACCGGCCTTGCGGACGTCATCTTCGATATCGTGCAGTCGGGCGGCACACTGCGCGCCAACGGGCTGGTGGTCTTGGAAGAGGTGTTCGATATCTCCGCCCGCCTCGTGGCGAATAAGGTCAGCTTAAAGACGAAAGCGGGAGAGATTTTGCCGCTCATCGCCGCGATGAAACAATATATCTGATCTTCGGAATCAGAGCGAAAAGAATGAAAAATGCGCCGATTTTTGCCAAAAAACAGTAAAAATCGCGCGAGCAAAGGTAAAATATGAAGATTTACGAAAATGCCGCCGCGGCGGCGGGGATATTAAAGAGGGGGCGTTTCGACGACGCGCAGAAGGTCGCGGCGGTGCGGGAGATCGTCGCGGCGGTGCGCGGGCGCGGCGACGCGGCGCTCTTTGCATACAGCGAAAAATTCGACGGTTCCGTTTTGGATAAAGATACCGTCGCCGTGAGCCGGGAGGAGATCGGCGCGGCATACGCCGCGCTGGATAACGATCTGCTCTCCTCCATGAAAAAGGCGGCGGCGAACGTGCTCGCCTATCACAGCCGCAACCCCTTGCGGGAGGATATCCGCACCGAAAACGGCCGCACCACGGGCTACACCGTCCGCGCGGTGGAGCGCGCGGGCATCTACGTTCCCGGCGGCACGGCGCCCCTGTTCAGTTCGGTGATGATGGGCGTTTTGCCCGCCAAGGCGGCGGGGGTGGAGCATATTTTCGTATGCACGCCCGCCAAAAACGGAAAAATCGCGCCCGCCGTGCTTGTTGCGGCGGATCTGTGCGGCGCGGAAAAGATATTCAAAGTCGGCGGTGCGCAGGCGATCGCCGCGCTCGCCTACGGTACGGAGAGCGTTCCGAAGGTAGACGTTATCGCGGGCCCCGGCAACATTTTCGTTACCCTTGCCAAAAAGGAAGTGTACGGCGACGTGGGCATCGATATGCTTGCAGGGCCGTCCGAGATCCTCATCATCGCGGACGATAAGCAGAACCCGAAATTCGTCGCGGCGGACATTCTGTCGCAGGCGGAACACGATAAACTCGCCCGCGCGCTGCTTTTAACGCCGAGCAGGGCGTTTGCCGAACAGGTCGCGGCGGAGGTGGAGAGGCAGCTCGCGCTCCTGCCGCGCAAAGAAATTGCCGAATATTCCGTGCAGAACGCGGGCGGCATTATTTTAGTCAAAGACTTGGACGAGGCGTGCGCGCTCGCCAACGAAATCGCGCCCGAGCATTTGGAACTCGCCACCGAAAACTGCGAGGAACTTCTCCCCAAAATCCGCAACGCGGGCGCGGTGTTCATGGGCAGCTGGACGAGCGAACCGCTCGGCGATTACTTCGCGGGGCCAGACCATACCCTGCCCACGGGCGGCACGGCGCGCTTTTTCGAGGTGCTTAACCAAGATATATTCCTGCGCAAAATGAGCGTCATACGATATACGAAACAGGCGCTCTTGGAGGACGGCGAACACGTTATCCGCCTCGCCGAAAACGAGCAGCTGGGGGCGCACGCCAATGCCGTGCGCGTCCGTTTGGAGGAAAAATGAGAACAGCCGAAATTGCGCGCGAAACGCGCGAAACGAAAATCAAACTATCCCTCAATCTGGACGGAAACGGTACCAATTCCGTGCATACGGGCGTGGGATTTTTCGACCATATGCTCGAACTTCTGTCCGTGCATTCGGGCATTGACCTTGCCGTCGAGTGCAGGGGGGATACGCAGGTCGATTTCCACCACAGCGTGGAAGACGTGGGCATCTGCCTCGGGCAGGCGTTCAAACAGGCGCTCGGCGATAAAAAGGGCATCGCCCGCTTTGCCGACCGCGTCGTACCGATGGACGAATGCGCCGCGCTCGTGGCGCTGGATATTTCGGGACGGCCGTATCTGAATTTCGAAGAGAAGCTCTCGGGCAAGATCGGCGAGTTCGACGCGGAGCTCGTGGAGGAGTTCATGCGCGCCTTTGCGTTCAACGCGGGCGTCAACCTGTATATCAAGCTGCTCAAAGGGGGCAATATGCACCATGAGGCGGAGGCGATCTTCAAGGCGCTCGCCAAATGCGTGCAGGACGCGGTGAAAATCGTATCCGACAAAGTTCCCTCTTCCAAAGGAGTGCTGTAAATGCTCGGCATCATCGATTACGGCGCGGGGAACCTGCGCTCGGTGCAAAAGGCGCTCGAGGCCATCGGCGAGCGCGCGCTCGTTTCGGGCGAGCCCGCCGTTTTGGACGGGTGCGACAAGCTGATTCTGCCCGGCGTCGGTTCCTTCGGCGCGGGCATGGCCGAACTTTCCGCGCGGGGGTTGGATTTATATATCAAGGCGCGCGCCGCGGATACAAAGATTTTGGGCATCTGCCTCGGCATGCAGTTTTTGCTCGAACAGAGCTTTGAAGACGGCGAGTTTGCGGGGCTGGGGCTCATCCCCGGGCAGGTCGTGCGCTTTACCGAGGGGAAAATTCCGCAGATCGGCTGGAACGAGGTGCACGGGCTGAAAACGCCGCTGTTCGAGGGCATTGCGGAGGGCACGCGCTTTTATTTCGTGCACAGCTACCGCGCCGCCTGCGCCGACGAGTTCGCCTGCGCAAAAACAGAATATTATATCGAATATCCCTCCGCGATCTGGCGGGGAAACGTATACGGCGTGCAGTTCCACCCCGAAAAGAGCGGCGAGGCGGGGCTGAAACTTTTGAAAAATTTTTGCAAAATGAGTTCTCACAATTTGTTTTAAGCCGATAAAACAAATTGTCGAGAGTTGGAGGGCTCTGCCCTCTGCGGCGCGCCTTTTAAGGGCACACCAAATATATGCGCGCCGCATTCACCCGCTCAGGTCGCAGGTATGCGACAAATTGGGTGCGCTTATCCAAAAGCGTCGTTTTGGAACGCGCCTTTGATTATTCAGTTCTCACAATTTGTTTTAAGCTGAAGGTGCGCGAGGCTTTCACTTGCTCGCAATAGCGAAAACGAGCGTACCGCAATCGCCTTTGGCGATTATAAAACAAATTGTCGAGAGTTGGAGGGCTCTGCCCTCTGCGGCGCGCCTTTTAAGGGCACACCAAATATATGCGCGCCGCATTCACCCGCTCAGGTCGCAGGTATGCGACAAATTGGGTGCGCTTATCCAAAAGCGTCGTTTTGGAACGCGCCTTTGATTATTCAGTTCTCACAATTTGTTTTAAGCTGAAGGTGCGCGAGGCTTTCACTTGCTCGCAAAAGCGAAAACGAGCGTACCGCAATCGCCTTTGGCGATTATAAAACAAATTGTCGAGAGTTGGAGGGCTCTGCCCTCTGCGGCGCGCCTTTTAAGGGCACACCAAATATATGCGCGCCGCATTCACCCGCTCAGGTCGCAGGTATGCGACAAATTGGGTGCGCTTATCCAAAAGCGTCGTTTTGGAACGCGCCTTTGATTATTCAGTTCTCAAAAATAATTTTGAGCTGAAGGTGCGCGCGGCGGAAAAGTGTGATTTTCCTTGCGTGATTTATTTATTAAAACAACATAAAACCGCTGTTTCGGCGGCATTCTTGTTTTGCGAGTGATTTCGAATCGAAAAAGATATGTATAAATCAATAAAGTTTAAGGGGGATATAAAATGATCTTATTTCCGGCGATCGACATTCTGAACGGCAGGGCCGTGCGGCTGTACAAGGGCGATAAAAATCAGGTGACCGACTACGGCGATCCGCTCGGATTTGCCGAAAAATGGGCGGAAGCGGGCGCAACTTGGCTGCATATTGTCGATCTTTCGGGCGCTTTTACGGGCGAGAGCGGCATCGATCCGCTGATCACGGAGATCAAAAAACGGTTCAAAATTAAGGTGCAGAGCGGCGGAGGTCTGCGCTCCATCGGCGACATACGCCGCCGTTTGGACGCGGGGGCCGACAGCGCGGTCATCGGCACGATGGCGGTGTACCATCCGGACGATTTTGCCCTCGCCGCCTACCAATTCCCCAAGCAGATCGTGGCGGGCATCGACGCGAAAAACGGCATGTTCGCCGTCAAGGGCTGGACGGAGCAGACGCAGATCTCGGCGGTGGAATTCGGCAAAAAATGCAAGTGCATGGGCATAGAATGCGCGCTGTATACAGATATTTCCAAAGACGGCGCGATGCTGGGCCCGAATATCTGCGAAACGGTGCGAATGCATAAGGAAACGGGGCTTTCCGTCATCGCGTCGGGCGGCATTTCTGCCATGAAAGACCTCGAAAATTTGCAGGAAAGCGGCGTTTACGGCGCTGTTTTGGGCAAATCCATTTACAGCGGCGCCATCGATCTGAAAGAGGCTATTCAAAAATTCAGCGGAAAGGCTGAATAAATATTCGCAAAAAACGCGCTTTTTTCTGAAATTTGCGCCGTTTTGTTTTGCCTGATCAAAACAAATGCGCGATGCCGCGCAAGGAGGTACCCGATGCTCGCAAAAAGGATCATTCCCTGTCTGGATATCGATAAGGGCAGAGTCGTCAAGGGAGTGAATTTCGTCAACCTGATCGACGCGGGCGATCCCGTGGAGATCGCCAAGGCATACGATAAGATCGGCGCCGATGAGATCGTCTTTCTCGATATCACCGCATCCAGCGACGGCCGCCGCACGGCGGTCGATATCCTCAGCCGCGCAAGTGAGCAGGTGTTCATCCCGCTCACAATCGGCGGCGGTATCCGCTCGGTCGAGGATTTCCGTGCCCTGCTCGCGGCGGGGGCGGATAAGATCGCCGTCAATTCCGCGGCCATCAAAAATCCCGAACTCATCTCCGAGGCGGCGCTCAAATTCGGTTCGCAGTGCGTGGTTCTGGCGGTAGACGCCAAGGCGAACGGCCGCGGATCGTGGGACGTGTACCTCAACGGTGGCCGCGTGAATACGGGGCTGGACGCGATCGAGTGGATCACAAGGGCGGAAAAGCTGGGCGCGGGCGAAGTCCTGCTCACCAGCATGGACAAAGACGGGACCAAATCCGGCTACGACATAGAACTCACCCGCCGCGCGGCGGAGGCGGTCAATATCCCCGTCATCGCGTCGGGCGGGGCGGGAAAAGCGGAAGATTTTGCCGAAGTGCTCACCGCGGGCAAGGCGGATGCGGCGCTGGCGGCGTCCCTCTTTCATTTCGGCGAGATCGAAATGCGGGCGCTCAAACAATATCTCGCGGGGCAGGGTATCCCCATAAGGACGGTATAATATGGAAGAATTGAAATGGAACGCACAGGGGCTCGTTTGCGCGATCGCGCAGGACTATGAGAGCGGCGAAGTACTCATGCAGGCGTACATGAACGAGGAGGCGTATAACAAGACGCTGGAAACGGGCTATGCGCACTATTGGAGCCGTTCGCGCAAAAAATTGTGGAAGAAGGGCGAGGAGAGCGGGCACCTGCAAAAGGTGCGCGGTATTTACCTCGACTGCGATAAAGACTGCGTTCTGTTGAAGGTGGAGCAGGCGGGCGCGGCGTGCCATACGGGCAACTACACCTGCTTTTTCACGCCCGTAAAGGAATGCGGCGAGGGTGCGGCGATGCTGGGCAAATTGCAGCGCGTCGTCGAGGACAGGAAGGAGAATCCCGAAGAGGGGAGCTACACCTCGTACCTGTTCCAGAAGGGCGTGGATAAGATCGCCAAAAAAACGGGCGAGGAGGCGGTGGAGCTTGTCATCGCCGCCAAAAACGGGGAAAAGGAGGAGATCGTGGGCGAGTGCGCCGACCTCTTCTATCACACGCTCGTTTTGCTCGCCAACGCGGGCGTTAAGCTCTCCGACGTGTGCACCGAACTGAAAAACAGGCACCAATAATTTTGCCCAAATTTTCCCATAGTAAAAACCGCCTCCCCTGCGCATACTTGCGTATGGGGAGGTGCGCATATGGCAAGATTCGTAAAAGACGACGAAACGGCGGATATCGCCTGGAAGCTCTTTGAACAGACGGGCAGCCTGTCCTATTATATGCTGTATAAACAGCTGAAAAAATAAGTCGAATTCAGTACGCCGCCTGCCCGCCGTCGCTTTGTTGCGGCGGGCAACGAGGGGAAAACCGTTCGGGTTTCCCCTTAAATCTCGGCATTTCGCAGGCGACAGCTCGCCGAGAAATGCGAGAAGGAGGTTTCATGGAAATAAAAGTGGACGCACTCGTTCTGCGCACGGCAGACTACGGCGAGGCGGACAAGATGCTCACCCTGTTCACCTTGCAGGAGGGGAAATTATCCGCCGCGGCCAAAGGGGTGCGCAAGGCGGGCGCAAAACTGCGCTTTGCGGCGCAGCCCTTCTGTTTTGCCGAATATGTGCTGGCAAAACGGGGGGATCGCTGTACGATGATCTCCGCCTCCAATACCGACGGGTTTTACGCGCTGCGCGAAAATATCGATAAATTTTACGCTGCGGCGGCGCTTGTGGGCATCTGCGACGCGCTGCTGTACGACGGCATCGTCAACGAGGAACTGTTCCTGCGCGCGGTGAACGCGCTGCGGGGCATGTGCGAGGGCGACGAGGCGGAGGAACTCATCTCCTTTTTCCTCAAAGCGCTCGAACTTTCGGGGTATATGCTCGACCTTTCCGGCTGTGCCGAATGCGGCGCGGTGCTGAGCGGAAAGGCGTTTTTCGACGTCGCGGAAGGCAGGTTTTACTGCGCCGACTGCGCGCGGGGGGCGGGTGTGAGCGAATCGACGCTCCACGTTCTGCAAAAATGCGCGGGGAACGAATACGATGCGTCCAAGATCACCGCGGACGGAAAGCGGCGCGCGCTTAAACTGCTCTACGCCTATTTCCGCAGCAAGACGGACGCGCAGGTCAAGGCGCTGGGAGAATACATAGGTTTATACGGCGGGGCGGAAAATTGAAATGCGCAATAAAAAGGCGGGCGCATACTTCGCCTCCCCCGTCGTACAACGAGCGGAAAACGGGCGCTTTTGGGGCGCTCTTTTTTCATGCGGCGGGCGCAAACGCAAAATAGTTGCAAAAAATTTCAAAAAGAACGGGTTTTCACTTGAATTTTACTTTGAATTATATTAAAATAGAAATGTTAGCAAGGCAAGAAGAAATTCCAATCTTATCAGGAGGAAACATTTTTTATGGCAAAAAAATATTGCTACCTTTTCTCGGAAGGCAATGCAAAGATGCGCGAACTCCTCGGCGGCAAGGGCGCAAACCTCGCGGAAATGACGGGCATGGGCCTGCCTGTTCCGCAGGGCTTCACCATTTCCACCGAAGCGTGCACGCAGTATTATGAAGACGGGCGCCAGATTAACCCCGATATCCAGGCGGAGATCATGGAGTATATCTCCAAAATGGAAAAGATCTGCGGCAAAAAATTCGGCGACAAGGAAAATCCTCTGCTCGTTTCCGTCCGTTCGGGCGCGCGCGCGTCCATGCCGGGCATGATGGATACCATCCTCAACCTCGGCTTGAACGAAGACGTCGTGAACGTCATCGCGAAAAAATCGGGCAATCCCCGCTGGGCATGGGACTGCTATCGCCGTTTCATTCAGATGTATTCCGACGTCGTTATGGAAGTCGGCAAAAAGTATTTCGAACAGCTCATCGACAAGATGAAAGAAAAGAAAGGCGTTACGCAGGACGTCGAGCTGACTGCGGACGATCTGAAAGAGCTCGCCAACCAATTCAAGGCAGAGTATAAAGAGAAGATCGGGGCGGATTTCCCGACCGATCCGAAGGAACAGCTGTTCGGCGCGATCAAGGCGGTGTTCCGTTCGTGGGACAACCCTCGCGCAAACTATTATCGTATGCAGAACGACATTCCGTACAGTTGGGGCACCGCCGTCAACGTGCAGATGATGGCGTTCGGCAACATGGGCGATACCTCCGGTACGGGCGTCGCGTTCACGCGTAACCCCGCCACCGGCGAAAAGAAACTCATGGGCGAGTTCCTCATGAACGCGCAGGGCGAAGATGTCGTTGCCGGCGTCCGCACCCCGATGCCCATCGACAAGATGAAAGAGATCATGCCCGAAGTGTACGAGCAGTTCCAGGGCATCTGCAACACTTTGGAAAATCACTATAAAGATATGCAGGACATGGAGTTCACCATCGAGGACAAGCACCTCTATATGCTCCAGACCCGCAACGGCAAGCGCACGGCTGCCGCGGCGATCAAGATCGCGTGCGACCTCATCGACGAGGGCATGATCACCGAGAAGGAAGCGCTCATGCAGATCGATCCGAAAACGCTCGATGCGCTCCTGCACCCGCAGTTCGACGCCGCTGCCCTGAAAAAGGCGGTCCCCGTCGGCAAAGCGCTGCCCGCCTCCCCCGGTGCCGCTACCGGTAAGATCGTGTTCACGGCGGAAGATGCCGTCGAGCAGGGCAAGAAAGGCGAAAAGGTCGTTTTGGTAAGATTGGAAACCTCCCCTGAGGATATCGAGGGCATGCACTATGCGCAGGGCATTTTGACCGTGCGCGGCGGTATGACCTCGCACGCGGCGGTCGTTGCGCGCGGCATGGGTACCTGCTGCGTTTCCGGCTGCGGCGACATCAAGATGGACGAGGAGAACAAACAGTTCACCCTCGCCGGAAAAGTTTATAAAGAGGGCGACGTCATCTCCCTCGACGGCTCCACCGGTAACATCTACGGCGAAGGCATCCCGACGGTCGCTGCGGATACCTCCTCCGGTTACTTCGGCCGCATCATGGAGCTGTCCGACAAATATAAGGCGATGGCTGTCCGCACCAACGCGGATACCCCCGCGGATGCGAAGCAGGCCGCCGCATTCGGCGCGCAGGGCATCGGCCTTTGCCGCACCGAGCATATGTTCTTTGAGGCTGACCGTATCGCTGCGTTCCGCGAGATGATCTGCTCCGATACCGTCGAAGAGCGCGAGGCCGCTCTTGCGAAGATCGAGCCGATGCAGCAGTCTGACTTCGAAAAACTCTACGAGGCGCTGGGCGGCTACCCCGTAACCATCCGTTTCCTCGATCCCCCTCTGCATGAGTTCGTTCCCACGGCGGAAGAGGATATCAAGGCTTTGGCGAAGGCGCAGAACAAGACGGTCGCGCAGATCAAACAGATCATCGCCGACCTGCACGAGTTCAACCCGATGATGGGTCACCGCGGCTGCCGTTTGACGGTCACCTATCCCGAAATCGCGAAGATGCAGACGGCTGCCGTCATCAAAGCTGCCATCAACGTCAAGAAAAAGCATCCCGATTGGAATATCGTTCCCGAAATCATGATCCCGCTGACGGGCGAAGTCAAAGAGCTGGCGTTCGTCAAGAAGATCGTCGTCGAAGTTGCGGATAAGCTCATCGCGGACAGCAAGAGCGATCTGAAGTACGAAGTCGGTACGATGATCGAGATCCCGCGCGCGGCGCTCACCGCCGACGAGATGGCGAAAGAGGCGGAGTTCTTCTGCTTCGGCACGAACGACTTGACGCAGATGACTTTCGGCTTCTCGCGTGACGACGCCGGCAAATTCCTGCCCGCGTACTACGAGAACAAGATCTATGAATCCGATCCGTTCGCGAAGCTCGACCAGATCGGCGTAGGCAAACTGATGGATATGGCGGTCACGTTGGGCAAAAAGACCCGTCCCACCATGCACTTCGGTATCTGCGGCGAGCATGGCGGCGATCCTTCGTCCATCGAGTTCTGCCACAACATCGGTCTGAACTATGTTTCCTGCTCGCCTTACCGCGTTCCTATCGCGCGTTTGGCAGCCGCGCAAGCGAACATCCGCAATCCTAGGTCCTAAATTTTGGATTAAAATTTAGTAAAAACACCATATATTGTGTTTATGAGCCTGCATCGAGAAGATGCAGGCTCAATTTTTACGTTTTTTCGGCAAAAAATAAGCCGAAAAACATCCCAAAAAACTTTTATTCCACTTAAGTTGAACACTTTACTTTTGTTTTTTTTGTGTGGTACAATATACATAAATAAGATTTCAAGCAAAAAAGGGTAGAAAAAGGCAAAATGACCAATTACAGAGCTATTTTACAGTATCATTATGCGGGAAACACGACGACGCAAATCGCTAAGCTTTGCGAATGTTCGCGTACAACCGTTTTGAAAACGATTAAAAGAGCGAAAGAATGTGGTATTGACGAGCCTGCCTTTGAATTACTGTCGGATATTCAATTGCTTGAAAGGCTTTATCCCAAGCGCGTGCATAGAAGCGGCTACGAAGAGCCCGATTTTATTGCGCTCGAAAAGGATAAAAAGAAGAGAGGTCTTACGGTTTTCGTAATGTGGCGCAGATATTATAAAAGAACGTTAGCCGCAGGCAAAAAACCTTACGGAAAATCGCAATTTTTTAAGTTGTTTAAGCGGTATGACACGGGTTCTTTTCGATTTGAGTTTCAATATACGGAAACAATGAAAAAAGTGAGCGCGTTAATTTCCGATTACGTTTGTATTCCCTCGAGACTTGGCGAGGGCGTTAAGCGTGCTGCGAAAGAGAAGTTTCATTTATGGTGCAAAAAAATGCGCTTAGACCCGCAGAAGATATAGCGAGAGAAGTGCTTGGCAACCTTTATTTGGTTGATAAAAAGTGAAAAAGCATTAAAATTCTTTATTTGAAAATTAGGAAAAGTATGTTTGAGTTTTTAAAGAAGTTCTTAAATAAAAGACGAGCACAAAAATTAAATGCACGTATCGCTAAGTTAGAAACAGCGTTCACGCTGTTTCAAATTGTTGAAGCGGAAGATATAAAAACAGAGAAGTTAGTACAACGCTTGTCTAAGGATGAGAATTATGCTGACCTTGTTTCTCGTTATAGAGTAGGTGTGCAAAAAATTGGACAACACAACGACACGATAAAGTCGTTGATTTTTGCATACGACTCTTTATTGAAGCAATATCCGATTTCTGATATTTTGGGGAATATTGAATCGTGTTCGGAAGATAAGTTGCTTGATTTAATGCCAACAGTCAACCAAGTGTATGAATATGTAATTCCTAATCGCTTTGAACATAAGAAACAGTACGATGAATATAAAACTCGATTACAAGACATAGTTGATAATTATGCGCTTATCAAAGAGCAGAAAGGCTTACTCAAAACTATCAATGAAAGGATTGAGAACTTTCCTGATTGCTACATTGATGATGAATCCGTAGAGACGACACTTGCAAGTGCAAAGGCTCTATTAAGAAAATATACTTCCTATCCCAAAACGTATTATTCTACGCCTATTATCAATCAACAGGTAATTGAAAAACATAATGAGCAATTTATTGCACGCCATATAAAAGATGAAATCTTTGATGATGTAAATGGAAGAAGCTTGGATGAAGAGCAAAGAAGAGCTGTTCTTTGCAATGCAAAATCAAATTTGACTATAGCAGGTGCGGGTTCGGGCAAAACCTTGACTATTTGTGGAAAAGTAAAATACTTATTAGAAAAAGGGCTTGCATCAAGAGATGATATTCTATTGCTTTCTTATTCAAGGGCTTCTGCCGATGATTTGGCAAAAAAAGTAGATGGTGTAGCAAAGGGTTTAAGAGTAGAGACCTTCCATGCTTTAGGTTTAAATATTTTAACCGAAGCAAACGGTAAGAAAAAAGCGATAGAAGAACAGTTAAAATCTTATATAGCGCAATTTTTTGACGAGGAGCTTACTTCCAATCCTAAAATTGCCAATGAGATATTTCAGTTTATTTCGTTGTACTTTTATGCTCCTGAAACCAAAAAATCAAAGAAATATAAAAATGACGGGGAATTATTCCAGGATTTAAAGACGTCGGATTTTAGAACGTTAAAAGACCGTTTGGGGAAACTTTCAGCGGATAAGTATCATCATGAAACTCTGAAAAATGAATACGTAAAGAGTAATGAAGAACTAGTAATCGCTAACTTCTTGTTTACCAACGGCGTTGAGTATGAATACGAGAAACCGTATGAAGTGGAAACGAGTACGCCTGAAAAGCGACAGTATACACCTGATTTCTACTTGCCTGAATATGGAATTTACTTGGAGCATTATGGGATAGATCGGTCGGGAAAAGCTCCGCAGTACGAAAAGGAAGCGAGTGATGCCTACGTTCAATCAATGGAATGGAAACGCACAACGCATCAAACGAATCAAACCATTTGTATTGAAACCTATTCCTACGAGTTTTCGGAGGGTACGATATTTGACAATTTAAAAACGCGGTTGCAGGAAAACGGCGTGGAATTAAAGCCGTTGCCACAAAAAGAAGTGGTCGACGCTTTGTATAATGCGTATTCAGGGAGAGATTTTAGTTCCTTATTCAACCTGATTATGACGTTTATATCTTTGTATAAAGCACAAATCAAGGACGATAGCGGATTCGACAAATTCAAAGAGCAGTTAAACGACTCGCAGTATGGTTCAAGTCGTACGCGATTGTTTTTAAATATTTGCCAAAACATTTATAATTACTACATGGAAAATCTTCATGCTGCGGATAAAATCGACTTTGATGATATGATTTTGCAGGCGATTGATTTGTTAGATAAAACGCCTAACTTTAAATATAAGTACATTATTGTAGACGAATTTCAAGATATCTCGCAAAGCAGAACTCGTTTCTTGCAAAAATTGATAGAACATGGAAATGCAAAATTATTTGCAGTAGGTGATGACTGGCAAGCAATCTATCGTTTTGCAGGGTGTGATATCAATGTATTTTTAGAGTTTGAAAAGATTTTTCCAAATGCAAAATTGAATTACATTACGTCCACCCATAGAAACTCGTCTGAATTGCAATCCATTGTTGAACCGTTTATTACAGCGAATCCAAATCAATACAAAAAGCATATTCGTTCAGCAAAGCACCAAGAGAAGCCTGTGCGAATTATATATCATAAAGGCAATAAAGCGATGGCTTTAACAAAAGCGCTTGCCGATATTGAAAAATTAAACGCCACCGCAGAGGTGTTGATTTTGGGCAGAAACAGACGAGATATTGATTCGTTTATTTGCCGAGAAATACAGGTGGTGGATTATAAACGAATATTACATAAAGACTTCCCCAAAATGCAATTAAAGTATAGCACGGTACATGGCTCGAAAGGCTTGGAGAGTGATTTCGTTGTGTTGATTAGCGGAGAAGATGCAGATAATGGCTTTCCTAATAAGACGGAAGATGATGGGGTATTGGATTTGCTGTTGGGTAAGAAAAATTCTTATGAATATGCAGAAGAGCGTCGTTTGTTCTACGTCGCATTAACAAGAACAAAGTCGATTGTTTATTTACTGTCTGACAAAGAAAAATCTTCTCAATTTATTCAAGAAATTAAAAACAAGTGTTTTGTAATGCACGATGAAACTGCACAAAAAGAAGAAACAGAATATCTTTGTCCTTGGTGTAAGTCGGGACATTTGGTTGTTCGAGAATCAGAAGTCAATAAAAAATCATTCTATGGCTGTTCAAATTTTCCTTATTGTTCGTACACGAATGATGATATGAAATCGGTGTATTTCAATAATCGGTGTCCTGACTGCGGAGATTTTTTGGTGTTGAGAAAAGGGAAATACGGAACATTCTTCGGTTGTCATAACTATCCGCGGTGTAAACATACTCAGCAAACAATAGAAGAACCGCGTCGTCGTATTGGATTTTATGACAGTTGAAAGTGAGTGCTTGTTAAACTGATAAAAATCAAAGTAGGATTTGATGGATAAATAAGAATTTGACGGAGAAATGATATGAGATTAAAGAATATTCTGATTGTTGTCAAAGATATAGAAAAATCGAGAAAATTCTATCACGACTTGTTTGGTATAGACTTGGTGCTTGATAACGACGGCAATATGATTTTAACAGAAGGTCTTGTTCTTCAAGACGAGAAAATATGGAAATCGTTTTTAGATAGAGATATTATTCCCAAAAGCAACTCTTGTGAATTGTATTTTGAGGAGCAGAACATCGAAGAATTTGTTGAAAAATTGGAAAGACTGTATCCCGCTACTGAATATGCAAACCGACTTATGACACATAGTTGGGGACAACGGGTAATCCGCTTCTATGACTTGGATGGCAATTTAATAGAAGTGGGGACACCTATGTAATCAGCAAATTCCAATTTATCGAGATGATAAATAAATCATGCGTTTGCAAGAAACAAAACATTTAATCATTAAACTTTTGCAAAAGAGGTCAGATGTCCCAAAACGTGGACGTTTGACCTTTGCTTTTTCTTTGAAATTATATATAATATATGACGAAAGCTGTCATATTTACTGTGATATAATAAGGACGGACAATAGAAGGACTAGGTGATTATGAGAAAAGCATACAGAATTATTTCCATTGAAGCGGCGGATATTTATCGGCAGGAGCAAGAAAACGGCGTTAGCATTGGGTATAAAATGCCCGAAAGCAAAAGCGACGCTTATTTTAAGTTATTCAAAATCTATTTGGACAACTCGCTTGATTTGGTAGAGCTTGAAAAGGCGTACGCGCGCATTTGCCGTAAGAAGTTTTCTTTCCAAGACAAAAAGGAAAACGAGTACACCCTTGCCGTAATCAATTTGAAGTTCAATTACACGTACAAACCCGAAAAGGGCAAGCCTGTAAAAATCAAAGACTTGCGCGCGCATTTCTACGAAAATGGTTTTTACTTGGACGGCGTTCACTTCGTAAGATACAAGCGGAGTGCAGGTAGTTCGCGCGAGGGCAAGTGCCTTTTTATCGACGAGCGTTTATATAAGGCAATGGATAAGTGGAGCGGTTGCGGTTTGAAAGTGCAAACCGACCTTGCTTCGTGGGAGTCGTATAAAGCGTTGTCATTAAGCAGTATCAAAGGAACGATAAATATTCCGCTTGACGGGATTTTGTTCGTGCCCGATTATAAAAGCATATTTACGGAAGAAGTCGTTTCGGTGGAATTAAAGGACGGGAAACTTATAGCCGAGCAAAAGCAAACGGAAATCACCAACGATATTTGGGACGGCGAGAGCCTTTTAGACGAGAGCGTGTTTGAAAACAGCTACACGGACAAGCATATGCTACTTCTTCGTAACAAGTTCTTTAAATCTTGCGCGTTTAGAACCAAACTCCAAAAATGGATAAAAGACAAGAACATTACGCTTGCCGATTTGAAAACAAGAGGATTTACGCTTGCAACCGACGTAAGCCAAATCGTAATGGTGACGACGCCCAACAGCCTGAAATATCTTAAATTCGCAGGCGGTCTTTCCGAAAAGAATATAAGAAAATGGACGGAAAGCGTAAACGATACGTTCGGCGTGGTGAAATGGGATAAAGGCACGAGATTTTTTCACGGTGATATGGTACAGAGTAGTTATCAACTTCTCAACACCTTGGGGCTTGAAAAAGCGCAAGCGGAAAAATTATTACAGCCGAGCTTTGATTATATCTCGCTTGTTAGAAGCGACGTAGAGTTTATGCGCTATCACTTTACCGATGCGTACGTAAGGGAGAAAGAAGAAAAGGAAAAGAAAGTTCCCGACGGGCTTGCCGAGCGCGCCGAAGTCATTTTCCGCTTGCTTTTCAGTTGCTCGTTTTTCGATTGTACGGCATTGTATGCAAATTTTAGAGACGACGTTGTAAGCGGTCTCAAAACAAATTTACGCCGAGGACATATTCTTTTGAACGGTACGAACGCAACGCTATTCGGTAATGGACCGGAACTGTTGAAATACATGGCAGGGGAAAAGGTGGCAAGCGAATTAAAGAAAGGGCAAATCCGCTGTGCACGGTTTGAAAACGGGGCAAAACTTCTTTGCGCGCGCTCGCCGCATATTACGATGGGCAACCTTTATTGCGCGGAAAATAATCTCGACGGCGAGATATGGAACTATTTTGATTTAGGCAAAAATATCGTTTGTGTAAACGCTATCGGGGAGAATATTCAACAGCGCCTAAATGGTTGTGATTACGATTCGGATTCTATGCTAATAACCGACGATAAGTTGTTGGTGGAAACCGCCGAGAGAAATAAAGGGCAGTTCAAAGTGCCCGTTTGCGGTATTTCGTCTATGAGCAAAAGAGGTCAAACGCTTTCCGAGCTCGACCATGATACAAGCGAAAACAAGATAGGGGAAATCGTAAACCTTTCGCAAAAGTTAAACAGTATTATATGGAACGAAATGCACGACGGCGCGCCTATAGATAAAATCTTAGATATTTATAACGACGTTTGTAAACTCGCCGTTTTGTCTGGATTAGAAATAGATAAAGCAAAGCGCGCTTACGACAACGTAAACGTTGGAAAAGAACTTTCCGCGTTGCGTAAAATGTATAATCGTCCTGCGCCGATTTTCTTTAAGGAGATAGACGAAAAGGGAAAGGAAAACGAGTACGCTTTTTACGATACGGCGATGGATTATATCTATCAAGCGGTGAAAAAATTTAATTTCCAAAAGGGCAAAAAGAAAAGTGTGTTTTACATGCCTATCTCTTGGGCAATCGTTGATAAAACGACGTCGGATAATGCTACCGATTATCGGCACAGAGATAAAATTATTGAGATTTGTGACGAGAGCAAGGCAAGAATTAGTCGTTTATATATGGAGCTACGTGTGACGGACGACCAAGAAAAAGAAGTTCTTTACGAAAAAATTGCGGAAGAAAAAGCCGAGCGAGATAGACAAGTTTCAAAGTGGCTGACGAGTGAAAACGTACTTATTTTTGTGGTGCGACATTACGAAAAGAACAGGCCTTCCGATTGGCGAATTTATGCGCCGATAGTTAATGCTCCCATGTTTGAACAATTTTCTCGTAATCAAGCACTTCCTATAGGTTGCGTTGAAGAAAAAGCCGACGGTGAGTTTACTGTATATGGCAAGAAATTCGCAAGAAAATGGTAAAAAGTGAAAAAGCTTGTCCTTAAAAACGGATATAAAGAAAACGAAAATTAGCGTTTTTTCCTTTCTACGAAAGGAAAGGGCTTGCCAAAACTTTCAAAACGAGTAATCGGCGTAATAGAACCCGTTTTTCAAAAGCGTGGGAATTAAAGCTCGACAGAGTGTATCTGTCGGGCTTTTTCTACGTCCAAAAGACAACTTAATATGGGGGAAATAGGTTGTTGTTGACGCTATAGCGAGGAACGTATTTGTCTTGCCAAATACCGATTTTTCAAATCGCCTCGTTAGGGGACAACCCCTAATACCCCGAAAAAAATTCACGAAAATTTGGCGCGCAAATTTTCCGTGAGATTACTGCGGTCGTAATTTTCTTAACGGGCGAAATGAATCCGCCCTTGAAAATTTCGGCGTAATTAAAAATAAAAAAGGAGGAAAGATTATAGGAAACAGAACAAGACAATTTGCCTACAATTTTAGGGCAAGCGAACAAGAGAAAAACTTAATAGATAGAGCAATCGCAAAGAGTGGACTTACGATGACGGCGTTTGTAATTCGTGCTATCACCGAAAAACCGATTGCAGTGATAGAAAACGGAAACGAGATTTTAGCAGAACTCAAACGTCAAGGGAACAACCTAAACCAAGTTGTTAGAAACAACTACAACGGCTTGGCGACGGCAGAAGAAATACAAAGTTGTATCGCCGAATTAAAGAAATTATACGCAAAAATATCTATTGCAGTCGGAGGTGGGTAATGCCATTATTCAAATGTAGCGCAAGCAAGGCAAAACCGAAAAACGGTATCACGTATATCACCGACGAAAAGAAAGCAAAGATAGTGTCGGTGAGAAATCTTTTTCAAGACGAGGACTACGCCAAGCAGTTTGAAGAAACGGCAAGTCGGTTCGGCAAGGGGGATAAGTTTGACGAAAGGAAATATTATCATTGTAAATTATCGTGCGCACGCAAAGATAACGTTTCGCCTGAAAAGGCACATGCCTACGCGGAAGAACTTACGGCAAATTTATTTCAAAATTACGAGTGTGTGATTGCCACGCATACGGACACGCAAACAGTACATAGCCATATCATTATAAATGCAGTAGACCCGATAACGGGGAAGAAACTACAGTTTAGTAAGCAAGATTACGTGAACATGAAAGGCGAAGCGAATAGACTTGGCAAGAAATACGGGTTTAGCGAAACGGATTTTAGAAAGCGTGGTAAAAACAGTAGAACGGCAGTCGAGAAAAAGATAATGCTCAAAGGCGGTATTAGTTGGAAAGAAGAACTAAGAGAAGTAATTGCGGAAGCAACGAAAAACACAAGAACGCTAGACAAGTTCAAGGAATATCTTGAAAAATGTTACGGCGTAAAAATCACGAGAGACGGTAAGGATTTTTCTTACCTGCATCCCGAAAAACAAAAACCCATTCGAGGGGAAAAGCTCGGAACAAATTATAAAAAAAAGTGAGGTAATAAAAGAAATTGTTAAACAAAATAACGGGCGAGCGTCCTCAGCCCGTAATCGAGGACCAACCGGTGGATTTATCGCACAACCCAGCGGCAATAGAACTGTGCGAAGAAGTGGAGCGATTCGCAACGGAAACACGAATAGGTATGTTGTCGAAAGCATTAGCGGTATCGCGCGAGCAATGCAACAACTTAATTTCGAGTCAGAATGTGCTACTCGCGGAACAGACGCAGCAACTGAAGAACTTAGAATGGAGCAACAAAAAGCTCGTGAGCGAGCTGAGAAGCGCCGTTTGGAATGTGTCGCAAGAAGTGAAAGAAGAGAACCAAAAGTTCTCAAAGGACCTGAACCAAACGTTAGAGAAGATATCGAAAACGGTAACGGGAATAGAGCACCAAGTAAGTACAGCTACGGCAAAGGCGACTGACGAAGCGGTAAGGGTGATGAAGCAAAGTATCAATAAAATGGCGGATAACGCCGTAATCGCTGTAAACGAAAGTGCCGGAAAGATGATAAACGAGGTTAATAAAGCGAAGAACGAAGTCGAAAAAGCAAAAAAAGAAATCCGTTATGAAAGCGGTTTTAGAAGGTTTATGTTTTGGCTTTCGCCTGTGCTTGCCGTCGCGCAAACGGTGCTTTTAATTATGTTGGCACTATAAAACCACCAAAAACGTCTTAAAAATTAAATACTTTTTTTCAAAAAACAAATAATTTTAGCTTGACTTAGCAAAAACAGATGAGTATAATGTATCTACAATGTATCGTATATATACGAACAGTATAAAAACGGAGGTGCAGTGATGAAAGTTAGTGAAGTGTTAGAGAAAGCAAACCGCGAAGAGGGTTTGACTGTGGAAGAAATCAAAATTTATAATGCTAACGTAAAAGAGAAAAAGCACGTGTACGGCAAGTACGGAACGCTTGCAAAACGGTATATCGAAGAGCATAATTTCGGTAAATTATTGAGCTTAGCAGGGCATTTGCCTGAATATCTGCACGGCGTAGATAAAGCCGCGGAAGCGCTCTACGACGTTTTGTGGGACAAGCTTTCTAAAAGCGAAGAGTATTGTCGTACGGGGAATTACTTGGAGGACGTGAAGAGAATCAACGCGATGAAACAGGTAATTGAAGAAGAGATATTAAACGAAATCGTATATTGCTAAGGAGCTAAGATTATGAAATTATTAAAATGGTTGGAAGTAGCAGGCAGAGTTTTACTTGCGGGCGTATTGATAGTAGGAAATTTTGTCATGAACGTGATAGGGCTTATTATCGGTGCGATTACGTCGCAAAAATAACCCGCAAGTAAACGTTATTAAAATAATCGCTGAAACTCAGGGAACGCGAGTACGCTATTGAGCAAATAGAGGGGAAAACTATGAGAAGTGATACAAAAAAATCAATCCGTAATATTTTGTGAAATGGACAAAAGTAGCATGATTTTAGCGGAAATAAAAAGTGGAGGATTAAATGCTATTTATGGAAAGAGAATATTGTATCTATAAGGGGGAGAGAACATTGTACCCCGTAGCAAAAATAAATAATTATAGGAGTGAAAAAGGAACAAAAACAAGCAAACGAAATAATGGATGAAGAGTACGTGGCTTTCTTGCTACTTGAAAGTCTGTACAAATCGGGAAAAATCAACAAGCCAACGTATGAAAACGTGTTGAAAGAAAAAAGAAAATATATTGAAAAAAGTATAATATAAAGGATGTGACGGTATGAGTAAGGTGAGATTGTCCGATTTATCGGAAAACAGGGTGGTGATGCCGACCAACGTTTCAAGGTATGATAGGAACAGGCAACGAAGCGTAGTGTTTTACGGTCGAGTTTCGACGGAACACGAAGCACAACTTTCGGCGCTTGAAAACCAAATGCAATGGTATGAGGACCAAGCAAGGTATCATCCCAACTGGACGGTTTTGAAGCAGTACATAGATAGGGGAATTACAGGAACGCAAGCCAAAAAGCGCCCCGCGTTTATGGAAATGTTGGAAGATGCCAAGCATCATAAATTTGACTTAATCGTAACCCGTGAAGTGTGCCGTTTTGCAAGAAATACGGTGGATACGCTCGTGATTACGAGACAACTCAAAGAAATGGGTATCGAAGTCTATTTCGTCGAAGATAATATTTGGACGATGGACAACGACGGAGAACTTCGTTTGACGATTAAGGCAACGCTTGCGCAGGAAGAGAGCCGAAAAACGTCCGAGCGCGTTCGCGCGGGGCAAAAGATTAGCAGGGATAACGGTGTGTTATACGGCAACGGGAATATTCTCGGCTACGATAGAGTGGGTGGTACGTACGTAATTAACGAAGAACAAGCGGAAACGGTGCGAATTATCTACGATTTGTACCTAAAAGGTTTGGGTTTTAATAGAATCGTCAACGAACTTATTCGCCTTAAAAGAAAGGATTCGTCGGGGCAGGTGCGCTGGGAAGCGACGAAGGTTTGCCGAATTTTGCACAATGCAACGTATAAGGGTTATCAAGGCTATTATAAGTCGTATAAGAACAACCATTTGGAGCAAAAGACGGTAATCAACCGCGACGAAGATACCTATCTCTACGTAAAAGGGAACTTTACGCCGATTATTCCCGAAGAAGTGTGGGATAAGTGTAAGGAGATTCGAGAAAGTAAAATAAGGCTTAGAAAAACGCAAGAGGGTAAATTTGAAAAGTCGGGACTGAGAACGTCGGAAGATATTTGGGCAAAGCGCTTGCGTTGCCGTTGCGGATATCATATGCGAAAGGACGTTTGGCATCCAACGAAGCACGGCTTAACGTACGGTTATAAATGCTATAACGTGTTGAATAACGGTAGTAAGAAAGTGAGAATTGAAGTCGGGCTTGATGCCGAAAAATATTGCGATATGGGCGCGATTGCCGATTGGAAACTCGATTTGATGTTTCAAAAAATACTTGACGAGTTGAATTTGCATAATAACGATTTGGTAGATAAGGCGTATCAAAAGTTTGAAGAGTGTTATACGCGGGATGCGAAAGATTTAAGACGGCTTAGGGATGCGGAAGCAAAACTTAGAAAGATTCAAATGAAGATAGAAAATTTAACGGAAATGCGCGTCAACGGGGAGATTACGAAGCAGGAATTTTCGTCGATGAAAAACAAAATCAACGGCGAAATGCTTATGGCGGAAAAGGAAGTGGAAGAGGCGAAAACACTTCTCTTAGAGGAAGATAAAATGGCGAATCCGCTTATCGACAAAGCCGATTTCAAAGATATGGTAATGGAAAAATTAGATTTTTCAACGCCGATAAAGCAGTCGAATTTGGTAGAGGCAATCGTCAAGAAAATCGTGCCAAACACAACCTTAGATTTCACGTGGTATCTTAATTTGTTTCCAAGGCAAGAGGGAAACGAGGACAGAGATTATAGGGAAATAAAGACCTTTATTATCGGTTATAAGGCGGCAAAAGAGTTTAGAAAGATGAGGCACACGTTGCTTCGAGAGAATCAATGGCAAGATTTGATGGTTCGAATTATGGCATAAAAATAAAGGCATACGGCTTATACGTATGCCTTTATTTTTTTAATTTATACCCTAACGGGTGTACATCTTGCAAAATTTCATAAAAATAAACCCTATTGGGTATAATTAGCGCAAAAAGCTTGACAAAAGCCCCGAAAGGGTATAAAATGGTAATATCAAATATTATAAGTTTTTTGTGACGGTGCTATGAAAGTTATAAGTGAGTTTATAAAACAAAACAGAAAAGCGTTGGGTTTAACCCAAGAAGAGTTTGCTATGCGTGCAGGCTTAGGACTTCGCTTTGTTCGTGAACTTGAACAAGGCAAGAAAACGTTGCGTCTTGATAAAGTCAATCAAGCGTTGGCGGTGTTCGGCGCGCAAGTATCGGTAGGGAGATTGAATAGCGATGGGTGATACGTATAGAACTGCCTATATTTACGTGCGAAACGTCTTTGCGGGCGTGTTGGCGGAGACGGACTACGGATATTCTTTTGCCTACGACGAAGAGTATTTGCAAAGCGAAAACGCAACTGCCGTCAGTTTGACGTTACCGCTTACGGCAAATAAATATCGGGCGAAAACTTTGTTTCCGTTCTTCGACGGATTGATTCCCGAGGGGTGGTTACTTGACATCGTAACGCATAATTGGAAGATTTCACCGAGCGATAGGTTCGGTGTGCTTTTGGTTGCTTGCAAAGACGCGGTGGGGAACGTAAGCGTAAGAGGTGAAAAACTATGAAATGTTTATGTTGCGGCAGGGAATTTACGCCCAAAGCGTCCATAGAAGAAATGGAAAACGGTTGGCATAAAAAATGCGTGAAAGCGTTTTTTGGCAGTAGTAAGTTGCCGATATTAGATATTTCGGAAGAAACGTTAAAAAGGCTTGCCGAAGAAAGTACGAACAAGGGGTTCACCGTTCCCGGCGTGCAAAAGAAATTGTCCTTGCATTTAACGGAAGGCACGTCGCCAAGACTTACGCTTGTCAACTATCCTACGGGATATATTTTGAAACCCCAAACGGAAGAATACGAAACTTTGCCCGAAGCGGAATACTTGGTTATGCAAATGGCAAAACAGGTAGGGATAAAAACCGTGCCGTTTGCGTTGATTAAGATGAATAGTAAGGGCGAACTTGCGTATATCACCAAGCGAATTGATAGGGCGAACGTAGACGGCAAAATGCAAATGTTTGCGATGGAAGATTTTTGTCAACTTGAAGAGCGTTTGACGGAAGATAAGTATAAAGGTTCTTACGAGCGTTGCGCGAAAGTTATTAAAAAGTATTCGTCCATGGCGAAATTCGATTTAACGGAACTGTATTTGCGGTTAGTTTTCTCATTTGTTATCGGCAATTCGGACATGCACTTGAAGAACTTTTCCATGATAGAAAAGGTAGAGGGAAGTGGCGAATACGTTTTGTCGAGCGCATACGATTTACTGCCCGTCAACGCGATTATGCCCGAAGACGAAGAAGAGTTTGCCTTGACCATGTGCAAGAAGAAACGCAAAATTAGGCGAAAAGACTTTTTATCGTTCGCAGAAGGAATCGGCATAGAAAGCGTTACTGCGGAAAAATTGCTTTCAAAGGTTATCAAAGAAAAGGAAACCTTGCTTGCAATGTGTGAAGAATCTTATTTGTCTGAAACAACAAAGACAAGATTGAAAGAAATAATTTTTGCGCGTATCGGCGTTTTAGAAGAATAAAATAAAAATTTTTATAAATATTTTTGTAAACATGACGGAAGTTGTCATATATACTGTGCTAAAATCAAACTGATTTTAGCAGAAGGAGAAAATAGTTATTTGTTATGAGCCGTTGTTTATATAACAGCAGTTTTGAGAAATTCATTAACGCTGATGAAAATTCAATATTTGGTGCGTTATGCGATAATTATCACGGCGATGCTCTCACAACTACGAGAGAAGCGTGGAAAGCCGAAATATCTATTATGAAGGATATTTTAGCGAAATACGCAGATAAGAACGGACAGGTTATATTTGAATATGATATTCCGCGTCTTGGAAAGCGAATTGATGTAGTGTTGCTTCTCAAAGGTATCGTTTTTTGCGTTGAGTTTAAGGTTGGCGAGTCAAAGATATTGGAGGTAGACATAGACCAGGTTCTTGACTATGCGCTTGACTTAAAAAACTTCCATAAATTTAGTCAAAATAATCTTATTGTTCCGATTTTGGTTGCAACAAATTATCGTAATTCTTCTACAGACATAAGAATGTCTGTTTATGATGATAGAGTGGTTAATCCTCTCGTTACAGGCGAAAGTGGGATTTCAAATTTAATATCGAAAATTTTAGAAAAATATCCAAACGAACCTGAAGTCAATTCAGATTGGATAATTAGTCCGTATGCGCCAACTCCTACAATTATTGAGGCCGCGAAAACGCTTTATGAAAGCCATTCGGTAGAAGATATTACAAGGCATGAGGCGGACAAGGTTTCTACGGACGCAACGATAGCATACATTCTTGACGTAATACAAAAGAGCAAAGCGAATAGAGAAAAAAGTATTTGCTTTGTAACAGGTGTTCCCGGTGCCGGTAAAACTTTAGTTGGGCTTGACGTTGCCGTAAGACAAACGTATCAAGGACAAGACAAGCCTATTGAGGACGAAGGCGCGGTCTATCTTTCGGGTAACGGACCGTTGGTTGCAGTATTGACGGAAGCGCTTGCAAAAGATAATTATCAAAAATGCCGTGAGAGAAGCGAAAGTAAAAAACTCTCCGATTCGCGCAGAGAAGTAGGCAAGTTTATTCAAATTATTCACCGTTATCGTGATAATATGCTCGCAAAAATCAAAAACCCCGTTGAAAACGGCGTTTTAGAAATTGATACTGAAAAGGCGGTAAGACTTGCAGAATCCGGATATGGCGAGTTTGAGCACGTTGCGATTTTTGACGAGGCACAACGTTCTTGGACGCATAAAAGACTTGCAGATTATCTTAAAAGAGGTGGAACGTACGGTAATAAATTAAAAGTTCCTAATTTCCCTATGTCTGAGGCGGCGTTTTTGATTTGGTCGCTTGACCAACGCGAAGACTGGGCAACGATTATTTGTCTTGTTGGCGGCGGTCAAGAAATTAACACGGGCGAAGCAGGTATTTCCGAGTGGATTAACGCGCTTAATGAGAAATTCCCGCATTGGAACGTTTATATTTCGTCGAAATTAACGGAAGCGGAATACGCTGGAGGTAAAGTAAACGAATTGCTTGAAAAGAACGATAAGGTTACATATTCTGACAATTTACACCTTGCAGTTTCTTTGCGTTCTTATAGAGCAGAAAAACTCTCGGCGTTTGTTCACTCTTTGCTTGCGATTGAGCCTACTGCGGCCGATTTATATAAAGAAATTAAGGATAAGTATCCTATCGTGCTTACAAGGGATATGGAAAAGGCAAAAAGGTGGTTGCACGATAAAGTTAGGGGAACGGAACGAACAGGAGTTCTTATAACAAAGGAATCGGCAAGATTTAAGCCTTTAGGTATCCACGTATTGCAGTCAGGTGATGAAAACGCAGTGCATTGGTTTTTGGAAGATAAAATTGATACAAGAGCGTCGAACTATCTTGAAGATGCTGCAACGGAAATTCAAGTTCAAGGTTTAGAGCTTGATTATACTTGCTTGCTTTGGGATGCCGATATGCGATATGAAAACGGCGAGTGGCTTTTTTATAGATTTAACGGGCAAACAAAGTGGGTAGAACAAACGCCAACAAGTGAAAGTAAGCAAGATTTAATAAAATATATGTTAAATGCTTACCGTGTTTTGCTCACACGCGCGAGAGCCGGTATGGTGATTTGTGTACCTGAAGGCAATGGAAATAAAAATCCGAGTGGTTTCTGGGAAGATAGTACACGTTTGCCTGAATACTATAACGGCACGTATGAATATTTGAAGAGTTTAGGAATTGAAGAGATATAAGAAGTAATATTGATTTGATATTACATGAATGGAGAATAATGAAAACTATGGATAATAATATTGTACTTGAAACAAAACTTGTATCCGATATTAAAGGAACTTTCTATGTTCCGTCATATCAGCGTGGCTATAGATGGGGTGAGGATGAAGTAAACCGTTTGCTTGATGACGTGTTTGTTAACGGAGAAAAAAATTATTGCTTACAACCTATAGTTTTAAGAAAGGATGAAAATAGATTTGAACTAATTGATGGTCAGCAAAGACTTACCACGTTATACCTCATATACAAATATTTGAACGATTTTGGAGCGATGTTTTTTCCGAAGCCAGCGTTCAATCTTGTTTATGATACAAGGGAGCAATCGGCAGATTTTTTAAATAACATTGATTTTTCAAAACAAGAAGATAATATAGATTTTTGGTTTATAGTAAATGCATATAAAACAATAAAGACTTGGTTCGAAGTTGAATCTCCACTGCGTGCAATGAAAATGTTTCAATACTTTAAAGAACACGTTAAGGTAATATGGTATGAAGTTAGTGCCGGCGATGATGCAATCTCATTGTTTACTCGTTTGAATATCGGCAAAATTCCTCTTACAAGTGCAGAACTTGTAAAAGCTATGTTTCTCAGCCGTGATAACTCCGAGAATATGGACAGAGAGAAACAAGAGGAAATCTCTCTGCAATGGGATAATATCGAAAAAGAGTTACATAACGACTCCATGTGGTATTTCCTCACTGATAATATAAATAACAAGTATCAAACTCGTATCGATCTTATACTTGACTTGATTTCAGGTAAGAAAGAAACGAGCAAGGAGAAATACTATACCTTCTTCAAATTTGATGAAATGCGTAAAGAAAAACCGTTAGAGGATATTTGGAGAAAAATTCAGCAGACTTTCCTTATTCTCAAGGATTGGTTTGAGAATCACGAATTATATCATAAGATAGGATATCTTATCACTTCAGGCACAAAAACACTTCAACAGATATTTGACGAATCGGAAAATAAGACCAAAAATGAGTTCAATACGTTGTTGAGTGATTTTATTAGAAAAAGCATCGCAATCAATGGAAACTACTCGGAATTAAGCTATGAGAAACAATTAGATTATAAAAGAATCAGCAGACTTCTTCTCTTGTTCAATGTCGAGTCCGTTAGACAAAACGGCGAGAATTCTCAATGGTTTCCTTTCGATAAATTCAAATATAGTAAGGGCAACCAAGTAACATGGAGCTTAGAACACATTCACGCTCAACAATCGGAAGGTATGAGAACACAAGAGGTATGGAAAGAATGGTTGGTTCGTCACATACCTTCGGTAAAGGTTGTTGGACAAAATCAAGACGAGCTTATTGCTGAAATGCAATCCGCTATAGTAAAAGAAAAATTAGAGCGTAGCGAATTTGATGCAATACAACAAAAAGTTCTTGAAATACTCTCTGTGTCAGGAAATACAGAATATTTGCACTCGATTGCAAACCTGGCTTTACTTAATACTGCCGATAATGCAGCTCTCAATAACTCAACATTTGATGTTAAGAGAAACGCAATTATAGAGATGGATAAGCGCGGTCAGTATATACCTTTCTGTACGAAGATGGTATTTTTAAAATACTATACGCCTTCCGAACACAATCAGCTCCATTTTTGGGGGCAAGCAGATAGAATAGCATATGTCAATGCAATAAACACTGTTTTGGTTGAATACTTGCCAGAAACAATCAATCTTGAAAAGGAGGATTCAAAATGAGCACCACTCTTCATTCGTTTATGGATATATTTGAAACGGAATTTGATGCTAGCGAAGAAAAAGTGCAGCTCAAAAAAATAGCTATTCCTCTGATTCAGCGTGATTACGCGCAAGGGCGTTTGGATGGAGATGTTAGCAGAGTAAGAAGCCGATTTTTAGCAGCTCTGTACGATGCCATAGTAAACAAGCCCATAACATTGGATTTTGTATACGGAGATATCGATGAAAAAGGGATCATGACACCTTTGGATGGACAACAGAGATTAACTACTCTGTTTCTTCTGCATTGGTATGCCGCAAAAAAAGAAAATGTATCGGAGGAAGAAAGTGAATTTCTCGGTAAGTTCAGCTACGAAACACGATACAGTGCGAGATATTTTTGTGCTGAACTTGTACAGTTTCAACCTACTTTCAAGGCGAAATTATCGGCAGAAATCATTAATCAGGCGTGGTTTCCGTTGGATTGGAAGAAAGACCCCACTATTAGTTCGATGTTAGTAATGCTTGATGCTATCGATGAGCAGTTCAAGGAAGTTGCGGATATTTGGAGCAAACTTAAAAACAGAGCCATTACATTCTACTTCTTACCCATAAAAGACATGGGGCTTACTGATGAGTTGTATATCAAAATGAACTCTCGCGGCAAACCCTTAACCATTTTCGAACATTTTAAGGCAGAACTTGAAAGAGAGATCAGAACGCTTGACGAAAAGACCGGAAGTAAAAACGCGGATAGAATAGTCGCTAAAATTGATAAAGCGTGGACAGATTTGCTTTGGCGTTATCGCAACGGAGGTTCGGGTGATTCTGCCGATGACAATATTATTGACGATGAATTTTTAAGATATTTCAAATTCATCTGCGATATTATTTGCTACAGAAACGGAAAATCACCGCAAAGCTACAGCAATGATATCTTTGAACTGTTGCACTTATATTTCTCTGCCAAGGACGAAGAAAATGCGCTTAAAAACATTATAACACTTGAAGCGTTCTTCGATTGTTGGTGTAATATTAGTAACTTTAATACTCCTACCCAATTTCTTGAGTCCTTTATGAGTTTTAAGCAAGCACAAGGAAAAATCATTGTAGATTCGAGATATAAGGTGGATATCTTTGAAGATTGCATTCATTCTTACTCTGATAAATCAGGCAGACTTCGTCAGTTCCCGTTAAATAGAATAGTTCTTTTGTATGCAATCACCGTATATTTGCAACATCAGCAAGATGTGCTTTACGATGATTTTGTAAGAAGAATAAGGATAGTCAATAACCTCATCCAAAATTCCGAGGACGAAGTTTCCGACAGACTTGATCGAAACAGAATCCCGGCAATCTTACAAGCGGTTGATGCAATCATTCTTACAGGCAATATTGACGATACGCTTGAAATCAACTTCAATGTTAATCAAATTCAAGAGGAAAAAGAAAAAATTGTATTCTTAACCGAGAATCCAAGCAAGTGCGATGTTATGTTTGCTCTTGAAGATCATCCTATGCTCAAGGGGCAGATTAGTATTGTAGGACTTGACAATATCGACTATTATGACCGATTTGTTTCGTTGTTCAAGTGTTCGTGGGATAAAATCGACTGTGCTATGATGACTTTTGGAAATTATGGTCAGCAAGAAAGAAACAACTGGCGTTATCAGTATGCATCAAAAGCAATGCAGTTGGCATGGGATGAGTTGTTCCATATGAGCGCAAATAAAGGGTTTGAAAATACTAAAAAAATTCTTATTGCATTGCTATCTTCAAATACGAGTTTTGACAATGGTATATTAGATTCCATTATATCGAATTATATTGCGGAATGTGAAAATAACTCTATTTATCCGTGGACTTATTACTATGTAAAATATTCGGTATTCCGTCCAGGAAGCTATGGAAAGTTGAGTAATAATGATATTATTTCTAAACCGTATCTCTTCTCTATTATGCAGACAAAATCTCAATGGTCTCAAAATACGTATATACCATATTTAAAGGAAGCTGATGACACGCATTTGTCACGCGATAGTATGGGGCAACAACTTGATTATCCAGACAAATATATTAAGTGTGAAAATAATGCGTATTTAGTTTATGAAAAAGAGAGCAATAAATTAATAGAAAAAATTGAAATTAGTCAAAATAACGAAGGGGCAGATACGGAAGATAGAATTATTAAATTGAAAAGATATTTGTCACCTGTAAACGATTAAGAGTGGAGTATATACAAATGGTAGAAGTTGTCGCGGCTCTTATATGGGATAAGGATAAGTTTTTGATTTGTCAAAGACCTGCTAATAAAGCACGAGCGTTCCTTTGGGAGTTTGTTGGCGGCAAGGTCGAGAAAGGCGAAACAAAAGAACAAGCTTTAATCCGTGAGTGCAAAGAAGAATTAAATATTACGCTAAACGTTGGGGATATTTTTATGGAAGTGGTCCACGAGTATCCTGATATTACCGTGCATTTAACGTTGTTTAATGCAACTATAGCCGAAGGAATTCCACAAAAACTAGAGCATAATGATATAAAATGGATAACACCGGCAGAAATTTCTGACTATGAGTTCTGCCCAGCAGATGAAGAAATATTAAAAATGGTGAAGACTACTACCAGGAGAAAAAATTATGTGGAAAGATAGCGAAACTAATATTGATTACTTAAATATTGAGCATATTGTGAATATGCTTAACAATTTGATACTTGATGATAATTTAACACCTGCGACGATAGGTGTTTATGGGGCATGGGGAAGCGGAAAGTCAAGTGTTTTGAAAATGAGCGAAGAATTATTAACCAAAGATAAAGATATTCTTTGTGTGAAATTTAACAGTTGGATGTTTGAAGATTATTATGATATTAGAGCGGCTTTAATTAGTTCAATAATTCAAGATATGTCTTCTAAATTGAAAAATATTGATAAATTTAAAGATAAAGTTGCTAATTTAATAAAAAGCATTAATATTTTAGGACTAATCAAGAAAGGCGTTGGATATACACTAGATATTCTTTTAAATAAAGGAGAGCGTATAATCGAAGGTTTATGTAATGAGGATGTAAAATCCGAAGAAAATTCTATTTCAGAACAATCATTGCGTGAGAACATAAGAGATTTTTCTAAGGTGTTTAAAGAAATTCTTTTAGAATCGAAAATAAAAAGGGTTGTAGTATACATAGATGAATTAGATAGATGTACGCCGGAAAAAATCATAGACGTTTTAGAATCTATCAGATTATTTGCTTTTGTCCCTGGCATTTCGTTTGTTATTGGGGCTGATGAGAGATTAATCAAATATGCTGTTGACCGTAAATATGAGAGTTTACCTGGAAATGATGTCTCTATTGGAAAAGAATACTTAGACAAGTTAATTCAATATACGATATATATACCAATTCTTAGTATTGAGGAAATGTATAATTATATTTGCTTATTGTATATTGAAAATATTAAAAGCGGAAACAAGGAAAAAATTATAGCCAATGTCATATCTTCCATGAAAGAGGATATTACGTATAGATTTGATGCAACTAAAATAAGCGATGGGTTAGGAGAAGAAACAAAAGAATATTTGACTGATGTAGCAAGCAAGGCTAATATGCTTTCTATGATTTTTGATTTGGGATTTCAAGGAAACCCAAGAAAGTGTAAGAGGTTTTTAAACAATTTATCAATGCGATTATCAACCGCTGATATGAGAAATTTAGAGATAAAAGAAACTATTCTGTGTAAACTAATGATGTTAGAATATTATAAACCAGAAATTTTTAAAACATTAGTTGAAGAACAGCGAGATAATAAAGGGATTGCAAAGAGTTTAGAAAATCCAAACGCCTCAGATGATTTGTACTTAAAATATAGAGAAGATGAATGGTTTAAGAACTGGTTAAAAGTTGAACCTATGTTGCAAGGTGTAGAGCTTGGTAATTACATATATGTATCTAGAACGAATTATAAATTAGGAATATCTTCTGTAGCAATGAGTCCGTTAGCGGAAGAAGTTTATAAATTATTATCTAGTAAAAGTATGATAAATAAACAGAAAGCAGAACAAAAAATGGAACTTTTAAATGCAGATGAAGCAATAGCAATTTTTGAAAAACTATCTATTGATTATAATGTGACTCTAGATGGTAAAACTGAAATTGTAAAAAATATGTTAATTTTAACATCAAAGCAAACTTTATTAAAATCACGGATGATAGATATTTTAAATAGCGTAAAGGATGGATTTGCTTCATTAAAAATTGTCGTGGACGATTTTAAAAAGCAGTTTGGTATAGTGGATGAGCTAAAGCAGTTTGATAATAAAATGGAAAACGATAATGTGTTTAAAGCTTTAAGCAAGCAAATTAAAAAAGGAGGATAAAATAGGTGGGGACATCAAATATTTATAGAGGACCAGGTGGTTCAAAAAAATTATTGCCAGATTGGATAGATGAAAGTAGTTTAACGGAAAAAGAGAAAGACAAGATAGTTAAAGAGTGGAAAAATGTAAAAACTAATTGTACGAAGATATTAAATTCGAAAAATAAAGAAAATTTTAAAATAATATTTCCACATTATTTTGGGGCTCATGGTGGAGCTAAAAACTTTGTAAAATCTTCGAAAAGTTTTAAGATGTCGTTTGATATTTTATTTCCTTTATTACAAAGTATAAATAAAAATGGCGTTCAACAAACATTTAATAAACTTAGTGATGAGTTTGAGAATAAAAACATAGAGCAAATTTTACTTTTATTCTCAAACAAATATTGCCCAAATGGAAATGATAAAGAAGAAGTTGTTGCTCGTTTAGCTGTTAATAAGACTTTAGAACTTTTAATAGAGGAGATTAAGAACCATCCAACAATAGATTTCTTAGATGAATTTGTATTAAATTTCATATTAACGACTTTTGTTTCCGAGTACATATTGGCTCGCATTTTAACGGAAATTGGTTCGTCGTATGAAAAATCTGATGCAGATATTAAAGAAGTTGAATATTTTGAAAAATTAATTAGAGAACATATTAAAGATTGTGTTAGTAGTGAATTGAAAGAAATAAATTTCTTAAAAATGAATCCGAAAGAAATTAACATTGATACAATATTGGAAAAATGTGCAACAAGACTAGGAGGCGCATAATGTATACATATTATTGTTGCTTGGAAAAGGAAGACTTGCAAAATTATGAGGGAGATTTAAAGACTATTTGCTTAGGAACTTCTACATTTTCTTTTTGGAAAGAATCTAAGAAGCGTAAACAATATTCTTTTGCTGCAATTAGTGATGAGGCCTTGGATTTGTTGTATATTTCTTATTTTGTGTACTTAGCTGATTGTATGAGTTCGAGAGAACAAATGATAATGAATTGGGAAAGAAAAATAAAGTTGTTGATTCCAGTAAAAAATCTTAGCGCATTTGAAACTGCAAAAAAAGATTTAATTAGTGCTTTGAATTTTTTAAGTGGGGACTATTGGGATATTGAGTTCCGTAGTCGAAACACTTCAAAAGAGGAAGAATATCAACAGGAAAAGAGAAAAGATAAAGAAGTCGCCGAAAATTATGAAGTTGTCTCCATGTTGTCGGGAGGATTAGATTCCTGTATTGGGGCAATAGATTTATTGGAACAAAACAGGAAAGTGCTTTTTGTCGGTAGTCATGGTAGAGGGGCAAGTGTTAAACCTTACCAGGATAAAGTTTACAAAAAGTTACAAGAAAAATACGACATATCTAATTCATTTAAAATGTTTTCCTTAGAAAGGACGGGTGATGGGGAAGTTGGAGAATTAACTACAAGAAGTCGTTCTTTTAGCTTTTTTGCTCACGGAATTGCGATGGCAGATGTTTACAATATAAAAGAAATAATCATACCTGAAAATGGTGTGATTTCATTAAATGTTCCGTTGACATGGTCGAGATATGGTAGCAGTAGCACAAGAACAACTCACCCACATTATATGTTTTTATTAAACAAAATATTGAGTCTGTTAGGTTTAAATATTCATTTAACAAATCCATATCAATTTTGCACTAAAGGGGAAATGATGAGAGATTGTAAAAATTATGATTTTTTGCAGGGCATTGCAAGCATTACAATGTCTTGTTCTCATCCCTCGGACCGTTATAGTGGAGAATCTTGCATCAAAGATTCACATTGTGGATATTGCGTTCCATGTACAATTAGAAGAGCTGCCTTTTTAAAGGCTGGGATATCTGATTTTTCACAATATAGACCTCAAGATGGCGAGACGGCTAAACAAAATTTCAGGTCTTTTCAAATAGGAATTTTAAACAAGAAGAATATGGGTGTTTTTGATATATTGGCTTCGGGGCCAATACATGATATGGAAAACTACAATAAATATTTTAATTTATACAAGAGAGGCATAGAAGAGATTAAGGATTATCTAAACAGAGATGAATAACTATATTGATACGCATTTACATTTAGATTTAATTGAAAATATTGAGAAAACACTTCAATATATAGAGCAAAAACAAATTTATACGATAGCTGTTACTAATCATCCTAAGGTGTTTGAAGGATTAATGGGTAAAATTAATTCGAAATTTGTAAGAATTGCATTAGGAATGCATCCTGAGTTGGTCGATAAGGCTAATATGAATTTATTTAAGGAGTTAGTAATATCTACTAAATATATTGGCGAAATTGGTTTGGATTTCTCTAATAAAGGCATGGCTCAAAATAAAAAGCAAAAACAAATTAAGATATTTGAAGATATCTTATTATTTTCAAAAAAGAAACTTTTTAGTATACATTCAAGAGATGCTGAAAATGAAGTGTTGAATTCAATAAATATGCATTTTGATAAAACTTCGCACTATATATTACATTGGTATACTGGAAGTAAAACAAATTTATTAAAAGCTATTGAGTTAGGTTGCTACTTTTCTGTAAATATCAGTATGCTAAAAACTAAAAAATTTCTAGAATTATTACCATACATTCCCAAGGATAGATTGTTAATAGAGACAGATGCGCCATTTTCAAAGGGTTCAGTATTTACAATAAAAGAAGCCTATATCCAATTAGCGGAATGCTTAGAAATGCCTTTAACAGACGTTGAAATATTAGTTTTTGAAAATTTTAGAAAAGCATTAACACTATAAAGAGCATGTTTGTTTCGAAAAAGCAAAATTATATGTAAAAGCAGAGCAAGCTCAATGGGATTGAAAAATAGCTAAATCGAACTTTGTATTTTTATATTAATTCCAAAACCTGGATGAATACGGCTGGTTTTGTTATGCTTGCCTCAATAAAATTTAAATAGGATAGGATAAGTTATGGTTACTCGTAAAGAAGATACGTCGAAAAGAGTGGCGAGACGTAAGTACGAAGAAAAGAATAAAGAATTGCGCAAAGAGAAAAACGCGAACTTTCAAACGATGATTCCAAGAGAGTTGTTTGAAGAAATTAACGCCTTTTTAATCGAAAAGGGTATGACGAAAGTAGATTTCATTAAAAAAGCCTACGAAATAATGAAAAAAGAGGACTAAAAGTATGTTAGAAGTTGGAATGAAAACACCAGAGTTTACGTTGCCCGATAAAAATGGGAAGTTGGTTTCGTTGTCTGATTTTCTCGGCAAGAAAGTGGTTTTGTATTTTTATCCGAAAGATAATACGCCTGGGTGTACAAGACAGGCGTGCGCGTTTGCGCTTAAAAATAAGGAAATCGAAAACAAAAATGCGGTGGTTATCGGTATTAGCAAGGATAGCGTTAATTCGCACTTGAATTTTGCAGCCAAATATAATTTGCCGTTTGTTTTGCTTTCGGATAGTGAACTTTCGGCAATTCAAGCCTACGGCGTTTGGCAAGAGAAAAAGTTGTACGGCAAAGTGAGTATGGGTGTTGTGAGAACGACGTTCTTGATTAACGAGCAAGGCATTATACAAGCGGTTATGCCCAAAGTCAAACCCGATACCAACGCTGACGAAATTTTAGCGTTGTTGGGGGATTAAAATAATACTGTACAGTATATTTGATAAAAGTGAAATAATTAGGAATGATTGGGTGGCGATTAAATTGTTTTGATATAAAGTGTTAAGTCTAAATTTTTAGTCTCCTATATAATGGCACAAGACCTGAAAAAGAAATTTTATAAAAACTTTTCAAAGAATTGTTAAGTTTAAAAAATAAGGTTTCTATATAAAGGTACAAAGCAAAACAGGAGATATAAAAATGCAAGCAACAGTATTTTGTAAGACAACGGCAAAAGCAACTCAATCATTTTTCGTTAAAGTAGGTGGAAGAGATTATTTCCTTTTCCAACAAGACTTTAGAAAAAGCAACAAGGAATTCTTTCGTAATGGCGTAGGCGTACACGCAATCAATAATTATTCGGGCGTACACAGTACTGCGGTTAGAAAAACCTTGGACAAACTTCCGTCCTATATTCGTTATATCGAAAAAGAATACGACGTGGCGATTTATGAAAAGACCAAACGCAAAGAAAAGCGTGAAAAAATTAAAGTCTCTTATAAAAGAACGCCGTTTTTATGGAATCAATATAATTGGGAGGTGGCGTAGTGCGTTATTACAAAGTAAAGTTTCTAGAGAAACCAAGATATACCAAAACAGAATTAGACAAATTGATGGGGACGAATGTTCCTGTATATGATGCTGAAACAGGCAAAATTGCCCATGAAATTGTTTTTGGTGATAATGAATATCGAATGCTTTATAGAGAAGAAATAAAGTACGTTAGAAAGTTTGAAGCAAAAAACGATCAAGATTTAGAACAGAAAGTTAAGGAGTATTTAGATAGCGACGAATATAAAGACCCAGAAACAATAATAGAAGTAGTAGAGATGAGAGAGGTTACTTTAGAAGAACTAATAGAAGATGAAGAAAAGGAACTATACGAACAGATTTTTAATAGATATTTAAAAATGAAACTTAAGCCAAGGAAAAAGAATTACGACACATATAAAGACTTAAGACAAAAGTATTTGGAAGAAGGTAAGTATAAATATGAGATGCTTCGTTATATAAACGCTATGTTTGAAGCTGAAGAATTCTTGGGTAGAGATAACAATGGGTTTGGAAAATACTTAAAGGATATTTCAGCAAAAGAGTTTATAAATAACGTAAAAAAAATAACGGAAGAGAATATAAGGGGATAAAGTAAACAAATGAAATACTTGTTTTTTGATATAGAATGTGCGAATTGTTTTGATGGAATCGGTAAGATATGTGAATTTGGGTATATCCAAACTGACGAGAAGTTTAATGTTTTGGAAGAAGATAGTATTAAAATTAATCCTTGTGCATCATTTGACAAGAAAGGTTTTGCCATCCGCGGAATCAATCTAGAGGAGCCATTTGAGTATTATAAGACGCAACCAAACTTTAAGGTGTTCTATAATAGGATTAAAATTTTATTACAGCAACCTCTTCAAATTGTTGTTGGGCACGGAGTGAATAATGATGCTAGATATTTAATAGACGAATGTAATCGTTATAAACTCCCACATATCAATTTTGAATTTGTCGATACGTGCAAACTCGCTAAGTTGATTTTTAATAGAGAAAGAGACTTAGAATTAAAAGAAGTTTATGCAGACTTTTGTAATAAAGAAAATGTTGAACAAAATCACAGAAGTTTAGAAGATGCTTATATGACTCTTGAGATCGCAAAGTATTATTCGGTCAAGTTAGAGATGCCGTTGTATCAAATAGTTACAAGGTATACACTTTCTACAGGAGAAAGCTATTTAGGAAGAATTGTCGAAGAAGGTATTCCTGATTTGAATTATACGCGAGGGGAGTCTTTGAAAAAAAAGAATAAAAAGTTAATACATACTTTTATAGAACAAGAAATGGATTATAACTCAAAAACAAAATATGTATTGTCCAAAGAGTTTCTTAAGAACAATTTTCCTGCAACAATGGTAATATTAAATAGATTACGGGAGAGGAAAGAATTATTTTCACTTGATATTTCACATGATTGCATATACGTATTAAACGATGGCGAAAATTGCAAATTGGATAAATTTATTGCTTATTCGAAAGAAATGGGTAGGGAACCTATTATCAGAAAAGTTAGCTTTGATTCTTTTTTAGCGTTAATAGGTCTAACTTCTCAGGATTTAATGATTACTCCACAACAATTAGATGAACTGGTTGGGAATATGAAGTGTAATAAAAAGTGGTATGATTCATATAAAAGAACTCATTCTTTGTTTTACAAAATAAATACAATACTCTTGGAAGATGAGTTTGAGTGTAATGTAGATTTCCCTGTTATTCAGTATGTTGCAAGTATGCACGTTGAAACGAAGGAAGGCGATAAGAAAATAAAATTCTGCTTGTTTTATGATTATGTAATGGATACATTCTTTACCCTTCATCCATACCGTGTTAATCGGGGAGAGAATAGTTATTTAGGTGAAAAATGTTATAAAAAAGCGAAAAAGAATAGCGTTGATCGAGTAGAAATGGAGTTGGCGCGACAATTCAAAATGCCACAAGGGGGGAAACTCAAAGGAATCAAAATTGAGCATACGTATCCCTATATAACGTCATATAAGTTTAAAGGAAAATTTGAAAAAGATGCCTTAACTTTTGATTTCCCTACACACATTTTGGTTGATGACGATTTTAAAAATTCTGCAAAGGTTGACCTTTCGAATATAAGTATCAATATTGAAGAATGTATAAAGGAATTGTATGACGAAAAAACGTTTGCTCTTGGGTTATGTAGTATGGCGAAGTTTAAGTTTGGATATAAAGAAAAAAACTTCGAGACACCACCAATAGTTAATAGACGAAATAGCGATGGAGATAAAATATTGTTGCCTAAAGAATTCTACAATTTAAAAAACAGTTGTGAATTGGACGACACGTATTTACCATCGATTGTGAATTTAAGAACAAAATTGTTTAGAAAAGACATTCAATTACCAGTTTTAATAAGGAGAATAAATAAAAAATGAAAATTATATTTAGCGACCTTCCTATGAAGAAGGAATTACATGGTTTTAAGTATAAAGTAGACGGCAACGCTACTATCGAGTATGACGGCGAAACTATTTTCCCCGTTAACTCGGTGCTTGCAAAAACAATGAAGAAAGGGGAAAAAGTGAAAGTTGTTCTCCTTTCAAAAGTAGACATTGAAGGCAACAGCGCGATCAACGCTGGCAAGTTCCAAAAAGAACTCAACGATATTAACCGTACTATTGGTGCGGATATTGAATATATCACGCTTGCAACGCCGTTTGAAGAAACGCGCGACGTTCACGAAACGTTACTTCGTGATATGGTGGCAAAACTTGAAGATAATGCGGAAATTATCGGCGACGTTACCTATGGACCTAAGCCATTGCCTATTATCATGTTTGCAGTTATGAATTTCGCTGAAAAGTTCTTCAAAGCAAAAATTAAGAACATTGTTTATGGTAAAGTGGATTTCGTTGACGACGGTAGCGGTACGGGTAAAACAAAGCCCGTTAATCCCGTTTTGTACGATTTAACGCCACTTTACTATCTTAACAACGTAACGAACTCAATGGAGTATAAATCTTCTGAAGACGCAGTAAAAGCATTAGACACCTTGCTTGATTTATGAGAGGTGAACTATGTTTACGAGAGAAGAATACGAAAACTTAATAAATAATTCTCCTCTCTTTGAAATTGACAAGGAGAGTTCGCCTGCACTCTACAAGACGGAAAGATATAACTTTTTAACTGTTCTTACAGATTACTATCGCTTATATGTTTATCCTAATAAGCCACTTGATTCGTACAGTATGACGCTAATGGAAACGGCAATGGAGTGTATAAAGTATTACGATAAAGATAAAGGCGAGTTTTTGCATTTGTTTAACAGTTCTATGAAGCGTGATTTACATATTGCAAAGGCGAAAGAAATTATCGAAGAAAAGCGTCAGGGTATAAGGGTTTCAAATGAGGAAGACAAATTAATTCGTAAAATCATAGCACTCGCTAATAGTAAGGGCTTAGATATTTATGATTTAACTGTTCAACAAAAAATTTCAAAGGCTTTGAATTTAGAGCCGTCAAGATTACAAGAGTTGCTTCGGATAAACGACGACGCTGTTGCTGTATCAAGTACTGTAACAAACGACGACGGCGATGAAGTGGAATTATTTGATTTACAATCAAGTCACGAAAAAACTGCTGAAGATAAAATGGCGGATGAATCAGCGTTCATCACGCTTGTTGAAAAAATTAACGGCGTGTTTACAATTGTTCAAGATAGGCAAAAGAGATTACTTTCAATGCTTTTAACGCTAGAAATTATCAAAGCGTGCGATGAAGATTTAGATAAAGCAAAGAACGTTTTAACTGGCAAAGAATTGTTTAATAAAGAAGTGTTAGATTATTATGAAAAACACGGCGAATTGCCAACCGCAAAGCAAATAGGCGAAATTTTAGGGGTATCTGAACAAAGCTTAAGTAGAACTTATAAAAATTTCAAAGAAAAATTGAAATAAAGTGTTAAACATTAAAAAAATGCTTTCTATATAATGTCGTCAAGGAGGTTGGTTGTGTTAGGAGCAATAATTGGAGATATAGTAGGAAGTAGATTTGAATTTGTCGAAGATGATAATCGCAATAAAAATTTTGCCTTGTTTACGTCAAATTGTAGACCAACAGATGATAGTTTTATGACTTTAGCAGTTGCCAAGGCGCTGTTGCTTTCAAAAGGTGACAAAGAAAAATTAAAAAGCATAGTTGTTGATTGCATGAAAGACGTAGCGCATGAACATCCAAATACTGGGTGGGGAGAACGATTCTATAAATGGCTTTTTGTTGAACGTTATCCAAAGCCCTACACTAGCTATGGAAACGGAGCCGGGATGAGAATAAGTCCAGTTGGCTGGGTAGCAGAATCGGAAGAGGAAGTGAAAGAACTTTCCAAAATTGTGACTGAAGTTTCGCATAATCACCCAGAAGGAATAAAAGGTGCAGAAGCCGTCGCAATGGGCGTTTATCTTGCAAGAATCGGTAAAAGTAAAGAAGAAATAAGAGAAAAACTTCAAGAATATTATTCAAAATTAAAAGACAAGAACTTTACAATTGAAAATATACACGGAAGTTATGGCTATGACGATTATGGTGATTGGGTTACTTGCCAGGGCAGTATTCCTCAAGCATTGATAGCATTTTTAGACAGTACGAGTTTTGAAGATGCGATAAGAAATGCCGTTTGTATCGGTGGCGGCTCTGATACAATCGGTGCAATGACTGGCTCAATAGCTGAAGCGTATTATGGTATATCGTATGAAATGGAAGACAATGCGCTAGAATATTTAACCGATGATTTGAAAAGTTTATATTTTGCGTTTGGAACAATCAAGAAAAGTAGGAGAAAATAATGGAACAAAGTTTAGAATTGTTAGTAAAAGCCAAAGCGAATGTAATTGAAATGGTTTCTTATGAAGATAAGAGAATTCAAGGATTTGTGAACCATATTGCTAAGAAACTTGGAATGAACTGGTATGTATGGAATGAAGTAAACGGTTTGTCAAGATTTGATTTTAGAACTAAAAAATTTGAAAAGGAAGAAGATATTTCGGATTATCTTGATATCTTAAATTTCTTTACGGAAACCTTGGAAGAAAATGCGATGTTAGTACTTCAAGATTTTCACCATATATTGAATAGAAACGATCCAAGAATACTTAGAAAGTTTAGAGAAATATTGCAGGACAAAACGTTAAATAATAAGGTTATCATTTTATCGATGCCCGTAAAATGTGTTCCAGAAGATTTGTCTAAGGAATTATCGGTAATAGAAGTAGGATTGCCTGACTTAAAGGTTTTAAGAACGATTGCTGTTAATTGCTTAAACGAATACGACGTTTTTCAAAACGAAATAGAAGATTGCGTTTTAGAGGCGGCGTTGGGGCTCACGATAATGGAAGCAGAACTTGCGTTTTCAAAAGCGATTATTAAATTCAATGCTTTAGATAGAGAGGCTATTCCTTATATTATTGCTGAAAAGGAAAGCATTATCAAAAAAACCGGCTTACTTGAATATTATCATTCTTCTACTAAGTTGAACGACGTTGGTGGGTTAGAAAATCTTAAAACTTGGATTTCTAAAAGAGAAAAGAGTTTTACGCAAGAAGCAAAAGAGTTTGGCGTTGAAACGCCAAAAGGTATAATGCTTTTAGGTGTTCCTGGTTGTGGTAAAAGTTTAACTGCAAAAGCTGTTGCAAAAGCTTGGAATTATCCACTTTTAAGGTTTGATATTGGTAAAGTTTTCGGTGGTATTGTCGGTGAATCCGAACAAAACGTAAGAAGAGCGTTAGATATCGCAAAAGCGATTGCTCCCTGCGTTCTTTGGATAGACGAAATAGAGAAAGGGCTTTCTGGCGTTCAAAGTAGTGGACAAACAGACGGTGGCACGACCTCAAGAGTGTTTGGAACGTTACTTACTTGGATGCAAGAGAAAAAAGAACCTGTTTTTGTTATTGCTACGGCAAACAATATAAAAGAGTTACCGCCTGAACTTATGAGAAAGGGTAGATTTGACGAGGTGTTCTTTGTGGATTTGCCAAGTGCAGAAGAGAGAAGTAAAATTTTCAAAATCCATATTGAATCAAGAAAAAGAAAAATTGAAAATTTAAATCTTGATGAATTATCTAGAGAAACAAAAGGTTTTTCTGGTTCTGAAATTGAGGAATGTGTTAAAGAAGGTTTACAAACGGCATTTAGTGAAGGTAGAGACCTTTCGCAAGAAGATATTATAAAGGCAGCAAAAGCAACTGTTCCATTGTCTATTACAATGGGTGAAGGCTTAAGAAAACTTAGAGAATGGGCAAAGTTTAGAGCAAGACAAGCAAGCGACGGGATTGTAGAAGATATAGACGTTGAAAAGGGAAATAAAATTCCAAAATTAAAATCGGAAGTAAATAATCCCTTTATTGATTAAGGAGTAAGAGATGTCGGATTACATAAAACCAGATTATTTAAAATCAATTCCAAGAGAGTTTTATTATTCTAATGTTTACCCCAAAGATGAAGGGAAATCAAAGCATATGGGGTTAAAAGTAAAAATTGACCTAACCCCTTTTCGTGATTATTTAACTAATAGTAAAAATAATTTAATGAAAGCAAGTAGAGTTAAGGCGGATTGTTTTGAGATTAAGAATAGAACAATATTAAAGCCGAGATTTACTTTAATAAAAGTCAATACTGCAAATTGTATAAAGATAAAAAAACCTTCTGGATACTATAGCATAGAATGGAATGAAGAATGGGGAGACGTGGAATCTTTCGATGCCGTTATGCAAAGGATTACACCTATCGTTACTAGTTCTGACATTATAGACGTGTATAATGGAAAGCTGTTCTTTCACACAGACAAAGAATTAGATTGCGAAAAGTCATACGTATTGTACGTGAAAGATCGCGACGACGGCGAAAAATGTATAGTAAAACCTGTTGATTAGGAAAACCAAGCAGTATCAAACTTTTTAATAAATTAGTTATTGATATAGTATCGTTTGAACAAGTTGATTGGGAAATCTCTAAATTCGTTTTAGGCAATTCTAAAATTGTGGCTTGGGAACAAAAAGATTATTTTATTGTAGATGAAGGTGTTGACGATGAAAAGCCCACTCTCTATTATGATGGCCAAAAAATTGAATACACGATAATTGAAAAGCAAGCAATTGAGAGAATTATTGGAGATAAGAGAGTTGTATTCAATGATAGGAAATTAGAAATTATAGACCCGTCTTTTGGAGAGGTCGAAGATAAGCTTACTATTAAGGGTTTACCTTTTGAAATTTTAACCTTGGGTGACAAATTGAGAAAACAATTTCGTAAAGAAGGTAGTATTATCGTAGAGCTTATTGAGGACGATCATTTCAGCAACGATATTTACACAAACGTATCATTCTTTTTTAGAGAAACTACGGAAAGGTTAGTTGACGAAAATGAAGACGAATATAGAATAGGTTTGAAATATGAAAATTATAATCAAATTGAGATTGCTAAAGTTATAGGAAAACAAAATAAAATTGTACCTATTGACGTTGTTCCGAAAACTCTTAGTATTAAACCTAATATAAGACAAATACAAATGCAGTTAAATGCATTAGATTCGTTAATAAATAGGCCAAATAAAGACCATTCGCCACTTTTAGAGTTAATGCAAGATAAAAGATATGCTGAATTTGATGCGTGTAACTACGAATCGGTTATAATCCCTAAATGGTATAAGTTAACGAATCCCGATTATGAAGGATGCAATAATCAAAGAGAGTTCGTTAAAAAAGCGTTAGCGACTCCGGACTTTGCCTTTTTAGAAGGTCCCCCTGGTAGCGGAAAAACTACTACGATTTTAGAAATTGTTGCGCAGATGATAGCAAAGGGCCAAAAGGTTATTCTTGCAGCTTCTACAAATGCGGCTATTGATAATATTTTGGAAAGACTTGATACGTTGCCAGCAGAAATCAAAGATAAAATTATTGCGACAAGAATAGGTAATGAGAGTGCGATTTCAGACTCTGTTGAGAATTATAAAATAACAAGGGCTAACGAATATTATGATGAGATATTAGAAAGAGCGAATCTTGTTTGTGGTACAATAATTGGTATTTTACAGCATCCTCAATTTAATTTAAGTCAAAAAATGTCGCCTATTATTCCGCTTTATGATTGCTTGATTATTGACGAGGCAAGTAAAACTACTTTCCAAGAGTTCTTAGTTCCTGCGTTATATGCAAAGAAATGGATTCTGTCGGGTGACTTGAAACAGTTAACTCCTTACATAGACCAAGAAAGTATAGAAGCATCTTTAACGGAAATACAAGGGTTTAACGTGTATTATCAGCAAGCACAGGCTTTTTTGATGCTTTTAGATAAAGAAATCTTTAGAAGAAAAAATGAATTAGGTGTTAAAGAGAGATTTGCTATTAAAGTAGATGGGCGTGTAATCGATTCGCTTTGCGAAACCGTTGACGATTATCCGTATAGAGCAATAGGCGCAATAAGCAAAAGAAGAAATAAATATGGCTATTCAGTTTCTAAAGATGAATTTATTAGTGGCGAAAAAAGCATATTCGTTTATGGCGCAGACGTTTTATTTATTGATAAAGAAATCTATGACGAAGTCGTTGAATTGCTTCCAAAAGATTTTATCGTAATAAACGGTGATAACGATTTTTCCGATTATCAAAACAGAGCATATTTTAAGAATTTTGAAAGGAAAGTATTTAACAGTAACGTTAAAGACGTGTCCAAGTATAAAGTTGAAATTGCAAGGTTATTAAAGGAAAAGTCGTGGGCAAGTGAAATAGCGTGGAGACTTTGTAGAATTCAAGAGCTGTTTATGCTTAAAGAGATTGAGCGTACGGATTCAGACCGTTATAAAAAACAAATCGAAGAAAGAATCCCCACTTTTGCAAAAGAAAAAATAGAAAGGACGATTAGCTTACTTCAAGAAATTTCGCTTCCTTCCGTTTTACAACTCTTGCAAAAAGGCATAGACCATAGCGTAGTGGAAAACAAAAATAAGACAACGCTTAATTCTGGGTTTGACGGATACGATTTGCAAGATAGGCACACGATGCTTGAATATCAACATCGTATGCATAATGACATATCAAGATTTTGCGCAAAAGAAATCTATAACGGCGAAGCGTTGCATAACGGAACTATCATAAATAGAAATTGGGATTATAGTCGATATAGTCGCCGTGCTATTTGGTTAAACGTGAATAGCGATAGAAATTGCTCTAACGAAAATGCAAAAGAAGTTGATGTAATAGTAGAGGAAATTAAAGCGTTTGTAGAATACGCTTCAAAGAATCCAAAGAAAAACGGAGAAAAATGGAGTATTGCTTGTTTAACTTATTATCGAAAGCAAGAAAAATTGTTAAAGGAAAAAATCAAAAACATTTTCAATGATAAAAGGGCAAAGAACTATTATGTGGACGAAAATAAGGGTATAGAGTTGATGATTTACACGGTGGATAAATTCCAAGGTAAAGAAGCAGACGTTGTTTTCCTTTCCATGATAAAATGCGGCGCTGTACCGCTTGGTTTTATGGATAGTCCTAATAGATTAAACGTTGCACTCACAAGAGCAAAATATCAAATGGTAATAGTAGGCAACAAAGAATATTTTAACGGAAACGCTTGCAAATCAAGATTATTGCGCAAGGTTGCGGAGGAATACTAAAATGAAGTTAAAAACAAAAGGTGAAGTACAAGTTATAGAGGCAATTGTAACAGGAGAGCTTTGGAGTTTAAAGCAAAATATTCCTCTTGCAAAAATGCTTGATAAAATAGATAAAGACGGCGTGCGGGCGTTTTATCAAGATGAAAGCGTTAAAAAGTTTGCAAACGGGCTTATAAATAGTTTTAGACAAGAAGGATTGATGAATGGGGATTCGTTAACGCAAGAAGGTAAAACTGTTGTTGAAACTGAAAAAGCGTGGAAAATTCTTAAAGGACAATTTAAGATTTTAGTAGCATTTAAAGATAGATATTTTTATATCGTAGATTGTTATCCATGCACAGAAGTTGACGTGACAGGGTTTAAAAATCAAAATCTTCCAATAAAATTTATTGGCGAATATAAAAACAATTTTGATGCAGATATTAAAAAGGTTGTTTTTGATCCCACATGGTATGTTTCTGAGAGCAAAACAATTGAGATGGATTCTTGCTATGATTACTTGAACAATAAAAACGTGTACGAAATTATCTATAATGATAAAAAGTACGTTTTTGATGAAAACGAATATACCTTCAAGTTGTTTGATAGCCATAACGCGATAGATTTGTTAGTTTCTGCTATGAGTACATATAAGGACTTTAAGGTGGAGAGATCGTCGGTAAAACTTTATAATTACGACAATAATCCATTGTTACTTCCAGTAATAACGGAGATTTTCGAAAAAGGTTCTTTTGACGTTCGTGTAAGCGAATACGCTATTGAGGATATTAAAATATCGATTGAGAATGAATCAGTTGTTAAAACACTAATTTTAGAATACTTGTTGCGTAAAGCGGAAGAAAGATATTTAGGATACGAAGAAATAAGAAACTTAATTACTTCGTTCTACGCTTTATTTGAAAAGTGCATTTCTGTATTTGATTCGACAGAGAGGATTTACACTCAATTATTAGAACTCTCAAAATCAAGAAGGTCTACAGCGTATTTAAGATTGCTTGCATACAAGGATCTTATGCCAGACGAGTTATTTAGAAGTTATGAAATAGACACAAGAGATTTTTCTAATCAACATATGTCAATGGATGATATTGTAAGAGAAATGTTCTCTGATATGAAAGAAATTAAGTCGGTGAAAATGGCTACGCAGTATGCTTGTAAAAATGTTTCAATAAGTAGAAATGCAAGATTATTTGCCGAATCATTAAAAAGCAACTATAATGTACCATTAACCTTTATTACTTGCAACGACGAGTCGGCTAATGAAACAGCAAAAGACTTCTTTAATAGATTAAAACATGATAGAAACGTTAAGTTTATACTAGTCGGTAAAGAGGAAATCTCGAAAAAGATTCACGACAGATACATCCTTGTAGAGAAAGGTGATGGTGAAAAAGTTTGGTTTAAGATGTCAGGCGAATTAGATGCTGTAAGGTACGATGCGAACGATAAAGTAACGAAAGACGCTATAGCATATATAAAGGAAATGACGGTGTATAAAGTTAGTAATAACGGAATAATAGACGACGTTAAATCTTTGATGGAGAATAAGTAATTATGAATATTAGGGTACATAAAGATTATAGTGATGAATTGATTCAGAAAGTTTTTGTTAAAGAAGGCTTGGGTACGGTAAAAAATAAAGAAGAGTTTTGCGAAATATTTAAGGCCGCAAAAGAAAAAATTTGCCTTGTATGCGAAAACGGATTATCCACAGAACTTTTAAAAGCATTAGCAATGACTAGTGCGAGAAAATACGCTATCGTAAGAGAGCTTGAAGAAGAAAAGTATCAAACTCTTTCGGAACTTTTAATAGTGAGAGAAGTTTCAAACATAAGCGGAAATTACGCTATTATTGATGGTTCAAAAATAATCTTCTTTAATAAAAATCTTAATTTTAATTTGGTAAGCGACGTTAAAGTGGCTCAAAAAGCTTCTAGTTTGTTTATTAAAGAATTCTGGGATAATGCGAATTTTGAATACGTGGGCAAAAAACAGGTTGCGGCGGAAACAACTTTTGATATTGCGCCTATTTACTCGGAAGGTAAGTTTATCATTGACGATGCTTTTAGCGGTAACTTGCAAACTGTTTTAGAGCAATCGACCGAGGCTTATTATAAAGGTAAAGCAAAAATTGGTACCTTTGAAAAAATTTGCATCAAAGATATTAGAAATAATGAAGAGGTCATTTCCAATATTACTCATCAAGAGTTGATATATGCTCCAGAACTTTCAGTAGATGCGGTTAAAAACGCGGACAGTGAGTTGAGGGATACTCTTTGTCGCCCGAAAAACAAAAAAATCATTATTTCGCTGTAGGCGCTGATTCGTTAAACGTTGGTACAAAGTATAAATTTTATCTTAAAGAAAAGTTTGCGAATTTAGTTGGAAAAACTTGTTTGGACGTTAAGGGTAATTCACTTGTTGTTGAAGAAAACGTTGTGGTGTCTAAAAACGTTTCAGTGGATCTTAATAAAGAAAGATTGATTTTAGAAGCTACGGAAGATTTAAGAGAAGGAATGCTACAGTCGATAGATTCAAAAATCTTTGACTATGAAGGTTTTGCAAAAAATGTTGTTTTTGATATCGCTCTAAATTTGAAGAAGAAAAAATTTACACAAAAAGCAAAGATTTATACTCAGTATGAACAAATAGTTGCTGGATTAGAAAAGTTTAGGAAAACTTCGATTGAGTTTTGTAAGCAAAACGACAAAAAGAAATTCATAGAAGAGCTTGAAGAATTAAGCATAAAGTTTACAACGGTTGCTGAATACGAAACGATTGCAGAAAAGCTAAAAAATATCGTAGAAAACATTAATTCTTATGATAGAGGCGAGATTGACGAGGACTTGCAAGACGTAAGCAAACCTAACAAAAAAGTTAAAAATTTAGATGGTTATAGGAAGCAAGATTTAAGCGAAGATTTGCCTAAATACGGCGTTATATATCAAGATGGTGATAGATATGAGTACGTATTAAGGGATAAAAAAGATTTGTCAGAGTCAATACTTGAAACGAAAGGTAAAAAAGTAGAATTTTTCTTGGAGTGATTATGAAAGAATTATCTATTGAAATTACAATTGATGAATTAGGAACGGTTGAAGCGGAAACGCATGGATTCAAAGGTAAAGTATGCGAAAGCGAACTTTTAGATTTGCTTGGTGATGGCTTTGTCGTTACAGAAATTCAAAAGAAAGATGATTATTATAAGCCCGTAGAAGAAGACGTTGCAAAAACCGTTAAAATGGTGAGAGGTAAAAGATGAGTTCTCGTGTGATTATTAAAACGTTGAAGTTTTGCACAAAAGAAAAACGTAATTTATTATACTGTTTAGATTGTTTAGGGAAACAATATATCGAACAAAACAATAGTATTATTGTTGAAAATCAGACCATAATCTGCGGGAATGACGTTTTTTATATTAATGTAGATACAAGAAACGTAGCAGGAAATCAGTTGTTTTCGATTATAAATGGTAAACTTGCTGAAATAGAAAAACAGTTAGCGTTTCGTAAGGAAGAAGAAAATAAACTTTTGATTTTGAAAGCCCAACAAGAAAACGCTTTATACGAAGCAAGAAAACTTAAAAAACTTGATGAAGAGTATCAAAGAGATCAATTGAGACTCGAATTAGAAAAGAAGAGCTATGTTGATGCTAAAAAACAAGAAATTATTAGAATAGCAAAAGAAAAAGGTTATTCTATTGAGGAAAAACTTGAAAACGGGAAAATTCAGCTAAAACTCATAAAAAGGATATATTAATGCTTTCGGTATACGCTATTGAAAAAAGTGAAATTTATGGGCATGGTAAAAGAGTGGTCATTTGGTTTAGTGGTTGCTCCTTATATTGTAAAGGCTGTATTAATTCCCATTTATGGAATAAAGACGCAGGAAAAAGATATTCAGTAGAGGAACTTTTCAAAGAAATTTTCAGCATTGGCGATTTTGACGGAGTAACCTACATTGGTGGTGAGCCCTTAGAGCAAGGACAAGATTTGGTTGTGCTATCCAAAAAACTAATTAATGCCAATAAGGACATCGTACTTTTCACGGGTTATGAATTAGCAGAGCTTGCAGAAGAAAAATTAGAAGTTTACAATCTTTCTTCGGTAGTGATATGTGGACGATACATAGAAAAAGAAAGAGATGCTGGGCTGTTGCTAAGGGGTAGTAGAAACCAAAGAATTGTAGTTAAAGATAAAAATCTTTTGCAATTTTACAATCAAGAACAACGGCAAGTAGAGGTTGAAATAGGGGAGGGCTACGTAAAGTTTTTAGGCTTTCCCGAAGATTTTACTGATAAAATTAAGAAGACCTGAATAGGAATCCGTCGTGCTTAATTAAAAGAAAGAAAAGCAATTCTTTAGATGCTGAAGTAAGAAGCGGAGAGGTCTCATAGAAAGAATTAAGGAGAGAATGATGCCTTTTCTCATAATAATCCCGATTATTTTAATCGTAATTCTTGCCGTATATTTAAAGAGACCGGAAACTCGCGGTAAACGAGGTGAGAATAGAGTTAAATGGGTAATCGGGGAAACAATAGAAAACGAACAATACGTCATTAATGACTTGATTGTTTCAAACAATGGAAACACTACGCAGGTAGACCATATTGTTATCAATCCAAGGGGCGTATTTGTTATTGAAACCAAAAACTATTCAGGCGAAATATATGGTTCTGAAAATCAACGAGAATGGACGCAAGTTTTGGCATACGGCAACGTGAAAAACAAGTTGTATAATCCGCTAAAGCAAAACGCGACACACGTTTATAACGTGAAAAGAATAGTGGGGAACTTGCCAATTCATTCGTTAGTCGTCTTTGTTCAAAACAATACATATCATATTGAAGCTGAAAACGTTATTCCGTTGTCGGAACTTAAAAGAACGTTATGCTCGGGCGTATCCGTTTTAACGGTGAAACAAATGGAAAAGGCTTATCAGTTGTTGTTGGCGAGTAAGACGGAAATATCAACGAAAGAACACGTTGAAAATATTAGGGCGCAACAATGGAACGTAGAACACGGTATTTGCCCTAGATGTGGCGGTAAGTTGGTTTTACGAAATGGAAAGTATGGTGAGTTTTGGGGATGCTCAAATTATCCAAGGTGTAAGTTTATTAAAAAGGATTAAAAATCCATAGCATATAAAGCACGATACGAGGACGAAAATCTCTATCAAAATCGTAGCCAAATTATAGTAAGACTTGCGGTGATAGTGGGTGGCGTTAAAATAGCAATAAAAAGGGATTGAAAAATGCCGAAAAAGTCAGGTTTTATAAGGGGTTAACACACTTTCAAAATGGCAAGGACTGTCAAGACCAGCTACGAAAAAATGAGTGAAAAATCACCAAAAACCTACAGCTACCGCGTTTTGCATAAATATACATAATTCGGCAAAATATGCAATATTTATACATAAGACAAACAAAACGCTTGAAAAAGGGTATAAATATACACGACCAACTTTTCACTATACACACCCCTTCAGGCTAACATTAAACACCCGAGGGGCTAATGGCTTTTCGCCTGAAAAACCACTGTTTACAATAACGATTGATGCCTCAATCGCCAGGGAATATTACAAACGCCTCGGAGTAAAATTCTTCAGGACACGTTTTGCTCCCATCACAATGGTGGTTTATATAACTTAATAACACAAAGAGACTGTTTCCATTTCGGTTACAGTCTCTTTTTTATGGTATGAATTCTGTTGTTGCGTTAAGGTGGTTGGTGTTCAGATTTTTAAGAGCTTTTTCAAATATTATATTTATAAATGCTGATAAGGTATTGAAATAGCTTAATTTGTATGTTATAATTATCATGTATTATATTATTTGAGGTGTGACTCATGACGTTGAGCTACAATAAACTCTGGAAATTGCTTATAGACAAGGGAATGACAAAGACGGAAATGCGCTTAAAGGCAGATATTTCCACGACCACGCTTGCCAAACTTGGAAAGAATGAGACCGTATCTATGGAAGTGTTACTTAAAATCTGCAAGGTGCTTGAATGTAATGTCGGTGACATAATGGATGTCATAAACGAGGAGACGACAGATGGTAACGAGTAAGAAACTGGAAATTATATATCATAACGGTCAGCCTGACGGAATTCGCTCAATCAGGCGTCATCTTTCCACAATGACAACATACGTTATACCTCGCCCGTTGCTTGCCGAGGCCAAGAAGATTACCGGAATCAATCGTCCTGGAATTTATTATCTTATCAATGAAAATGACGAGAATAAGATAGCTCAGATTTACATAGGACAAACTCGCAACGGAGTGGTAAGGCTGGACGACCATAATCGTTCTAAGGATTTCTGGAATAAGGCGATTATGTTCCTTGCAGACAGCAAGACTTTTTCTCTCGATATGATAAGCGGTCTTGAAGAATATGCGATCATGAAGGCGCACGAGTCAAATCGCTATAAGGTTGAAAACTCTGTTAAACCAAAGTATGAAATAGATGAGTACGACTTGCCCTCTATTGAGGAAATGTATGAAGAAATTCAGTTCATAATGGCAACACAGGGATATAAGATGGACAACGCTAAAATGTCAATGAATGAGGCAGATATATTCCAGACATCGAGGAAGGGTATTATCGCTCGCGGAGTCTATGGCGGCGATAAATTTCAGGTGTTGGAAGGCTCAGAAATTAACCTTGAAAAGCCTGTCCATCTTGAAAAATATAACAGACAGCGTAAAGAGCTATATGAAAAAGGCGATATTGTAAAGCAGGGAGATAAATACGTTTTAACGGTTACTCTTGAATTCAATACTCCCAGCGGAGCAAGTGATTTTGTGCTTGGTGGTTCAACTAATGGCTGGGCTGAGTGGAAGAACAAAGATGGTAAGACCTTAGATGAAATTTATAGGAAGTAGAATAGGTTATAGCATTGTAGGAGAGGAGGACTCCTTATGAAGTTAAATTTGAAATTATATAATCAGGTCTTATTCTCGTTTGAGTACGACAATATTTCACTTGCCGGCGAGGAATGCCATATTTTATGGGTAGACGAGGAGAATAAGCATCTTTTGCCTATCGGGCTTAAATTGACAGAAAAGGGCATTATCTCGTGGCTGAAATCGAGGGTAATTCCTAAGAACAGAGAATATGTCGAGAGTTTCCTTGCAAAATTGGGACTCTCAACAAATGACACTCTCGGCATAATACGCATCTGCAAAGGGCTGTCACTCAACGATTCTTATTGGGTTGTAGAGGACGGATTTGACGGCAAGTTTGAAAACTATAACCTCTATGAAAATAAGTTTTCGCGCACGCTGGCGCTGATTGCCTATACGGGACACGGAAGCAGTGTCGCAAGGGGGTTCACGTCTTCACCGGAATTCACTACAAACGGAATGCTAAAAAAATGCTGGCGCAGAGTAGACGGCAAAATATATCTGTACAAAGGCGGCACGATGGGGGCGGCGAATACGGGTAAGGAGCCGTATTCGGAATTTTATGCTGCTCAGATTGCTCAAACAATGGGCATTAAGCATGTGGAATACAACCTCAGACAGTGGAAGGGTATGCTTTCATCCGTCTGTGAGCTGTTTACCGACATCAATACCGCATATGTCCCTATTTGGCGCTTTGTGGAGAAAGATTCGCTGCTTGCCATTGCTCAGTTGCTAAAAGACTATGGCGAAGAGTTCTACAATGAGTTTGCAGATATGCTTGTCTTTGATGCACTCATCTTCAATACGGACAGGCATACGGGCAATTTCGGACTGCTTGTCGATAGTCATACGAATAAAGTCAAGGCGTTTGCGCCCGTGTTTGACAACGGACTGTCGCTATTCAATTTTGCAATGGAAGACGACCTTGCGGATATAGAGAATTACTCTAAAACACGTAAACCTGCTATTGGCGGTTCATATGAAGATGTGGTAAAGGAATTTATGTCAGAACGGCAGCGAGCAATGCTTAGAAAGATGATAAATTTTAAGTTTACCCTTCATTCCAGATACAATTTGCCTAAGAGCAGGCTGAAGACTATAGAGAGATTCCTTCAAAGCAGAGTGCGAGAACTCCTGGAACTATAATATTAGCAGAATATGTTAAAGTGAGAAACGCTGGCAAGCGATTTTGTACTTGGTGGTTCGACTAACGGTTGGGCTGAGCGGAAGAACAAAGACAGCAAGACCTTGGATGAGGTTTACAGGAAATAGTTAAATTTTAGTATTTAAGCGAAATAATACATAATAGCAAATAGGAAACAGTAATGGCTGATACAAAAGATATAAAATACCATTCAATAACAGAATTATGGGGGAATGAGTCTTTTTGTAGGGATTTTTCCTCTAGGATTGATGCTTGGTTGGAGCAGTTTGATGAAGATGATAAACCATTAATGTTAAAGCTTTTGCAACACTTTTACTACTATACTGAAGAAAGACTAAATTTTAAGGCAAGACAACTGTATGGCAAGTTTATAGAAGAATATCCAACAGATTCTAGCAAAGCAATTTTTGTGGGGATTGAAAAAGATGTAGGAGTGGGCTTTTCGTCTTTCATGTTTGAAACCTTTTGGATTAGAAATAACCTGAAGGATAGCTCAGTTGATAAATTTACAGATGAAGTTAAGACGTGGGAATCACTGCCAGAAGTAGTGGCAATTGTTGATGACTATAGCGGCTCCGGTTCGACCTTTATTAAATACTTAAATAAAATAATTAAAGTAAATCCTGAATTAAAGAATACTCGATACTACTTTTTGACTATTCACATATCTAAAGACGCGCTTTTGAATATTGCAGAATACGCAAAACAGCAGGAGATAGAAGTAAGTTGTGTTTATCTTCATGAAAGCGACAGGGCCTTCAATGCAGGTTATATATATGAGGCTATCGAGGCGGAGACCAATAAAACAAAATATGGTGATTTGTGCAAACGCATAGCTTTAAGTGAAGAAAATGCATTTGGTTATAAACAAATTGCGGCGTTGGTATCGTTTGAATATAACACGCCAAATAATACTTTAGGGGTATTTTGGAGTAATGTAGACGATTTTATGTCATTATTTAATAGGCATAAAAAGCAAAGAACTACCTTGACAGAACTTCGCCAAAAAGCTAAACAAAACAAGAATTTTATTGGGAAGAAGATCATAGTTCAAAATATCGAAGAAACGAAATTAAATATGTTTATGGCATATTGCGCTGTTTGGGGAAATAAATTCTCTGTTTCGCGGGCATGTTTCGATTTTGGATTTACGAAAAAACAGCTTAATGATATTGTCAAGGAGCTAATAGAGGAAGGGTATTTAGAATACGAAGAAGGAAAATTAGTGGCATCTGAAAAAATGAAGAAATATGTTTTTGTTAGCAGAATGTCCGATTTTAAAAACATTTTCTATGACCTGAAGCAAAAAAACATTTTACCCGCAGATGTAGAACAAGCCGATACCTACATACCTAAAAAGTTTAGTTCAAGGAGGTGAATACATAGGGATTAACGCTTAGAAAACGGAAAACAAGTAGTTCTCCTATAAGTTCAGGCTACTTTCAGCCATATGCTTGCTGCGGGAGGGTGGTTAGTGGCGTAAACGCTCACTTAACCTTACCCATCCCTCTCCGCAAGCATAAGCATATGGCTTCGCCAGAATGCATTTACCAATATCAGGTTCACCTCGCAATTTTTCAAATTGCGGTTGAACCTTAGCATTTTCGCTTAACGAGTAAGCGAAAATGGCTGCTATGACCTTGATGCATAGCATCTGCGTTCATAGCTAATCACAGATATAGTAAGTGTTAATCCCTATGTTTCATATATATGGCTACAAATGAGTTGATAGATAAGGTCGCTGCCGAAGGTATTATTTCGGACGAAACGGCTGCAGCGCTCAAAGAATATAATGATAGATTAAACGAGAATGGCTTCCCTGTAATCTATAATTTAAGGCATCTGCGAAAAATTTTAAAAATACGAAAGAGAGATCAGGATAAGTTTTTTGGAGAAGAACGCAACCAATATCATAAATTTATAATTCCAAAAAAATCTGGAGGACAGAGAGTAATAGAAGCACCCTCGGACAGATTGAAGTCTTATCAGTTATGGATAAAAGAAAATATACTCGATAAAGTCCATATATCAGATCAGGCAAGAGGGTTTAGAAAGACATGTTCAATTATAGATAACGCAAAGGAGCATGTCGGTAAAGATTTAGTAATTAATATCGATCTAAAAGACTTCTTTCCCTCTATTACATACTCACAAGTTTTCAAAATATTTGTCTATATAGGATACACACAAGAAGTGGCGCATCTTTTAACTCAACTTTGCACAAATAAAGATAATGTTTTGCCGCAAGGCTCTCCGGCTAGCCCCGTTATCTCAAATATAGTTTCATTGAAATTGGATAAACGATTGAAGAGACTATCGGATAAATATTGTTGTAACTATACCCGTTATGCAGACGATATTACATTTTCAGGTAGTGCTTACATAAAAAACATTCTGCCAATAGTTCAAAGAATTATAGTAGAAGAAAGGTTTACCGTAAACGAAGAAAAAGTTAGGTTTCAGTATAAAAATCAAAGACAAGAAGTAACGGGATTGGTGGTGAACACAAAGATCAGCATTTCACCAAAGCTGCAGAAAGAAATAGAAAACGCTATTTATTATTGCAAAAAATTTGGAGTAGAAAGCCATATGCAAAAAATAGGCTGCTTACGATCATTTTATAAAGAACATCTATATGGTATCGCCTACTTTGTAAAAATGGTTGATAAAGCGAAGGGAGAGTTTTATTTAAGTCAATTGGATGAAATAAGTTGGACATATTGAAACATAAGTAATAATGGAGAATGGATATGAAAGTCTTTATAAGTTACCATAGAGCGGATACAAAGGCTAGAGAGCATATTGAAGATTTATTGAAAGATAATGATATCTCATTTTATGCTGTCCCTAAAAATGTGAATTTTGATGGCGAAAATCACCAGCATATAAAAGATACAATATTGCAAGGGATGTACGACTGCGATGTGCTTTTATGTATTGTGGGTAAAAATACTTATACACGTCCACATGTTGATTGGGAGCTGCATGAAGCATTGAAAGGTGATATTAAAACGCGCAAGGGTGTAGTAGCCGTTATGTTAGAAAATCGTTGAGATAGTAAAAATAATATTGATTATGCTACTTTTCCCAATAGATTAGAAGACAACGAGGATTATATAGTTATAGAGCAGTATGCTTCATTACAAGATAGACTTAAAGAAGCGTTGGATGAGGCCTTAAATAATAGCTGGAACAGAGATATTCAAGTCAATAATCGAAGGGCTCCAATGCAGTTAAGACAAGGAAAATATTTTGATGTAAATTGATTTTATGCACGAGGAGAAAAACAAATGAATAATGAGCTTATCAAGAATTATATTGATTCACAGCCACAGAAAGTAGTTTCAATTAATTGGGATAAAAAGACTTTGGCGTATTCAGATATTAAACAATGTCAGAAGCGAACAGCTGCAGATCCTGAAGAGTTGACTCGTGCATATTTAATCACGAAACTTGTTAATGAGCTGGGATATAGTTCGGACAGAATAGAAATAGAGCATATTTATACTGCGGGGCGTCCTCATACTAATACCAGCCGTGCAGATGTAATTGTCCGAGATGCTAATAATAATGCGTTTTTATTTTTTGAAGTTAAAAATCCTGATGAATATGCTTCGATGGACAAAGACCAGACAATAGAGGAACAGCTTTTTAAAGTTGCAGCGCTGGAACGTGCGGAAAATCATAAAGTCAAATATTTGGTCTTATACACTATCAATGATGGCACGGGATCAATTACCGATGAGTGTATTATCATTGATAATGAAAAATTTCCTACCTATGCAGAGTGGGAGCCTAACCGTAATAGCACGAATACGCTTCCCGATCACTATGGTAAGCCTCAAAAGACTCCATACGTAAAGGGCACGTCTAAGGATTTGGAAAAGAATTTTTCCAATGAAATGCTTACGCAATTACAGAAAGATTTGCATAATGTCCTATGGGGTGGAGGCGGAACTGATGACAATGAAGTCTTTTCCTCATTAACAAATCTTATTTTGGCAAAAATTCAGGACGAAGGCGATAGGGAGGATGGAGAGATTTATCAGTTTCAGTCTCTGACGTTCGAAAAGGATGGCGATGAACTGTTTGAAACCAATGAAGTTCTTTTTGAAAGAATTAACAAACTTTACAGAAAGGCATTGCGAGATAAACTGAATATTACAGATAAGAACGAACTTGAAAAATCATATGTGATTGACACAAAGAAATTTTCGCTTTCAAAGCTTAAATATACAGTTCAGAAGTTAGAGGGGCTGTCTTTTGTTGATGGCAAAAATAGTTTAAGCGGAAAAGATATTCTTGGCGATTTCTTCGAGGGGATTATCCGTAATGGCTTTAAACAGACGAAAGGACAATTCTTTACGCCTATTAATGTTGTCAAGTTTATGCTTTGGGCTTTGCAGGCGGATAAATTGGCGGTGAAGCGAATTAAAGAAGATAAAGTTATACCATATATGATTGACCCTTCTGCTGGTAGCGGCACATTCCTGATTGAGTATATGAAATTTATAACATATACAATGAAATACAAAAACAGGAAGAATGGCGGAAAATATAATCAGTTGTTGGGTACATCGAGGGAAGTCGCTGATAAAGTAGAATCTGAATGGTTTTATCCTGATCATAGGGAAAACAAGTGGGCGCGAACTTATATATACGGTGCAGAAATAAACTTCAACCTCGGCACAGCTACAAAAGTCAATATGATTTTGCATGGTGATGGCTCCACTAATATCTTTGTAAAAGACGGATTGGCGCCTTTCAGAAAGTATGAGAAATCATCTGAACCTAATGCTTTAAACCAATATGTAACTCAGAATTTATATCAGGATAAAGAAGTAAATGAACAATTTGATTTAATTTTGACGAACCCTCCTTTCAGTGTACAACTAGACAATGATACAAAGAAGACGGTAATAAAAGATTTTATTTTTGGCGAAAAAAAGAATTCGGAAAATTTATTTATTGAAAGATGGTATCAGCTTCTTCGTGAAAATGGGCGTTGTGCGGCGGTTTTACCTGAAAGTGTTTTTGATACAACAGAAAATAAATATATAAGGTTATTTATTTATAAATATTTTAAAATTAAAGCAGTTGTTTCCTTGCCTCAGCTTACTTTTGAACCATATACTTCAACCAAAACGAGTATATTGTTTATTCAGAAAAAGACTAAACAGGAGGTTGAAGCCTGGAATTCTGCCTGGGATGCGGCGTCAAGGGACTATTCTGCTCTTAGAACTAGGGTGGAAAATATTCTTGCGGTGCATGACGGCAAGAAGAATAAGGATAAGTTACCCTCTATTAAAGATATGTCGGAAGAGGAAGAACGGGCTGCTTTAATAAGATTACTAAAAAATAATCTTGCAAAATCTTATTCTGCTCTTTCTAAGGCTGAAATTATAATCAAATACAGGGAAGATCTTGAGGATTTGTGCAATTATGATAAAGATACGCAGAGTATATTTGGTTTTGTAAATACTTGGTGGGTATTTGGTGAAGTGGCAAAAACCTTAAATTACCAGATATTTATGGCAGAAGCAGAAAATGTCGGCTTTAAGCGCTCAAAGAGAGGGGAAAAGCCTATGCCTAATGATTTATTCAGAGTTGACGCAGACGGTAATGTAATAGTTGATGACGGTATAGAAGAAACTATTCTTGACTATATGAGAAAGTTGCAGTGGGATTGAGGTAAGAAATGAAAACATTTAATTCCTGCTTATTAAATTGTGCGGAAGATAAGTTTTTGCGTGTTGATGAAAAGTATTATTATGCTTTACATGATGGTAAATTTAATCTTTTTCTTACTGATAATAATGTTAATTTATCTGATATTTTGGAAGAGGATTATTGCTTATGTCCTTATGCGGAGGATGTGGAGTATAAAGGTATCCCTACAGGTCAGTCGTATGTAGATGAGGATGGAGAAATTATAGATTATCAAATCGTAACTAAAGATAATCACCCTGGCAGATTAAAATATACGGTTAATCAGGATAATATTTTACTGTCAAGTTTAAGGTTGGCAAAATCACCGGCTTTAAATTTTACTTACGATAAACTTGATGAATATGTTTTTTCAAACGGATATTATATTTTTCGAGTAAAAACGGGATGGGATAAAAGATTTGTATTGTATCTGTTACGTTCAAAAAAACTAAAAACATTATTAGATGAAAATATTTACAGGGGTATTGGCATTTCATCTTATCGTTTAGAAGATTTATTTAAAATTGAAGTTAAAAAATTGACAATTGAAGAACAGCAAAATGCATTGAAGTATATCTCACCCATCGAGAAGCAGATATCAGATTTAAAAGGCAATATTAAAGATATTCAAGGAATTGTAGACGAGGTATTTCAAAAGGAATTTCATTTCGATTACGCGAAATTTTATCAATTAAAAAAGATAAAGAATTTTAGTTATTCTTTAAGTGCGTTTTCGTTAAATCCTGATTTAAGATTCAGCGCAAAATTTCATCGTCCTGCCGGTGATTTTGTAATGCAAGAACTTTTGAAAGTAACTTCAAAGAAATTTAAGCATTTCCTTTCGGGGCCAATTTTATTAGGTGCAAGTGTTTCTCCGTCTGATTTTAATGAAAATGGAAATTGTTATTATATTTCTATGGCAACAATTAAAAACTTTAAAGTGGAACTTGATGAGTCACAATTACTTTCGGATGAGTATGCCAAGAGCAATGTTGATAAACAAATACAAATTAATGATATAATTATGAATCGGTCAGGAGTAGCTATAGGAAAGGTTGCATTAGTTGAAGATGACGTCAACGGAGTCTTTGCCGATTTTACTATGCGTATACGTTTAAAGAACTATAATCCACTTTTTGCTTACTATTATATGCGGAGTACATATTTTCAATATTTGGTAGAAATCAATAAAAAAGGGTTACAGAATCAAAATATTTTTCCTATAGTAGTTAGGGAATTTCCGTTAATCGATATACCTATTGCTGAACAGCAGCGCATAGTGGATGAAATTCGGGATGAAATAGATAAGCAAAATGAAATAAAAAATCAAATTGCTACTTTGAGAATGGAGATAGATAAGATTGTCGAGTCCGCAGCATGTCTTTCAGAAAACTAATTCTTAATATTAATATTATTTTTAAGGGGATAAATATGATAAAAGATATTTTTACTCGTGGTGAATTTAGTGGTTATCGTAAACAAAGTCTAAGGGAAGCATATGAATCAGTACAAATAAGAGACTCAGCATATTATTCAAGTAATAAAATATCTGTTTTTTTATCTCATAAGCATGATGAACTTGATGATGTCAGAGATGTAATAGGTTTTCTAGAAAGCAGATTTAATGTAAAATGTTATATTGATAGTGAAGACCAAACTTTACCAATTTACACATCATCTGAAACAGCGGCTAAAATAAAAGATAGAATTAAACAGTGTGATAAGTTTATTTTATTGGCTACGAATGGCGCAATAGAATCAAAATGGTGCAATTGGGAATTGGGATATGGTGATGCTTTTAAGTTTAGTAAAAACATCGCAATCTTTCCTTTTAAGGGCAAATTTGAAGATTTTTCAGGAAAAGAATATCTTAAGTTGTATCCATCTGTTATTAATGTTGGAGATGGAGAAACTTATACAAATGGGAGGCCAATTCCTCCCGGATATTATATTGAGTACCCAAATAAGGATGGGTCGAGTAATATACAAGAACTAAGTGAATGGCTTAGAGCATAGGGGGTATTTTATGGCACGAAAAACTTTTATTTCTTATAAATATAGCGACGTTGTTGCTGGGGCTTCAAACAATTTACGAGACCGCATAATTGCAAAACTTGGGGAAGATGCTAAATTTTATCGTGGTGAGGATGGATATACAAAGGATTTAAGTTCTTATTCCGCAGCATACATAAAGGAAACTTTAAAGAAAATGATTAGGGATACATCGGTTACAATTTTGATATTATCACCTAATATGAAGTTAAGCCAATGGATGAACTGGGAATTATCATATTCTTTATCTGAAATCACAAGAAACGGAAGAACATCTCATTCAAATGGAGTTATAGCGGTTGTTCAGAAAAGAGAAATATATGGTTTTGGTGGTGGGTATAATTGGTTTATGTCGTGGAATGGGGGTTGGGATATGAATAAAGCCTTTGAACTCGTAAGAGCCAATCAAGGTAATAAAAAATTATATGCGCCAAACTCTTTTTCTTCAAATTATATAGACATTGTTTCAGAAGATAAATTCCTTAGAGATCCTAATAAGTATATCGAAGAAGCATATGAAAAATCACAGTATATCACTTACTATAATGTTCGTAAACAGGGAGGAATTTGGTGATGGATATTCCAAGGCATAAAGTTTTCATAAGTTATTATCATAAGGATGATCAGCAATATAAAAATTATTTAATTAACATGCAAGAATTAAATACACAAACTTGGCAGAGGCAAAGCATATTTGAGGATTATTCAGTTCATGAAAATGAGATAGATGATACAGGTTTAACATCGGAACAGATAAGATGTATTATTCGAGATGAGTACATAAAAGATGCGACTGTTTTAATCTTGCTTTGTGGTCAAAATACAAAAAGTCGAAAGCATGTTGACTGGGAAATTCATGCAGCAATGTATAACAGCGATGTAAATCCTCAAATGGGTATTTTAGTTATAAATCTACCTACCATATCTCAATCAATGATCTCAAATAGTGAAAGAGAGAAGGATATCATGGGACCGTTTATAAATTGGGAAACATTAAATAAAGATCTTAGTTCATTAAAAGCAAAATATCCATATTTGCCCGATCGTATTATAGAAAACTTGGCAAGAAACGATGTGCAAATTTCAATAGTCAATTGGGATGTGATCTCAAGTGATGTAAGTAAGTTAAAAGAACTAATTGATAATGCTTACAACAGAAGAAAAAGCAATAAATACGATCATTCAACTCTATTGAGGGGGCGAAATAGCTAAATATGTCGAGTATTGATAAAAAAAATTTAATAAATGAAATTGTTCGTAGATTGGAAGAAAAATCTTTATCGATATTTTTAGGAGCTGGGATGTCATATGATGCATGCCGTATAGATTGGACGACGCTTATAAAACCCTATGCTGAGCAGTTGGATACAGAAGTGAAAGATCCTATTGATGCGCTACAGTATTATCAAACATCAAAGGGGGTGGAGCCAATCGTTCTAAAAAAAGAAATATCTGATAATTTCTTAGGACTAAAAGGCGACATAAGACATCAAATATTAAGTAAATTGCCTGTTCGTAATTATTGGACTACAAACTTTGACACAATTATGGAAGACAGTATTACTGAGGTGAATTTTAAAAGAGATATAATAAATAATAATGATGCGTTCATAACAGCTCAGGAAAGACGAGATAATGTTGTTTATAAACTTCACGGAGATGTAAATACTCCGAAAGATGTTGTGATTTTAAGAGATGATTATGATAATTATCCTAACACGCACAGCCATTTTATTACAGCTTTAACAAATGAATTTGCCACTAATAGTATGTTGTTTTTGGGCTATTCATTAAATGATCCTGATATATATAATGTTTTAAATTGCCTAAAATTGCAGAATACCGAACTTAATCAGCACTTTTTGATATTAAAGCGAGATGAAAAATCTGAGACGCTGCAAAATTATCGCATGAAAGAATTAGAGAAAAAAGGTATAATAACATGTTTTATTGATAATTATAGTGAAGTAGGAGAAATACTTCATAGTATTTATAAAAAGTACATGGCGAGAAAGGTTTTTATATCTGGTAGTAGCAATGGTGATTATGGTCCATATACGAAAGAAGAAGCTCAAGATATGCTTTATAAATTGGGGTACAATTTAATTAATGAAAATAAAGAGCAATCAGTAGACCTTATTTCTGGATATGGCTTAGGCGTGGGTTCTTTCTTGGTGGAAGGAGCAGCCGAGGCTGTCGCTACAAATAATTTAGATTTTGCTAAACGAATTTTGATTTATCCTTTCCCTAAGATGTACTATAATGTTCCTGATAGTGAGCGATCTGAAGAATTGAAGAAGCATTTTGTACATTATAGGGAAAAAATGATAGACAAGTGCGGCATTGCTTTCTTTATGTTCGGAACAAAAACTGATAAAGGAACAGGAGAAACCGTTGTTGCTAGTGGAATGCTTGAAGAGTTTGAGATTGCGCATAGACAAGGTAAATATGTTTTTCCTATTGGTGTTACTGGTGGTGCAGCAAAAATATTAGCTGATAAAGTGCTTGATGACTACAAGGCGTATAACGATACTCCACTTGAAGTTGAAAAACTTTTCTTGGAATTAAATACGCCCGGCATAGATACATCACAAATAATAGAAAATATGTTGCAGATTATAGATTTATTGGCTTATAGGTTTCTTGATTAAATATTGTCACTTAACTGATATGTGGGTATTCCGCTCTGACGTAAATCAGCTTTACGTTCGGGCGGATTTTTTTTAACTTTGTTAGCTGCTTGCAGGCATAGATCATTGAATTGACTTTTGCATTCAAGCAGAAAAATATCGGCATACGCATAAAAATGGGTCCTTACTTGGCTACCACTTGTAAGGAGCTGTTTTTACGTTGCCAGCAAAAAATCTACCAACAAGGGGCTCCGATTTTTCCATTCTCGTGGCTACTAATTGAGGAGACTTCCATAAGTAAAAATTCTAATTCAGGCCGTCAACTTTGCAAATCTCGTGTCCTTGGATATATGGAGGGACTTTTATACAAAGCCACAGCGCCACGCTTATTTAGAAAAAAATTTTGATTTGCCCGTTGAAAAATGGGCCTTGCCGTGGCGACTAAGTGAGGGGCGCACATGCAAAATTTTCATGAAATTATCTGAGTGATACCCCCAAAAAAGCAACTTTTCGTGGCTATTAAGTGAAGGGACTTTCTCGTGTTGTCAGATGAATTTTTGGGAAAGCGTCAAAGTTTTTACCCTTAATTGTCGGGTAATTATGAAGGGACTTTTTAACAAAGGCAAACAATCACTTTTGGGATAAAAAAATATCTTCGCAAAAGTCTATATTTACAATCTCGTGTCCTTGGATATATGGAAGGGTTTAAAGAAAAAAATATAAAACTTTTAGCAAAACCACGTACTGACAGCCCAAAAGTGTCCTTTATATAGTAGGGGGCACTTTTACGAAAAACCGAAACACCGCTCTTGATAAGAGCGCAGAAAATAAAATTTGAGAGGTGATTTATGAACAAACAACCAACAATCACACCGCCATAAACTAAGAGAGAAAATTTGCGATAGAAAAATTATAGGAGGAGAAGGATTGAAACAATTTACATTTTACAAGCTGTATTCGGACATTTTAGACGGAATGAACGATACAGATGCGGGCAAGTTCGCAATGCGAATATGCGAGTACGAGTTCGAGGACAAGCAACCAGAAGAGGAGCTTTCAGGCAAGGAACGTTTTTATTGGAGCAACATTTCGGACATGCTTGCAGAGGTCAAGGAGGCAGAGAGTAGCGGCAAATCGTTAAAGAAGTTCAACCTGCGCTCGGAGCATTTTACGTTCTATGAAACGTACTTCGATGCTATGAAATTATTGAAAGGTGGTGATTTGGGAGCATTTGTCAAGGCAATCTGCGCGTATATGTTCCGCGGAGAAGTGGTGCAGTTCAAGGACAAAGAGATACAGGGATATTACAATCTCTGCAAGCTGAAAATGGATATTTCCAAAAAGCGAAAGTCCTGCGGAAGCAGAGGAGGAAAGGCAAAATGCGGCACAATTAAGATTGAAGCAAGCGCAAAGCAGGAAACGGACAAGCAATCCGTTACACCCCAATATATGCCGAAGATAACTCCCGTTGAAGAACAGTCTAAGCCGAAAGAAGATATGACCTATGAGCAGTTCAGAAGTGCTTATCCCGACATTCAAGGTAACCTGTACGGTGCAAGTGAAAGGTACATAACCGACCTCGATTGGGCAGACGTTGCTGCAAAGTTTGAAGCGTATGAAGAGCTTGGCAAGGTGCGGAATATCTACTACTTAGCGCGGAACTACGAGCAGAAATACGGACAAAAAGGTCAAGCAAAAACAAACGGGGAGGTGGGATGAATATGTACAAAAGACGAAGCAGGTTAAGGAGACTGCCACAGGCAGCCTCGATGCGCCTGAATCGGCGCGGCACAAGCGGGAAACCCGCTTTGCCATATGGGAGGGAAAATGGCAGATAACAAGATAACGGACAATCGTTGCCGAAGGTATATTCGGATAACCGACGAGGAGAGTTGGCGCTTGATAGATGAGATTTCAACCCACGACGGCTATAACAGCTTCAACAAGATAATCAACGACGCGCTGTTCTACGGCTTGCCTGTCCTCCGTGATAAGGTAGTCGGTGGAACGGTGACGGAAGAGGAGCGGAACTCACTCATACAACCGCGAACGAGCGGAAGCACGCAAGAAGAGTTTTACGCCGTCTTGACACGGCTGCTAAGTGAAACCGTGCTGAACATAACCATCAACAAATCTATTCTTTCGTCGCTCTTCAATTTCATAAGTGAGAAGTATTCAGGCGAGCAAGGCATTATACAGAAGTTCAACAACGGACTTCTCGCCGACACGCCCGAATATCTCGAAAAGTTTGAGGCGGAGGGGATTAAAAATCTGCGTAAGTAAACAAGCCGCGAGCAACATTTAGTCGCCATGACCGACAAGGTATAAACTTCTCGCTGGCCCTTGACTTTGAAAGGCTTGTAATATATAATATAGTATATATACGAGAAAAATTTTTGGAGGGATAAAGTGGTAACGAGAAAGGAAGATACACCGCAGAGAGTGGCAAACCGCAAATACGAGGCGAAGAATAAAGAAAAGCGTCAGGCAGCGAGCGGCAATTTTCAGACGATGATCCCGCGCGACCTGTTTGACGAAATCAATGCGTTTTTAAAGGAACGCAACATGAGCAAGGTGAACTTCATAAAGAAGTCATACGAGTTCATGAAAACGCACGGAATGTAGTAGGACTACACTTAACACACCCGTAATATCGGGAAAAAGAAAAGGGGAAAATTGTGTGATAGGGCAAACCGCATTCATCTTTCCGTGATGGAGTGCGGAAGTTGAGGATAAGTATGAGTTAAGTAAAGGAACGACAGCGTAACGGAGAGTAGTCGGTAAATAAGAAAAGTATGTAAGAGCCTTTGACGGCGTGAAAAAGACAAGACATAAATCCCGAACGCTGCGACCTACGCATAACACAAAATTAAAAAGGAGATTTGAACTATAACCTAAGAACAGACGAACAGACAAAGGAAATAATTAAAAATGTAGGCAGCCATTACGATAAAAGGATAGTGGCAATCAAGTATTTAAAAGTGCTGTGCAGAAAGGGTGTTCTTTCAGACGGCATTTATGAAAGACTTGTTTTAAAGGAGAGGAAACTGTTGGAGGAAAATCAATGATAGCCGATAAAAACAGGGAAAGGAAGATGGTTTTCTATGGGCGAGTATCGACGGAGCACGAAGCGCAGCTCTCAGCCCTTGAAAATCAGATGCAGTGGTATGATGACCAATTAAAATATCATCCTAACTGGCAGCTTTGCGGAAGGTATATCGATCAGGGCATTACGGGAACGCAGGCGAAAAAACGACCTGCATTTCTGAAAATGATGGACGATGCAAGAGCGGGCAAGTTTGATTTAATCGTAACCCGTGAGGTCTGTCGCTTTGCGAGAAATACTGTCGATACCCTTGTGGCAACGCGAGAGCTTAAGAACATAAACGTCGAAGTGTTCTTTGTGGAGGACAATATCTGGACGCTGGACGGCGACGGGGAACTGAGACTGACAATCATGGCGACACTCGCTCAGGACGAGAGCAGAAAGATTTCCGAACGAGTAAAAGCAGGGCAACAGGTCAGCCGAATGAATAAAACCCTCTACGGCAACGGAAACATTCTTGGCTATAAACGCGTGGGCAATACATACGTCATAGACCCCGAACAGGCGGAGACGGTCAGAATGATTTACCGCTGGTATCTGCAAGGCTACGGCATGCGTGCCATAATGGGCAAACTAATCGAGAATAAGCGCAGGTGCGCCAATGGCTTAATCAAGTGGGATACGGTTAAGGTTTCGCGCGTGCTGCACAATGCGACTTACATGGGCTATATCGGCTATAACAAGTCATACAGAAACAACTTCCTCGACCAGAAAATCATCCGCAACAAGGAAGAGGAGTTTGTGCTTGTAAAGGGTGATTTCGAGCCGATAATTCCCGAAGATGTGTGGTATGCTTGTAGAGATCTGCGAATGGACAGGTCAACGACGGTGCCTGCGCTCGTAAAGAGCAAACAGAAGAGAATAGGCGTAACGCCGTCAACCGATGTGTGGTCTAATAAGCTGCGCTGTGCGTGCGGCTCAAAGTTCAAACGCTACAAGTGGCGTCAGGATAAGGACGGCCAAAAGCACTACGGGTATAGCTGTTATTCGCGCATCAACAACGGCAGTGCGGAAAAGCGCAGACAGTTGGATCTTGACACCGAAGGCTTTTGCGATATGCCTACCGTCAACGAAACAAAACTTGACGTCATGGCGGCGGTTCTGTTCGACAATATCATAATCGATAAAGCTCCCGTCATAGAGGAGGCGGTAAATATTCTCAACCAGACGTTGAAGGAGATGAAGACAGAAAATAAGCGCGACCTCTCTGACTTACAGCAGCGGATTGAAAAGGCGGAAAAGAAACTCGATTCGCTCCTTTCAATGCGAGCCGACGGGGAAATAAGCAAGGAGGAGTATCAGCGTGCCAAGTCGAAGTGCGAGCAGGAGATTAAAGAACTGCAAGCGGCAATGCTCGGCAACGGGCAGGAGGAAGACGTTGCCGATGAGAGTATAGATATGCAGTATGTCAGTGACCTGCTCGGAAAAATCAGCATAACTGAAAGCGGAAAGGCAGATAAAGATGTACTGATGGAATTCATTGATACAATTACCGTAGAAAAGGGCAACGTGTTCAGATGGGGTTTGTGGCTGAGGAATAAGCCTTCATATTTAAGGATGACCACGTCGGGCAGAGGTGACAATATGACTGCAAGCGCAGTGGGGGCTGAATTTGACGCAAAAGAATGCTCCGATGCTCCAAAAACAGGGCAAGACGGGCATTTTACCCCCGCAGGCTGTGACCCCCACAGGCAAACATCAAAGCTCCGAGGACCAAGTAATTGTGGTCTTACAAGTAGATAACACTATATATTGTGTTTTTGGGCTTATCCCGACAAGGGATAAGCCCTTTTTTTATGCCAAAAATGGGCAAAAAAAAGGCAAAAAAAGTTATTTTCCGCACAAGTTGAACACTTGATTTATGCAAAAAAATATGGTATATTATTAATAAGGAGTACCACTCAAATGACTAATTACAGAGCAATTCTACTATATTACAGCAAAGGGAATACCACAACGCAGGTCGCTACGATCTGCGGATGCTCTCGTACAACGGTCATCAGGACAATTAAAAGGGCAAAACAGATTAACTTATCTATCCCTGTATTAGATTCTATTAAGGATAAAGAGCTATATTTTATGCTTTACCCAGGGAGAGGTCCGAAAAAAGAGTATTATATGCCAGATTTTTATCTTTTGAACAAAGATAAGAAAAAGAGAAACTTCACTAAATTCCGCGCATGGCAAAAATATTGCCGTGTCGCTAAGAGGGAGGGGTATCGGGCATATTCAAAATCCCAATTTTATAAGTTGTATCAAGATTTCTTTTCTACTTTGCCGGCTCCTACCGCAGTGCGTAGCGAGAATTTGACAAAGATTAGAATATTTACTCTGATTAAGAAGTCTATTTTCGAGGCTAAAGAGTTTTCCATTAGTGCGTTGTCGAGAGTAGAAAGTGAAATAGACGAGTGGTGTAGGGAGAGACGATTAGATAAAATAAAGATATGGGGCGCAACGGTAGGTTGAGTCCTTATTGTCATACAAAATTTGCGTATCAATGACCCTTTTAGAGTCATAAATCTATAACTAATTTGCAGAAGCTACTTCAGTATAATTTGAAGTAGTTATTTTTTTTGCTTTACCCATACTAAATATATTAAAAGTTATCTGATTGGATAAATCTATTGACAAATCGGATTTTATGTATTAGAATTATATAAACATATGTTCGTATTATGGAGAGGGGGTGAAAGATGAATACACGAACTTACATCGCTATTGATCTGAAATCATTTTACGCCTCCGTAGAATGCGTTGATAGAGGACTTGACCCATTAAATACAAATCTTGTTGTTGCAGACAAGACAAGAACTGAAAAGACTATCTGCCTTGCAGTGACTCCGGCACTTAAATCGTATGGAGTGGCTGGGAGAGCAAGACTGTTTGAGGTGATACAAAAGGTTAAAGAGATAAATCGAGGAAGACGCAGGAATGCTAAAGACAGGAAGTTCACGGGAAAATCCTATTTAGATAGCGAACTGAAAGCGGATCCCTCACTTGAACTTGATTACATTGTGGCCCCGCCGCGTATGGCTCACTACATTGATTACAGTACAAAGATATATCAGATATATTTGCAGTACGCCGCACCAGATGATATTCATGTTTATTCAATAGACGAGGTATTTATAGATGTAACTTCATACCTCAATACAGCGAAGTGTACTGCTCGGGAATACGCTATGCGTATGATAAAGCATGTTTTGAAGGAAACAGGAATAACAGCGACGGCAGGTATAGGTACTAACATGTATTTGTGTAAAGTCGCAATGGATATTGTCGCCAAACATGTACCTGCTGATAAAGATGGGGTGCGTATAGCCGAACTTGATGAAATGACTTATCGCAAAACATTGTGGAGTCATCGTCCGCTTACTGACTTTTGGCGCATAGGAAATGGTTATTCCGATAAGCTGGAGCAATGCGGACTTTTTACAATGGGTGACATTGCACGCTGTTCAATAGAGAATGGAGCTATTTATAACGAAGGTTTGCTGTATCGACTATTCGGTATCAATGCAGAGCTTCTCATAGATCACGCATGGGGATGGGAACCATGTACAATAGCTGCGGTGAAATCATATAAGCCGCAGTCTAACAGTATTAGTTCAGGACAGGTGTTGCAGGAGCCGTATCCATATGAAAAAGCAAAACTCGTTTTGAGTGAAATGGCGGATGCACTTGCGCTTGACCTTGTAGCAAAGGGTCTTGTTACCAATCAGATAGTCATAACGGTAGGCTACGATTGTGACAATAAGAATTATACCGGAGAATACTCCATAGACCATTATGGCAGGAAGATACCCAAACATGCTCATGGAACTTATAATTTCAAGATGCGGACTTCATCATGTAAATATATAGGTCTTGCGGCAAATGAGCTATTTGACAGAATAGTTAATAAAAAGCTCAACATTCGTCGCTTGAACATAACAGCAGCGAAAGTTGTGTATGAAAGAGAAGTGTCGGAGCCTGAGCTTGAACAACTCGATCTTTTTACTGATTATGAGCAGCTGTTTGCCGAAAGGAAGGCGCAGAAAGAAGAAAGCGAAAGAGAAAAGAAAAGACAGAAAACAGATTTGGATGCGTATTTTACTAAAAAGGTGGTTGGGAATATGGGGGTGGATGTGTTGGACATTGGCACCATCCATTTTCCTACGGGGGTAATTTTTGCCTGCGATCCCTTGGTGGATTTGGAGGATACACCGCCATTTATGCAGACAATTCCTGTTGGAACTTACCCTGTAAAAATCTGTGTGGTACCAAGTGAAAAATACGGAGACCGCTATGCTTGTATTAAGGTGGAGATTAGTGGGGAGAAGCCTGTTCGATATGAGCTGGGTATAACGGGCAGCGAGGATTTGGAAGAAGAACTGAACGAAGAAGATTATTTTGGCTTTTGCGTAGATGCCGGAATGGGGTGCATTGCAGACATTCAGACTCAAGCAGCATTTAAGGAATATTGGAATAAGCGTTTGGAAGAAGATTCGGATATTGACCCTTACAATGATCTGTTTTGCGATTTGTTGGAGAAAAACGCAGAAGCTCATCCTAAATATCAGGAAAAGCACGGAGACTGGCTTAATTGGACAGTACCAAATACTGACTACAATTTGCCCATCTTTTCTTCTGGGTGGGGTGATGGCTTCTATCCTGTTTATTTCGGTTATGATTCAAAAGACAAAGTTTGTGCTGTTTATGTTCGATTTATAGATATTGAGGAAAGCTACAAGGTACAAGAATAAGGAGATATGCTATGGATTGGCCGAAACAGGCAAGAACGGCAGACTGGGAAAGCGGTGTGCTGAGATTGGACAGAGAAAAACAATTTGAGGTTTCCGAGCTGACTATGGAAATCATGGAACGGCTGGCAGGTTACGCTTTGGTCGGTTTTCATGTAAAAGGTTATCCAGTGACGGATGAATTGCTCACACCGTTTGCCGCACATAAATATATGGCAAATTTCGGAGTAGAAGATGGTGCTTTAACGGATGCCTGCTTTCAGGTATTCTCCGAGATGCCAAAACTTCGCTACTTACTTTTGGACGGAAATGCTGGTATCAACGGCAGTGGTTTGTTTGTTTTGCAAAATAACAAGCTCGATCTTGTAGCATTAAATCGTACAGGGTTGAATGATACAGGGCTTTTACAGGCAGCTTCTATCCCAAAGCTAACACATATTCAAATTGACGATACCGCTGTCACTTATGAGGGATTGCTTGCCGTTGCTGATAACAATAGGATTGAACCTGTCGTACATAAGCAATTTTCTAAGGAACAAATGGAGCATTTTTCAAAGGTTCAGAGGGAAAAAGCAAAAAAGCCTGTCGCATTGGACGAGCAGGCGGCAGAAGAATGTCGCAAAGTTCTCACCGCATTCTTTGAAGAAATGACCGCATGGGAACAGTTTGTGGAACAAGTGGGGTTTGAAAATAATGAGGTAGAGCCGCGAATTATGGTAATCTGGGAGAAATATGTGAGCGAAAAACCGCGTGCAGGTTATCGTCCCTTGGGACTTTCAATTTCTCATTCGGGAACTTATTTCGGAGAGCAGTTTATCGATGCAGAGCAAATTACTAAAAACAAACTCTATATTTACACAAGAGAGAAAAATACAGGCATTGACCGCCGTTTCCTGATGAAACGTGTTGAGGAAGGCTGGAAAATAGATGCTGTACAGGAGCGTTTAGATGGCTGGCAGCGTACAGGATTATAAGGAGTAAAATGGCTTGGGAATTTGTAAAATCAGGGATAGACGGTAATTGTGAATTATTCGGGGTAAATATCTTTGATTACGAATGGGAAACCACTGGAAAGCGGATTAAAGTAAAAGATCCAATTTATAATCAATTTCATACATTCGAGATTTGGCGTGTTGAGATTGGTGGGCAGACAAAATATTTTGTCGCAGGGGAATTTTCTAACTGTGTGTGGGGATTCTTTTTAGAAAAAAACGAACGAGAGGGTTGAGATGATCGCAAAAGCCGGAGATGTTTATACAGTCTACAATAAATATCTGGAACGCTACACTGCCTGTCAGGTGGCGTATATCGCGCCGCCGGATAAAGCAAGCAAACAATCTTTTGCGGTGATTGTTTCTTTGGATTGGGTGGGGGATGCTCCTTTGACAGCAGAGGAACTGCCATATCTTCGTCCTCTCTATAAAGATTTTATGTACTGGCCTCGTGATCTTCACCTATTGCGAGTGGATGTAGATGTCCCGTCTCAATACATATTGGTGGGGACTTTACCACCTTTTACAAATAAACCTTGTAACTCATACGGCTTTTGGGACGATGGCTATGACGTGTATTTGCAGATGAAGTGGCAGGAAATTCCTAAGGATAAGAGGCAAGCGTTCAAGAAAGCTATGGAGAGCAGTGCTGATGTAAAAATCGGAGACAATTTAGTGAGGCTCAACAGTCATCGGGTGACGGACAAATATACACCATTTGCCTCAGCGCGAGAACTCGCGGTGCTGCCCTGTCTCTCTGACCTAATTTGCGAGCAGTGGCACACGGATCTGCCGGAATTTTTGCGAGAAAATCCATTTATTGATGAATTGACTTTAATGAACCACGGTCAGAGGACGCTTGATCTACGGGGTACCAGAATCAGAAAGCTGATGCTGGATATGACAGGATTAAAAGAACTGTGGCTGAGTGCGGAAACAGAACAGCTTTTATTCCAGAATGAAGGTGTTGACGATTGCATTATCCATGCTTACGGGAATGGAAAACGACTGACGCTTGAATTTATCGGAGAATACCGTCCTCATTTGGAACTGCCTGATTTGTGTGGACTTCACGGAATACATTTGAAGGACTTTGATTTGCTTGGATTGGCTTCTGTTCATCCGCATTTGAAAGAATTACGGATTTGGGGTGCTCCCGGTAACCTTACAAATTTTTCTGCCGTGGCAGATTTTCATGAGCTTGAAAGATTTTCCACATTCGATTTGTTTGGTTTTAATGCGAAGGATATTCCTACTCAGGAGCAGATGCCTGCTCTTTCTTGGTTTTGGATGACCAGTCTGCCGGAGGATGCGGCGAAAGAAGTCAAGAAATTGTGGAAAGGGAAAAATGGCATAAGCCTGCGTATAACAAAGCCTCGAAAACCGCAATGGCTCGCTGAAAATCTCAACAATCCGTTCCGAAATTGGGATGGAGCAGAGCACATTCCTTTGTCAGCCGCAAAGAAAGCGGCCGCGCAATATCGTAAAACACATGCTGCGCTTTTGAAATTGGCAGAAACAAATGATGATGATGCACAGGCGTTGGCATTACAAGAAGTAAAAGATTATACTCTGACCTTTAACAAAATGCAATTTATAGAAACTGAGGAACGGGACGAAATCTATATGGCCCTGCGGGGTATTTTGGATGCACTCCCGGACAGCACGCTCCAAAAAGATGCCCTGATTGAGAAGTTTGAAGAACTGCGGGATTTTTGAGGAGGGATAAGGATGGAGCAAAAAGTTATTTACAACGGCCAAGTTCTTATCTTAACTCGGTTTTGGGCGACGGGAGAACCTTGCCTGTGGATCACCGACCCGGAGCAGATCGGGATGTCTAAAATGGAATTTGTGGGAGGTCACCCAGACGAATACTGCATTTTCCTGAAAAATCTGACTGAAACGGAACTGGCACGGATCACATCCCTGGACGGCACTCCGCTAGATGTAATAGAAGAACTGCGGCAACATCTAATGGGAAAGGAGAAACCCTATGGCACTACAAGATAAGAAAATAATGCCTCCCCCTTGGCTGGCTTTTCGGGAGATCGAAAGATATTCTATCGGTTGGCGTATGGGCTATGGCGAAGATTACATATATAGATTTGGAAATTGGCTGGATACTCTTTCCCCGGAGGAACGGGTGGAATACCGTTCCCTGTTTCCAGAGCCGATAACATGGAAGGGGTGGTGGGATAACGAGGACAGCTGCGAGGTGCTTGAGCATGGAGACTTCTTGGTAGATGCGTGGCTGCCGGATGGCCAGCCAAAGTACACACGCCAGTGGCTCCAGCAAGATTTTGCTGCGGGGAGAACGCGAGAGCTGTGCCTGTTCTGGGGGCATCAGCCTTCCGAGGACAACCAGCTGACAAAAAGCTGCCTCAGCCAGTGGTGGATGGAGGACTTTTATACGACGGCTGACTCCTATCTCTGCATGGAGCAGTATATGATGGCGAGTAAAGCCCAGCTGTTTGGCGACGAGGAGATTCGCAAGGAGATTCTGAAATGCAGTGATCCAAAGCAGATCAAGACCTTGGGTCGTAAAGTGCGAGGATTCGACCAGAAGGTATGGGACAAGTTCAAATACGCCATTGTACTGCTTGGCAACTGGTATAAATTCAGCCAGAATCGGGAGCTTCGGGAGTTTCTCCTTTCCACTGGGGACAGCGTGTTGGTGGAGGCCAGCCCTTATGATAACATCTGGGGAATTAGACTTTCTGCTAATTCACCGGAAGCAAAGGATCCGTTTAAGTGGCGCGGACAAAACTTGCTGGGATTTGCTTTAATGGAGGTACGGGATGAGTTGCGGCGGGTAACTCAAAATGAAATGTTGTGTGATTGGAGTTTAGTATGGAAGAGATGATGGAATACATCAAGCTCTTTTGGGAGGGCGCACCGGAGGGAGAGCCGGTTGTTATTCTTTATGAAATAGACACCGACCATGACCGGTTGGCACTTCGCTCTATTGATGTTTTTCCAGATCGCAGAACAAAAAACATAGAAGATTTTTATGCCGATGTTTTAGAAATTAATCCTATCCCAACAGTAGAGGAATTGAATGCAGGTGTTTGGGGAGAGGAGTTTCGTGCATATTTAATCGATAAGGCAGATTTTGAAAAGGTATGGAAAAGGAAAAGGCAAAGAAAATGATTGTAAACTATGTACCAAAGTTTCGAGAGTACTACATAATGCCACTTATATGGGATATAAATGCTATTTAAAATCATTTCGCAATAACTATCTTGACCAAAAGGCAATTATCAATCGTGATGAAAGTACGCACATGTATGTAAAGGGCGATTTTGAACCGATTATTGACGAAGATGTATGGTATCTTTGTAAAGAAATGCGCGAGAAAAAATGTAAAGAGCGCGGTGTAAAAAATGGTAAAGTAATCAAAAATGGTAATAGAAATAGTACAGATATTTGGGTAAAAAAAGCGGTATGTAAATGTGGATGCCATTTCAGAAAAGATAAATGGCACCGAAACAAGTCCGGGTTGACTTATGGCTATATCTGCTATAATGTAGCAAACAATGGAAGCAAATCGTCATACTTAAAGGCTGGTATACAAGATACGGAAGGACATTGCGATATCGGAGTAATTGCAGACTGGAAGTTTAATATGATGGCATATTATATCTTTCAGCAGTTCTCTTTGAACACGGAAGAGATCAAGCGAGAAGTGTATTCGTTTTACGAACAGCATGATATAACGGCACCAGTGGATGAAGAAACAATAATACGAAATTTGAATCATACAATTCAGAAAGAGAAAAATAAAATTGAAAATCTTACTGATATGAGAGTGGGAGGTGAACTTTCAAAAGAGGAATATCTAGCCCGTAAAGAAAAAATATCTGTAAATATTACTAAACTTGAAAAAGAGATCGATGAAATAAGACGGAGGGGGCTAACAAAAAAATTAGTCACGGATAAAAAACTCACAAGTCAAGAGCTGTTTGAACTATTGGAAGCGGAGTTAGATTTTACGCAGCCCAAAATAAAAGAAGGCCTTATTGATGCCTTTGTAAATAAGGTAACTCCTCGTACATCGCTCGAATTTGACTGGTATTTAAACCTATTGCCTCATAGCGATAGCAGCGAAGAGTACAAAGAAATTATGTCATTCAAAATTGAGTACAACGATGCGCATTCATACAGAGAAAAGTGCGGAGCTATACTTCGAAAAAATCAATTTAGAGATCTGATCGTCCATGTTTATGCTTAAAGATATGGGGACAAACCTTTTAGGTTTGTCCCTTTTTTTGCTACTTGAAATGATAAAAAATTAAGATTCTTTCAGCAATAGCAAATGATAGCATTGTAGAGGTGAACGGAGTTGACATAACTTGCAGCACTTATAAGAGAATGAGTTCGGTGATGCAATAAATAAGTGCTATGACGTGTCTTGCAGCCGTAGGAAGAGATAGGTTTGGAATGCAATAAATTACTGGTTATGACATACCTTGCATCAGTAGATACGGATGATCCGATAACGTGATAACGTGACTCGCAGTACTCCTGATAGTGATAGGTTTGTACCATAATATAGTGACGTGCGTAGCATCAGTAAGGATAGGTGCTATTTTGCAACGCAACCATTACGGTAAAGAACGAGGATTTAATTCGGCAAAGTACCTGTTTTGGGACAAAGTAGAGTGGTATTTAAGCAAAGAGGAAGAGTGGTATTTTTCTTGAAAATGGGCTCAAAAGTGGTATTTTTCGCTCAAAAAGTGGTATTTTGGGCGATTTCGCGGGTGACCCCGAACCTAACACTTTGAAACAGGCAAATATTAAACGTCCGAGATGAACATATATAGTGGTTTAACTAAGTTGTGCCACAAGATATTGTGTTTTTAGGGCTTACCCCGATAATGGGGTAAGCCCTTTTTCTGTGCTGAAAATGCTCTGAAACAGGCTTAAAAAGTGCTATTTCCATATAAGTTGAACACGTGATTTTTACTATAAGATATGGTATAGTATAGGCAGGGTGAGGTAACAAAATGACGGATTATAAGTCAATACTTTTGTATTATTATAAAGGGAATACAACCACGCAGATAGCTACCATTTGCGGTTGTTCGCGTACAACTGTCATCAAGACAATAAAAAGGGCAAAGGAATTGAATTTGAAATTGCCTCTATCGGCTACGCTGCGCGATTCTGATTTGTATTTAATGCTTTACCCCAAAAGAGGTAAAAGAAAGGGATACTATATACCGGATATTCACAGCATAGAAAAAGACCGCAAAAAGCGTAGGTTTTCTAAATTTCGTGCTTGGCAAAAATACTGTCGTGTTGCCAAAAGAGAAGGGTATAAAGCATACAGCAAATCAAGATTTTATAGTCTTTATAATGAATATGGCTCTGCGGGTGCGAGGTTTCATGTAAAAAAGAGCAAGAATATAGGCGACATACTTGGGTTTTCATTGTTGCAGAGCAGATACTCAAACGATGCTACTTCTTTTGAACTTGTTGAAAAACAAATGGACGATTGGTGTAAAGAGCGAAGATTGGATAAATTTAAGATCTGGGATTTGAGAGTAGCAGGATTTTAGTACAAATTTTTTAAGTAGGCTTCAATATGGTTGACATAAGGCTCCGTTTATCATATAATTCATATAAATATGAAAAGTATTCCGACGCAAATTTTTGCAACACATCCGATTTGGTCACTGCGATCCCACTTTTCGTCACCGAGCACAATGAGCGTGTCTCCCGCTTTTATATCGAATTTGTCGCGCGCCTCGCGCGGAATGACGATCTGCCCGCGCTCTCCTACTTTTACAGTACCGAAGACTAAAAAAGGCAGATTTGTGTTTTCAAACTCACTCATCGCTGCCGTCCTCCATCTTCTGAATTCGGTGAAGAGCAAGGGAAAAAAGTATTTGATAAGACCATTGAAATTTACAGAGAGCTTACCCGTAAAGCCGACTACCGCAATAACGATGCAATCAAGTATCATATGACGGTAAAACTCTTTCCGGCAATGAGTTATTATAAGGCATTGCAGGCTTTTGGAATTGACGACGCCATAGAAAAGGTCAGGAAAGAAACGCAGAAAACCGCTCTTATAAACAAGCAGAATAACGCAAAGTTTGCGCGCATGCCGTTCGTTTTTACAATGTATCGAATGGGCGTGAAAAAGCACATGGCAAAGAACTTCCCGCCCGAGGGCTGGGAAACGGAGTGGGTTCGTTGCGACGGAAAAGAAATACACTTTAATCTTCGTTCATGCTTGTATCACGATATTTGCGTTGAGAAGGGTTGCCCGGAATTATGCCGAGTATATTGCGAAAACGACAACATCGCTTTTTCGGGGCTTATGCCGAAGATACGCTTTGAAAGAGCAGGAACGATCGGCGAAGGCGCAGATTGCTGCGATTTTCATTTTATTAACGCAAAAAAGTAAGCCGATAAAAATTGAATCATATGTAATATAGCGGAGAGCAAGCGGCCTCCGCTATTTTTTTGCGAAAAACTTTCGGTTATCGCGGCAAAACTCTTGACAGTAACGCTCTTTGCGGCTATAATGATAATTAGATTATCGGTAATTAGATTATCACAGGAGGCAGACATGTCGGTTGCGGACAGGAGCATCGATCCGCGCATCATGGAGAGCGCGAAAGAGGAGTTTCTGCAAAAGGGATTTCTGGATGCGTCTTTGCAGGTTATCTGCAAAAACGCGGGGGTTACGACGGGCGCACTGTACAAGCGGTTTAAGGGCAAGGAAGAGCTTTTCTGCGCGCTGGTGGAGAGCACCGTACAAGACCTCGAAGAGGTAGTGCGTCAAAAATCCGTTCTGCCCGCCACGCTCACGGACGAACAGCTCAAAAAGGCGTGGGACATGGACAGGGAATATATGCAGTGGTGGTTCGACTATCTCTACGACCGCTACGACGAAATGCGCCTGCTGCTCGTCTTTTCGGACGGGACGAAGTACGCAAACTTCGAGCACGAATGGGTGGAGAGCATGAGCCACACCACCTATGCGTACTACAAGGAAGCGCAAAGGCGAGGGCTGACAAAGACGGACATCTCCGAAAAGGAAATGCACGTCATGCTATCGTCCTTTTGGACGGCGATTTGCGAGCCGCTCGTCCACGGATTTTCCAAAAAAGAGGCGGGGCGCATTTCCGATTTAATGTGCGGACTGTTCGACTGGTATAAAATGCTCGGTTTCGAGCGGTAAGTTTGCCGCCCGCAGAGGCGGCAATTCTTTCGTCATATGGTTCGCTTATGCGAACAAATAGAATAACAGGAGGCTATATGATAAAAAGTATCTTGAAGTACGCGGGTAAGTACAAGATTCTTACCGTCGTGGCGACGGTCATGGTCGTCATAGCAGTGGCGGCGCAGATCTTGCCGTACATATTCGCGTATCAGATCATCTCGCCGCTCATTGCGGGCGAGAGCATTCCGTGGCAGTTTGCCGTGAGCAGAGTGGTGGGCGTTGCCGTCTGCCTTGTGCTGAATTTCGTGTTCTACTTCGGCGGGCTGTCCCTCTCGCACATTGCGGCGTTCAACACGCTGTACAATCTGCGCGTGAGCTTACAGGGAAAAATGGAGAAACTGCCCCTCGGCGTGGTGCAGGAGAAGGGGACGGGGAATTTGAAAAAACTGTTCGTGGACGACGTGGAGAGTATGGAACTACTCTTGGCGCACGCCATACCCGAAGGCATCGGCAATCTGCTCATTCCCATTGGCGTGTTTATTGCCATGTTCGCGATCGATTGGAAACTCGCGCTCTTAACACTTATTATGCTTCCCATTGGCGTGTGGGCGGTCATGATGATGACGCGCGCCGGCTTTGCCAAGATGGACAGCTACTATCGTTCGGCACAGGTCATGAACAACACCATCATCGAATATGTCAACGGCATGGAGGTCGTCAAAGTGTTCGGCAGGGACGGCGATTCTTATAAGCGATATAAAAAGGACGTGGAGGCGTACCGCGATTTCACGCTGGACTGGTACCGCGTGTGCTGGCCGTGGATGGCGGTGTATGCGGGCGTGTTCGCCTGCTGTTCGCTGTTCACGCTGCCCTTCGGCGGCATGTTCGTCGTGAACGGCTGGTCGCAGCTTGCAGACCTCATTCTTGTTCTCTGCCTTTCCTTCGGGCTGGGCGGGCCTCTGATGAAGGCGATGCGCTTCGTTCCCTCGCTCGCGCAGGTGGACAGGAAAGTTAAGGAACTCGAAAAGACTTTAGATGCCGAACCGCTGAAAAGTAAGGGTAATGCCTTTACGGGTAATGGCAACACGGCTGTGTTCGAGAACGTGACTTTCGCCTACGAGGATAAGGACGTCATTCAAAGCGCCAGCCTCGTGGTGCAGGAGGGCAAAAAGACGGCGCTTGTCGGCGAGTCGGGTTCGGGCAAGAGCACGCTTGCAAAACTTTTGGTGCATTACTATGACATTGGCGGCGGCAAAATAACTTTGGGCGGGCAAGATATTACGGACATGAGTCTCGACGCGCTCAACGCCCGCATCTCCTTCGTATCGCAGGATAATTTCCTGTTCAACACGAGCATTTACGATAATATCAAGGTAGGTAAGCCGGACGCGACCAAAGAAGAAGTGCTCGCCGCGGCGGAAAAAGCACAGTGCATGGAATTTATAAATCGACTTGAAAACGGTATTTACACGCTCGCGGGCGATTGCGGCAGCGCGCTTTCCGGCGGGGAACGGCAGAGGGTGTCGCTCGCAAGGGCGATTCTCAAAAACGCGCCCGTCGTCATTCTGGACGAGGCAACGGCGTTCGCCGATCCCGAAAACGAGGAGAAGATGGAAAAGGCAATCGCCGAGGTCGTCCGGGGCAAAACGCTTCTCGTCATTGCACACCGCCTTGCGTCCATTCAGAACGCGGATAAGATTTATGTGCTGGACAACGGCAAGGTGGCGGGCAGCGGCACGCATAAAGAGCTTTTGGAAAGCAACGACATTTATAAACGGCTCTGGCAGATCTCCGAGGACAGCGCGGCGTGGAACGTGGTCGGAACGGAAGGAGGCGCGGTATGATTAAATTTTTCGTAAGGATATTGAAGTTTTCGGGCAAATACAAGGGCAGGGTGCTCTCGGCGGCGCTGTTCGCCTTCATTAAGGGTATCTGCATCATGATGCCGCTCTTCCTCGGTTTCTTACTCTTCAATGAGTTTTACGAGGGCACAATAACCGTTTCTCGCTGCCTCATCTACTTTGCGGGCATGGCGGCGTCGCTTGCCGTGCATATTCTCGCCACCAATTTGAGCGACAGGTTGCAGAGCACGGCGGGGTATAAGATTTTTGCAGAAAAGCGCATGGAGCTGGGCGCGCGCCTTCGGAAACTTCCTATGGGCTACTTTACGGCTGGTAATATCGGAAAGATCAGCTCGGTGCTCTCGTCCGATATGGTATTTGTCGAAGAAAATGTTATGCAGTCTATCGCCGACATGCTGGGCAACGGGTTTTCTGCGTTCCTTATGGTCGCCTTTATGTACGTCATTGACTGGCGCATCGGGCTGCTGGTCACGGGCGTGTCGCTGGCGGTCGTCATCGCCGCGGCCTTTATGAATAAGTCGGGCGTAAAACACAGCAATATCCGCCAGCAGCAGAACGAGGAACTGACGGACGCGGTCATCTCCCATATCGAGGGAATCGGCGTCATCAAGAGCTACAATCTGCTCGGCGAAAAGTCGGAAGATCTGACAAAGAACTTCCGCAAGACAAGGGACGCCGCGCTCAAATTCGAGTTCACGCAGTTGCCGTGGATGGTCGTGCTCAACGTGCTCTATACCGTCGGCATGGCGGGTATCGTAGCGCTTGGCGTCTGGCTGTATTTTGCGGAACTGATGACCTTGCCGTACCTTATCGGCTGCGTGTTGTTTGCCTTCTCTATCTTCCTGCCGCTGAAAACGCTGTACAGCGAATCGTCGCGCCTGACCGTCATGGGGAGCTGCCTCGACAGAATAGAGGGAGTGTTCGATGAAAAGACGCTGCCCGACAACGGCAAAAAACACATTCCCGCAACCTCTTCCGCCCCCGAAATATCGTTTGAGAACGTGACATTCGCATACGGCGAAGAAGATACTGTTCACAATGTCAGCTTTGCGGCGGAAAAGAACACGATGACCGCGCTCGTCGGCCCCAGCGGGGGAGGAAAAACCACGCTTGCTAACCTTTTGGCCCGTTTCTGGGACATCAAGTCCGGTAGTATAAAGGTGCGTGGCGTGGACATCCGCGACGTACCTCTCTCCGAACTTATGGACAAAATCAGCATGGTGTTCCAGCGCGTGTACCTGTTTCAGGATACCGTGTATAACAACATCGCGATGGGCAGACCGACCGCCACAAAAGAGGAAGTGGAGGAGGCAGCGAGGAAGGCGCGCTGTTACGACTTTATCATGAATCTGCCGCAGGGGTTCGATACCGTCATCGGCGAAGGCGGAGCCTCCCTTTCGGGCGGTGAAAAACAGCGCATTTCCATCGCGCGGTGTATCTTAAAGGACGCGCCCATCGTTATCTTGGACGAGGCGACGGCGAGCGTCGATCTCGACAACGAACGGCACATTCAGGAGGCAATCACCGAACTTGTACGGGGCAAAACTTTGCTCGTCATCGCGCACCGCTTAAACACCATCCGCGCGGCGGATAAAATTGTCGTCGTGTCCGAGGGGAAAATTGCCGAACAGGGCACGCACGAACAGCTCTTAAAGCGCGGCGGCATCTACAACAACTTCGTGCACCTGCGCGAAAGACAACGCCTCGCGGAAAACGGATAAAATAAATAAAAAGGATAGAGCGGTCGCTATTGCGGCCGCTTTTTTGAAACTGCTTGCAAATACTTGCATTTTTTAATACAAACAGATATAATATAAGTGCGTTCGCATATGCGAACCATAAGGAGAATAAGCTATGTTAAAGATAACGTTAGAAGTCGAGGGAATGCACTGCGGCATGTGCGAAACGCACGTCAACGACGTTGTGCGCCGCGTGGAGGGTGTGAAGAAAGTAAAATCTTCGCACGCAAAGGGCAGGACGGAAGTTGTTGCCGAGGATAGCGTAAATACCGCGCTCATCAAAGAGGCGATCGCAAAGCAGGGCTACGGCGTGGGAAGAATTGAAACGCAGCCGTATGAAAAGCACGGGCTGTTCTCGCACAAGAGGTAAGCATCATGTTTTTAATCCGTAAATTTGAGGAGAAGGATGTTCCCGCCTGTGCAAAATGTTTTTACGAAAGTTTTTTCGACTGTCCGTTGACGGAAAAGGATAAGATATTTCTGCGCGACTATGCGCAGGTGCTTACCGAAAAATGTTCCTTTACCTATGTGGCGGAGAGCGAAGGGCAGGTCGTCGGGTTCATCATCGGGCACTACAAAAAGAATTTTGACAAGGCGCTCGCCAAACGGCACGACGTAAAACCGCATTATAAGGCGTGGCTAAGGTGCTTTTTCAAGTTCGCCTTCGGGGGCTATAAGATGTCCGCACCGTTCAAGGCACAGTTCGATCTCTTTTATAAGAAACTTAAAGAGAACGGCAAGGATACGCCGCTCGCCTGCGACTGCGAACTGATGGCGCTCTGCTCGCGCAGAGATTTCCGCAAAGGTTTGGGAACTGCGCTCTGGGAAGCCTTTAAGGAGCGGTGCATTCAGAGCGGCGTAAAGACGGTGCGCGTGTTCACCGATACGGACGCCACATACACATTCTATGAAAAGCGCGGCTTTCGGCTCGTATGGGAAAAGCCGTATTCCTTCGGCATGCCCGGCAAATCGCTGGTGTATGAGTATAAGTTATAAAAGGTGCAGGGGCTATGTTAAAAAAATTTTTAAGTAATTGCAAAAAACCGAAGGGAAAATTCGGCAAAATGATCGTGAGCGCAATGAACAAAGGGCATGCACCTCTCGCTCTTTGGGCGTTCGAGGTGTGTCCGCTGAAAGACGGAGAGAGCGTTCTGGACGTCGGCTGCGGCGGCGGAGGCAATCTTGTCCGCATTTTGAAGCGTTGCCCGAAAAGCCGCGCGGACGGTATCGATTATTCGGAGGAAAGCGTTGCATGCAGCCGCAAAGTAACAAGAAAATTTGCGGACAGGTGCAGTATCTTATGCGGCGATGCCATGCGTCTGCCGTATCGGGACGATACATTCGACAGGGCGGTGTCCTTTGAATCCATATATTTCTGGCCGGATCCGGTACGCGGACTGAAAGAGATTTGCCGCGTATTGAAACAAGGCGGCAAAGTCATGATTGCCTCTGAAATGACAGATCCCGAAAAGGGAAAAATCTGGACGAAGCGCTGCGAAGGCATGACGATTTATACGGCGGAAGAGCTCGCTGCCCTTATGGGAAAAGCAGGGTTTTCCGATATAAAAATCCATAAGACGCGCAAAGTCTGGTGTGCCGTCGAGGGGATAAAGGACTGATGCGCCGGAGCGTTACATGGTTTGATGTGAGTATAAGTTATGAGGGAGGATGCGAATGAAACCGGATTATAAGAATTGGGTGCCGAGAGGGTTGTTGTTTCTCCTCG
>ERZ1643247.138-NODE-138-length-102469-cov-10.110336_pt1 | contig 102469 bp, 101 predicted proteins | sample MGYA00579264_ERZ1643247 | MGnify/ENA primary metagenome ERZ1643247 (study PRJEB29033, sample SAMEA4952262) | chicken gut metagenome | biome: Broiler Chicken; feature: Gastrointestinal Tract; material: Caecum | place: Ireland | collected 2018 | study: Broiler... | reverse complement strand
AAGGCATAGGTCTGCAACACCTCGATTCACCGGTTCAAATCCGGTCTGCGCCTCTCTAAAGAGCCCGTATTTACGGGCTTTTTTTTATTTTCTGATTATCATTTCTTAATATTTAAAAATTGTTTAAAAAATCCATATGAAGTTATTAGATCTATCCGTTAGACTACACATCAGAAACAAGTGAGAGAAAAACTCTTATTACGGAGGAATTACAGTGAAAGCCAGAGATTGCCGGATTAAAAGTGTAACGGATAACAGACAGAAGCAGATACACAGTCTGCTGGCCGCTTTTTTCTTTCCTGTTCTGACCTGTTGTATCGGATTTGCAGCAGTGGGCATATTTCCGTTTGGATCCAGATCGGCGCTGATCATAGATGGTGTACACCAGTATCTGGGCTTTTATGAAGAATTTCTGCATCAGATCGGACAGGGAGTATGGTGGACATTTTCCGGCCATGCGATGGGATATAGTTTTTACAGTTTGTTTTCCTATTATCTCAGCAGTCCGTTCAACTTTTTGATCCTTTTATTTATGCAGTTTCTGTATGTAAATGAAGCAGTTACGCTTGTGGTCCTTTTAAAGATCGGACTCACGGGAGCGTTTATGGCATGGTATGTGCTGAAAAAAAAGCCGGGGCAGGAACTGACGGCAGTGTGTACCGGATGTATGTACGCACTTTCCAACTATGTGCTGGGATATTACAGCAATCTGATGTGGCTGGACTGTGTGATGCTTCTGCCTGTGTTTGCCTGGACGATCGAGAGACTGGTGCAGACAGGGCACTGGAGAATTTATGCGGTGGTTTTGGGATACTGCATTTTGTCCAACTACTATATGGGATTTATCCTGTGCGTATTTTCGGTGCTTTATTTTATTGCGGTTTATTTTGAAGCAGGCATTTCCAAAGGCAGATGGTGGAAGTGCTGGATGAAGTTTTCCGGGGCTTCTTTATTGGGCGGAGGGACTGCAGCTGTAATTCTGGTTCCAGCAGTGCTGTCCATAGCGAAAACCACGGCGGCAAAGCAGGTGGGACTTTCAGGTACAGGCGGGACTTACGGAAACTTGTGGGAGCAGCTTGACAGATTGATGTTTGATTCCTTTCCTTATGCAACAAGCGGCGATCAGGCTGCCATTAATCTGTACTGTGGATGTGCAGCATTGCTTTTTACCGCAGCTTTTTTTATAAACCGCCGGATTTGTTGGAAACAGAAAGCTGCCATGGCGGTACTGTTGGTCTTTTATTTTGCGGGCTTTCACTTTCAGACACTGAATCTCATACTTCATGGCCTGCATAAACCGGTAGGAATGCCGAACCGTTTTGCCTTTGTATTTGTCTTTCTTCTCTTAAAAACAGCATCAGAAGGACGGGGAAGGATAGAGGAACTCACCAGAAAAGAGCTTGCGGCGGGGACGGCCCTGTGTCTGGCGTTCTGTGCTGCCGTGGGAACCGGGTCCGGGAACCTGAAAATTCTTGGGACTGCCGGGATTGTTCTGATCTATTTCTGCATTCTCGTCCAAAAGCCGCAGCAGAGAATTCCATGGCAGACGTGGCTGAGTATTTTGCTTCTCTGCGAAATCGGTTTCCACGGTTTTTTCAGTATCTGCAATAACGGAACCGCCTCTGGTTAAAATAGATGGAAGAAGGCAGCAGTACGATTACTGGAATAATAACTTTCTTGATCTGGGATATTCCGATCAGGACAGAACCGTACAGGTGAAAGTAAGTGAGAACGGTATTGTGCACGCACTTCTGGGAACCTGTGAGCAGTCCCGGCTGGACGACATTTACCGGAGACTGTCCAAAAACGAAATTCAGATGAGGAATGGCTCGGGAAGCATTCGGGCGGATCGGGACGGGATCGTGTTTTTCGGAAGTTTTTACGATCAGGGAATTCATTTGCAGGTAGACGGGAAGGATGTTCAGACGCTGAATCTGGAAGGGATGCTCGGAGTCCGGATAAAAAAGGGAAAGCACACCATAACGATCAGGTATGAGACGCCGGGACTCGGAGCCGGAGCTGCTGTATCGGTTCTGTGCACTGGAATTCTCCTGGCGTATCCGGTATGGAACAAAATGAAACACTGCAGGCAAAAACGATACAGATAAAAACAGGATTGAAAATGAAGGTGCGTCTATGTCAATACGAAAAAAGATTATTATTTCCAATCTGCTGATGATTCTTGTCCCGCTTCTGCTGCTGTTTGTCATGGGTTTTTGTGGCTTCAGACAGCGGGGAGGAAATACTGGCAGCCCATTGAAGAGATGTATGAAGACAAGAACGGAGTGATCTCCGCGTAGAATCTGATCTATGCATATCAGGAAGAACTCTGGGATACAAACTGGAAAGAGCTGGAGAGTATGGATGATGAGACTATGAATACCGGGAGTCTGATACAGTCTCCGGAAATGGTAAGGCTTCGGAAAGAGTTAACAGATCTGGGGTATCATTTTACTGTCCTTTTAAATGATGAGACATTGTACTCCAATACTTCGGACACAGAGTGGATGCAGGTGGAAAAGTTGATCGGTCCGATCCACGAACAGGCAAAGTCCGTTACGGTGGGCAATGAAGATGTTTCTGTCATCAAATGCAGTTTTTATGAAAACAGCGATGAGTGTTCCATCATTGCAGTCAGCGATGAAGAGGGAAATGTGCTGGGAAGCAGAAGCTATCTCCAGAAATATGTGGTTCCGTATGTCTGGCTTTTCGGAGCGTGTACCGTTTTGCTTGTTATTCTGGTGAACGTGTTTTGCTCACGGTGGATTCAGTCCCTGATTATCCCGCCGATGAAAGAAATACAGCAGGGAATGCAGAAGGTAAAAAGTGGTATGCTGGACGGGGAAATTCCGGTCCTGCGCCAGGACGAACTGGGTGAACTGTGCGGGGAATTTAACGAGATGCAAAAACAGTTGAAGCGGTCCAAAGAAGAACAGTTGAAATATGAGGCGTACAGAAAAGAGTTGATTTCCAGTGTTTCCCACGATCTTCGTACGCCGCTGACAACGATTAAAGGTTATGTGGGAGGAATTCTGGACGGAATTGCCGATACAGAAGAAAAAAGGAAACGATATCTGCTTGCCGTGCAGACAAAGACAAGGGATCTGGAAAATCTGGTAGATCAGCTTTCTTCCTATAATAGAATGGAAAATCATTTATTACGGTATCAGAAGGAGATGACAGACTTGAAAGAGTTTGTAGAAAAATATCTGGAAGAAAACGAGGCGTTGATCAGGGAATACAGACTGGAAATTTTGCTGTCCGCCCAGGAGGGGATCCGTTTTGTCATGGATCGTGGGGCTTTTAAACGGATTCTGGATAATCTGCTGACAAACAGTATCCGCTACCGGGAAAAGGATCAGAGCCGGATTGCGATTACAATACAAAAAAAAGATGGACGGATTTTCTGGAGTGTGGCGGACGACGGGCCGGGAGTGGCGGAAAACTGTCTCGAGAAAATTTTTGAGAGCTTTTGCCGGCTGGACGAAGTGAGGACACACTGCAGCGATGGCAGCGGCCTTGGGCTGGCCATAGTAAAACGAATTGTGACAGATCATCAGGGGGTGATCTATGCCAGAGACAGAGAAGGTCTGGAGATCTGCATGGAATTTCCCTCCCTTTAAACGGGACGGAAATTCCGTGCTTTATTCGGCAAGTTGTTTACATTTACAGATGTTATAAGAACAGAGAAATTCGTTTAAAAATAGAATAAATCCTCAAACTTTTTATCCAATGCAATACAAAGAATAAGCGCCAGTTTTGCAGTAGGATTAAACTGGCCTGTTTCAATCGAGCTTATGGTATTGCGGGAGACTCCGACCATTTCAGCCAGCTGAGCCTGTGACAGCCTTTTTTCCGCCCGGGCGTCCTTTAAATGATTCTTTAATATCAGTTTCTCATTCAAATCGCTGTCCCCCTTATGAAAGATTCCCTGTGATCAGAGTATAGATATGGACGATTGAAAACAGTAAAACACAAACCGTATACAGCAATGACAGCAAAAACTGTTGGCGCTGCCTGAGTTTTCTCCATTTTATCCAGGATAATACCATAGAATGACAGAACACAATGGCATATAAACCATAGTTGATTCCGACTCCGGTAAAAACCTGAATTACAAAAAATACAGTTGCAAGAATTACCATGACGATGTTAACAATCGCACTTCCCTGCTTAATAAGTTCTTCCTCATAAATGTCTTTGTTCCTATTCTCTTTTCTGCTTTTTTCCAAAATTTCTTCTTTATTCATAGTCTTTCGCCCTTTCTTAGTGCCAAGTTTACTTGGCTGCTTTTATCATACAAATTCCAAGTAAACTTGTCAATATTTAGTGCAAAGTTTTCTTGGCATTTCTTTGCGTGTTGGAGTCCAATTAACAATTTAGAAACAAAACACAAACAATAAGGAAACGTTACCAGGGTAAATTTATGCAAAAAAGAGGGTATGAGGACAAGTTTATGGGGAAGCGAAGGAGAATGGACTGGAAAGGGAGAGTGTGCCGGAAGCTGAATCCGGACGGGATTGCTATCCGCATGATTCAGAATGAAGGATTCCGGCTCGGAATATTTGCGGTATGCGGGTTTGCGTTCAATATTATATTTGCCGTTTTTAATGGAATTGTCGGATGGCTGGGATCGTCCCCGTGGTTTGGAACGCTTTCTGCCTATTACATTCTTTTAAGTGCCATGAGATGTTACTGGCTGGTAAAAAGAAGTGCCCATGCAGGAGAAAAACAGCAGAAAAGGCGGAAGATCAGGAGGTCACTTTGCAGGCGCTACGGTATTTTTTTCTGCTGTATGGCAGTAGTTCTGGGTGGTGCGGTCATCCTCCTGATCCATTCGGAGGGCGGGAAGGAGTATCCGGGTATTGTCATTTATGCAGTGGCGTCCTATACTTTCTGTAAGATTATTTTTGCGGTGATCAATGTGTTCCGTGCAAGGAAAAAGAGGGCACTGTCTTTGATGATTATCCGTGATATCGGTTATGTGGATGCATGCGTATCGATCCTGTCTCTCCAGACTGCGATGGTTGCACAGTTCGGCGGCGGAGAAGAGGCGTTTGCACGCATGATGAACGGAATTACGGGCACGGCAGTGTGCCTGATGATTCTGGGACTTGGAATTTATTATATGTTACTGGCAGGAAAAGGAACAAAGAGAAAATGGAGGAGCAAAAACGATGATACATATCCTTGTTGTGGAAGATGATGAAAAATTAAACCGGATTGTCTGTACATATTTGAATGACAGCGGATTTCAGACAAAGGGATGTCTGAATGCAAGAGATGCGTACGACGAAATGTATAATCAGTTATATGATCTGATTATTTCGGACATCATGATGCCGGAGATCGACGGGTTTGAGTTTGCAAGAACAGTGCGGAAAGTAAATAAACGGATACCGATTCTGTTCATGTCTGCGAAAGACGATCTCCCGTCCAAGCAAAAAGGATTTCAGCTGGGAATTGATGATTACATGGTAAAGCCGGTAGATCTGGAAGAACTGGTGCTCCGTGTCCGCGCACTTCTGCGGCGGGCCAATATCGAGATGGAGCGGAAAATTACCGTGGGAAACCTGTTGTTGGATGCGGACGGAATGACCGCCGAGGTAGACGGAGAAGAGATCAGCCTGACGACACGGGAATTCAATATTATTTATAAGCTGCTGTCCTACCCGAAGAAAACATTTTCCAGAGCCCAGCTGATGGACGAATTCTGGGATGTGGACAGTGATACAAGCCTGCGGGCGGTGGATGTATACATGACGAAACTTCGGAATAAATTGTCTGAGTGTGACGGCTTCAAGATTGTGACAGTCAGAGGACTCGGATATAAGGCGGTGCTGCAATGAGCAGAAAAGGAAAAAAAGAACAGGACGGAAAGATCATAAAGGACAGCCTGTTTCCGGTGTCGCTGTTTGTGATCTATCTCGGGGTTGTCTGTCTGATGTCGGGAGTGCATCAGGGACTTCTTGTTCTGATGCACAAACTTGGATGGGGCGAGCTGGTTCAGACACTGGTTCCGATGTTTTACTGGGGGCTGGTTGCCGTAGGCCTGACTTTGTTTACAAGAAAAAAGATCAAAGAGACCTATGAAGTTCCGCTTCACCGGCTGGCGAAAGCAACCGAAGAGGTGGCAGGAGGAGATTTTTCCGTGTATGTGCCGACAGTACATGCCGCCAACAGGCTGGACTATCTGGATGTTATGATTCTGGATTTCAACAAGATGGTGGAAGAACTGGGGAGCGTGGAAACACTGAAGACCGATTTTATTTCCAATGTATCCCATGAGATGAAAACACCGATTGCCATTATCAAAAATTATGCGCAGTTGATTCAGATGGAAAATACCACAGAAGAAGAAAAACTGGAATACGCAGAAAATATTGAAGCGGCAGCAGAACGCCTGGCGATCCTGATCAGCAATATATTAAAACTCAACAAGCTGGAAAATCAGAGGATTGATCCGGATATCGAAGTATACGATCTGTGCAGACAGCTGGAAGACTGCATCCTGCAGTATGAGGAAATGTGGGATAAAAAAGATCTGAATCTGGAAGTCGAAATGGAAGACAGAGCCATGGTACAGGCAGATCCAAGTCTGATGGAACTGGTGTGGAACAATCTGCTCTCCAACGCAATCAAATTTACAGACCCGGGCGGAAGCGTACAGGTCCGGCAGAAATTCAGGGACAGTTTCATTGAAGTGGAGGTCACAGACACCGGATGCGGCATGAACCGGGAAAGTGTAAAACACATTTTCGATAAATTTTATCAGGGGGATACATCCCACTCCAAAGAAGGAAATGGACTGGGACTTGCACTTGTAAAACGCGTCCTTGTACTCATGGACGGGGAAATCTCCGTCAAAAGCGAAGAAGGAAAAGGAAGCACATTTAAGGTGATTCTTCCAAAAGCAGAACAAACCAGAGAACAGGCGGAGGTGGAACGAAACAATGAATGAAAACAGAGAAAACAACCGGTTCATCGGATACGAATATAAACAAGTAGCAGCAGAGCCGGGGCAGATCTCATTTTTAATAGACGGATACATGAATTTCGGATGGGAAATCGATGAAAATGTACAGGATATCCGTATGGAATACTACGGATCACATACAAAATCCCCCCATCACAGAAAAAGCATTATCCGGATGAAACGGGACCGGAAGATTATCAATAAGATGGAACTCACCAGACTACAAAGAAATTTTGAAGCCTATGTAGAAGAAATCCGGCATCTGGAAAAAGAAAAAAACTCACTCCCATCCATCGTTGCAATCACAACCGGAATCATAGGAACCGTATTTATGGCAGGATCAACATTCGCTGTCACAGCAAACCCGCCGCACATCGTACTGTGCATCCTTCTCGCCATTCCAGGATTCCTGGGCTGGATTCTGCCGTACTTCCTTTACAAAAAAGGAGTACGCAGACAAACAGAAAAAATCTCACCACTCATAGAAGAAAAATACGACGAGATATACGAAATCTGCGAAAAAGGCAACAAACTCATTTCATCGGGGACGTGTTCCGATGCACAGGTACACGACGTAAATGAGCAAAAAACGCTCAAAACCCGCATAAAATAAGGGAAAACACGAATTTTCAGATTTTTTTCATCGGGGACAGGTTCCGACGCGTCGGAACACGTCCCCGATAATTGTTGTATGTATGGTTTTTGGCTGATATAATGTGGTTGAAATTGCATTTTTGCATGATTTCTGTTATGATAGAATTCCGTGTGAGTGTGCTTCTGACGGGAGTGGAGAGGACACGGGAAGAGTTTAGAAATTGTTTAAGAATTCATAAAAATTTGTTTAGTCGAAGATGCTAGTCTTTGAGAGAGAAAAGTAGTGCAGGAGGCGTAGTGTGATGAGTGAGAATCTGTCTGGGCTGTCGGCCCGGGAAGTGGAGGAACGGAAGGCCCGTGGTGAGGGTGGTACCGGAGCCGCAAAGATTACGAAAACGAAGCCGCAGATTGTGCGGGAGAATCTTTGTACGTTGTTCAACTTTCTGAACTTTTTAATTGCGGTGCTGCTGTTTTTGGTGGGGGCATATTCGAATATGCTGTTCATCGCGATTATTATTCTGAATATTGTGATTGGGATTGCGCAGGAGTTCAAGGCGAAGAAGCTTGTGGACGAGCTGTCGATTCTGAACCGTCCGACTGTGCGTGTGCGCAGGGATAACCGGGAAATGACCGTGGAGATGGAAGAGATCGTAAAGGATGATCTGATGGTGCTTGCCAGCGGTAATCAGATCTGTAATGATGCGGTCGTTGTGGATGGGATGCTTGAGGTCAATGAGTCTCTTCTGACCGGTGAGAGTGATGCTGTTGTCAAGGAACAGGGAGCGGAGCTTTTTTCGGGAAGTTCTGTTATTTCCGGTAAGGCGTATGCGAGAGTAACCCATGTCGGGAATGAAAACTATGCGACGAAACTTGCAAATGAAGTAAAGCAGGAAAAGCAGATTCATTCGGAGCTTCTTGGTTCCATGCGTAAAGTGACGAAATTTACGAGTTTTCTGATTATCCCGCTTGGAATTATCCTGTTCCTGGAAGCGTATTTCCTTAGAAATACTCCGGTTGATGAGGCGGTGATTTCTTCTTCGGCGGCACTTCTTGGTATGCTTCCGAAGGGACTTGTTCTTCTGATATCTGTTTCTCTGGCAGCCGGTGTCATTCGGCTTGCGAGAATGAAAATTCTTGTGCAGAATATTTATTCACTGGAGACGCTTGCACATGTGGATACCATTTGTCTGGACAAGACAGGGACGATCACAGATGGAAAGCTGAGAGTCCATTCGGTGATTCCGCTGACGGATCTGCCGGGCGGCGAGATGGATGCGCTTGTGCAGTCTTATATGGCCGCCAGTGATGACAACAATGCAACGTTTCAGGCGCTGAAAGAAAAGTTTGAGCCGAAAGCGGCGTACCGTCCGGTTCACAAGATCGCGTTTTCTTCGAAGAGAAAATGGGGATGCATCAGTTTTGAAGGTGCGGGAAGTATTTTTGTGGGCGCGCCGGAGCGGTTGATGGGAAATCTTCCGGAGAATCTGGAGTGTGAGCTGGAAAAAGGACGAAGAGTGATTATTATCGGATATTCCGGACAGACGTGGGAGAATGATAATGAGCTGCCGGCGGGAATCCGTCCGGTTTACAGTGTGATTCTGGAAGATACGATCCGGAAGAATGCCGAGGAGACGCTTGCGTTCTTTAAGAGAGAGGGCGTGGATGTCAAAGTTATTTCCGGAGACCATGTAAAGACGGTATCGATGATTGCAAAACGTGCCGGACTGGAGAGATGGGAAGATGCCATCGATCTGTCCACGCTTGGCGAAGATCTGGATTATGATATGCTCTGCCGGAGATATGCTGTTTTTGCCAGAGTGACGCCGAAGCAGAAGCAGGAGCTTGTGCTGGCGCTGAAGCGTCAGGGCCATCAGGTGGCGATGACAGGCGATGGAGTCAATGACCTGCTGGCACTGCGTGAGGCGGACTGCTCGATTGCAGTTGCGGACGGAAGTGACGCAAGCCGCCAGATTGCGCAGATAGTGCTTCTGGATTCCGACTTTACGAACCTTCCACATGTTGTGATGGAAGGCCGGAAGGTCATCAACAACGTAACGAGAACAGCGCAGGTATTCTTTATCAAGACGATCTATTCTGTACTGGTATCGTTTTTCTGTCTGATCACGAATAAGGCGTTCCCGTTTATTCCGATTCAGATCACGCTGATCGATGCCTGCATCGAGGCATATCCGTCCTTCGTATCGATTGTGGAGTCGGATATAAGGAGAATCCGCGGGAAATTCCTCCCGACGGCACTTTCCCATGCCGCACCGTTTGGTATTACGGTTGCATGTATGATTGCGGTATTTACGCTGCTTGCGCCGTTTGGCACTGAGGAAAGACAGACGGTGATGTATCTTCTGCTGATTCTGATTTCCATGCTGGCAGTGATCAAGAGCTGTATCCCGCTTACTCCGCTCAGACTGTTTGTCTGCGTGACTATGGTCGGCGGTACGTTCCTGGCTCTTGCACTGTTCCCGTCTCTGCTTGAGATTGTCGCAGTTACCATGCCGATGGCGGTCACGGTTCTGATCGGCGCAGCTGTCTGCTTTGCGGTGATTCTGATTCTGGAGCAGCTGCGGAAGGCAAAAATGAAATAGAGATATGTTTCCCATAGGAGGAACTGATATGACGAAGATTCTGATTGTGGAGGATGATGAAAAAATTGCCTGGCTGGAAAAAGATTATCTGGAGAGCAATGGATATGAAACCGTGTTGTTAGATGACGGGAGATCCGGGATCAGATCGATATTCCGATCCTGATGGTGACAGCCTGCACCGAGGCCGTGGATGTGATCCGCGGCCTCGGACTGGGCGCTGATGACTATATTACAAAACCTTTTGATCCGTCTCAGCTGGTGGCGCGGGTACGCTCCCATCTGAAGCAGTACGAACGGCTGACATCCGGGCGCGGCAGGGAGGAGCGGAACAAGGGAGATAAGATCACGATCCAGGACGTGGTGATCGAGCCAAAGACCTGGAAAGTATGGAAACATGGTGTGGAACTGAAAATCCCGAACCGGGAGTTTGAGCTGCTTCGGTTCCTTGCAGAAAATCCAAATATCGTGTTTTCAAAAGAAAAACTTTTTGAAAAGATATGGGGATTTGAGTATGTATCCGATGCGGCGACGGTATCGGTTCATGTGAACCGTCTGAGAGAGAAAATTGAGGATGATGCCAGAAATCCGAAGATCATCGAGACGGTGTGGGGTGCTGGTTACCGGTTAAATGACCGGGAATCCTGATAGAGAAAGAAGGAATGTCTGATGTGGCTTTTGTATGCTGTGGGTTCTGCTTTTTTTGCGGGGGTCACGTCCATTCTGGCAAAATGCGGAATCAGGAAAACCGATTCTACTGTAGCCACAGCGGTACGGACGATCGTGATCCTGATTTTTTCGTGGGTGATTGTAGGAATTGTAGGATCGGCAGATGAGATTTCATTGATTGATGCGAGAACGCTTGTCTTTCTGATTCTGTCCGGCGCGGCCACGGGAGCATCGTGGCTCTGTTATTTTAAGGCGCTGCAGACAGGGGATATCAACAAGGTTGTTCCGATCGACAAGTCCAGTACAGTGCTGACAATCCTGCTTGCCCTGATCTTTCTGCAGGAAGGAATCTCAATTCCGAAAGCGGCAGCGGTAATTGTGATTGCGGCCGGAATTTTTCTGATGATCGAGAAAAAGGATGTGGAGATTAAAGATTCCAGGGGCGGTGCAGGCTGGATTCTCTATGCGGCAGGATCCGCAGTATTTGCAAGTCTTACGGCGATCCTCGGAAAGGTCGGGATCTCCGGCGTGGAATCCAATCTCGGCACAGCAATCCGTACCTGTGTGGTGCTTGTGATGGCCTGGCTTATGGTGGGAATCCGGAAAAAGCAGCAGGAAGTCCGGCAGATTCCGAAAATAGAGCTGATCTTTATCTGTTGCTCCGGGATCGCTACAGGAGCTTCATGGCTCTGCTATTACCGGGCTCTTCAGGAAGGCCCGGCCAGTATTGTGGCTCCTGTTGACAAGCTGAGCGTGCTTGTGACTGTTGTATTTTCCTACTTTGTATTTGGAGAAAAGCTCAGCAGGAAAGCGGCGGCAGGACTGGTTCTGCTGACTGCAGGCACGATTGCCATGGCAGCACTTTGATACCTGAAAAAGAATCAATCAAAAAAGAAACAAGGAGAAAATAAATGGAAATTATAAAAGCAGTTTTGTTTGGAATTGTGGAGGGAATCACGGAATGGCTTCCTGTCAGCAGTACAGGACACATGATCCTTCTGGACGAGTTTGTCAAGCTGAAAGGAAGCGCGGACTTTGTCAATGTCTTTCTTGTTGTGATTCAGCTTGGCGCGATTTTTGCGGTCGTACTGCAGTTCTGGAATCAGCTGTTCCCGTTTCAGTTTAAAGACAAAAACAGACCGGTAATCGAAATGGACAAAATGATCCTCTGGGGAAAGATCCTTCTGGCCTGCATTCCGGCAGCTGTGATCGGGATTCTGTTTGATGATGTATTTGAAGCAATGTTCTATCATGCAGTTCCGGTTGCGATTGCCCTGATTGTCTTTGGTATTGCGTTCATCGTGATTGAACGCTGGAATAAAGGGAAAAGACCGCGGATGAAGACAGTGGAGGATCTGACAATTTCGGCTGTGCTGATCATCGGAGTCTTCCAGCTGATTGCGGCAATCTTTCCTGGAACCTCCCGGTCCGGTGCCACGATTGTCGGCGCCCTGCTTATCGGTGTATCAAGAAAAGCGGCATCCGAATTTACTTTCTTCCTTGCGGTTCCGGTTATGCTTGGCGCAAGCCTTTTAAAAGTTCTTCAGTATGGATTTGCCTTTAGCGGATCCGAACTGCTGGTGCTTGCGGTCGGTATGATTACCGCCTTTCTTGTGTCTATCGTAGTTATTCGTTTCCTGATGGACTACATCAAAAAGCATGACTTCCAGGCCTTCGGATGGTACCGGATTGTTCTTGGAATTATCGTCCTGCTCTGCAGCATGGCAGGAGTGATTCAGGTATAATAAAAAAACAGATTTTTTGTGTTGCCCGGTTTGTACCGGGCAATATTTTATTAAACAGGAAACTTTGTTCTGTAGTTAATAACCGTTTATGAAAAATGCAGTCATTTTGTTCAATTGATACAGGACAAAAAGTAAGTTGCAATTGCAATAGAGCATGGAGGTGGCGGAATGAAAAATAAGATTGCAGGTGCTTTGTTTGGTATGGCATTGGGGGATGCCATGGGAATGCCGGATGCAACGGATATCGCGGCAGATCACATCAAGGAAAGTTATATTGAGATATTGAAAAAACAAAATGATGTAGATTTCGACCATTATATCGAAGTTCTGATGAAAGGACGGGAAACCTTGGCATGTTGAAAATCTGCCGAGGTCCGATGGCTCTTCAATAATCACCTTTTTGTGTAAAGTAAAAATATATAAGAGGGCAATAAAAATCCACTGTATCGATTTCGCAGTCGTACAGTGGATTATTTACCTATTCCATCCATGGGTCTTTCCTCCTTGTTTAATTGATATCTATTTAAAACTATCCTTTCTGAATAGTGTTTTCAATAATATTTCGATTACTTTGCCATTGGACTATACCTCGTTTCTTTAAAATTTAAATGTTGAACTTATGTTTTCGGTGGTCCGTCCTCCTTTTCTTTTGATGTCTTAATAATAACTCATAAATCGGGACGTGTCAATATAAAGGCAGAAAAAAATCCATATAAAATAAAAAAACCAGAATAGACAGAAAATAATTATGATAAAGAAAGAGGTTAACTTCGTATTGTCCTGAGGATCAGATTTCCTGTCAGGAAGGACAGCATATCATTTTCGCTGTTTTTAGTTATAGGGACTTCTTGAGAACAGGGAGTTTACCGGTCTTATGCAGAGCGTACTGAAAACACTAGGTCAGGTCTACGGCAATCCGGTGGATATTGAGTATACAGTCAATCTGAATGAAGAAGGCGAGTTCGTAGTCAACCTTCTCCAGTGCCGGCCGCTCTATACGGGGGAGAAGGGAAGCATTACCGGGATTCCAGGACTGCCGGAGAAGGACTGCTTTTTCCGTCTCAGAGATTCCGCCATGGGGACTTCGGAGAAGGAGAAGATCGATGTGGTCATACAGATCGATGCGAAAGCCTACTATGAATATCCTTATGCGCTCAAGTCTCAGGCGGCGGAGGCGGTGGGCGCGGTCAATGCATGGTACAGAGGGAAAGGAAAGAAGATCCTACTTATGACGCCGGGAAGGGTGGGAACTTCTTCACCGGAACTGGGAGTGCCGGTGAGCTTTGCACAGATTTCCGGATTCCGGGGAATCTGTGAAGTCTCGGACAGCCGTGCGGGATATATGCCGGAGCTGAGTTACGGAAGCCATATGTTCCAGGATCTGGTTGAGGCGGGGATATTCTACTGTGCGCTGTGGGGCGATGACAGAACGGAGTATTATAATGAAGAACTGTTTGCCGGGCTGGAGGATCTTTTCCCGAAGATCTGTCCGGACCGGAAGGTGCTTTCAGGTATGTTCCGGGTGACGGAGCCGGAAGATCTGTGGTACTGGAATAATGAACAGACCGGGGAAACTTTGTGCGGTCTGCTGCGCCCTGAGACCAGACGGACTTTTCCTGATCGTAAATGAAACAGACGGTACGGATATGAAAACCGTATGTCCGGTACTGTAAGAGGAGTTTATGCGGATTTTAAATCAGTAAACAGAAAAATTGACATTTTCCTCACTTTGTGTTAATAATTCAATCATGACAAATTGAATGGGATTCCCCTGCCGACAGATGGTCCGTCAGGGGAATCCTGTTTCAAGGTAGATGAAAAAATTTAAGATACATTAAGAAAAGGCAGATGAAGTATATGATTAGCAGAAATTTGAGACTTTCATCTGATCAGGAATTACTGGTTGGAATTGACGTTGGATCCACCACGACAAAGATCGTTGCGGTGGACCCGGAACAAGGGACAATCCTGTATTCAAATTACAAACGGCACCATGCAAAGCAGTTAAAAAGTGTCGTCCGCGCGGTAGAGGAATTCGCGCGGGAATGCCCGGATGTGCCGGTGCGGATCGCGCTGACCGGTTCGGGAGCCAAACCCGTTGCAAAGAAAATGGATGTCCCTTTTGTACAGGAGGTGGCGGCAAATGCCATCGCGCTTCAGGACAAATATGAGTCCGTCGGGAGTGCCATTGAGCTTGGAGGACAGGATGCAAAGATGATTTTCTTCCGAAAGGAAGAGGGGACGGGAGCACTTCAGGTTGCGGATATGCGGATGAACGGAAGCTGTGCCGGAGGGACCGGCGCATTTATCGATGAGATCGCGTCTGTTCTCAAAGTTTCCGTGGAGGATTTCAATGCGCTGGCTGAACAGGGAACCTGTGTCTATGATATTTCAGGACGGTGCGGCGTGTATGCCAAGACCGATATCCAGCCTCTTTTGAATCAGGGAGTGGCCAAGTCCGATCTGGCTCTTTCTGCATTTCACGCGATTGCCAAGCAGACCATCGGCGGTCTCGCCCAGGGACTTGAGATCGAAAAGCCGGTAGCATTTGAGGGAGGACCGCTTACCTTTAATCCGGTTCTCGTCCGTGTCTTTGCCGAGCGTCTGGATCTTTCTCCGGAGGATATTTTAAGGCCGGAACACCCGGAACTGATGGTGGCCTATGGCGCAGCCATCTCGCTGAAGACGATGTTTGAAACGAAAAGCCGTACCGCTTCCGAGTACGCACAGCTTCTTCAGAATGCAAAAGAAGAAAAGGATGCCGACTCGAAGGAAGCCCGGCCATTTTTTGCGTCTAAAGAAGAGGAAGAGATATTCCGCCGCAGACATGCGACAAAACCGGTGGAATGGAAACAGCCGGAACCGGGAGAGACGGTGAGAGCCTATCTGGGAATCGATTCGGGCAGTACGACGACAAAGTTTGTTCTGATCGGAGAAGACGAGGAAATTCTCGGCTCTTTCTATGCACCGAATGAAGGAGAACCGCTTATGGTGGCAAAGCGTGCCCTGATTGAGATGCGGGAGCGCTACAAAAAGGCGGGTGCCAGACTGGAAATCATTGCGGCAGGGACAACCGGATACGGTGAGCAGCTCTTTGCAAAGGCATTCCAGGCAGAGTACCATACCGTAGAGACGGTAGCACATGCAAGGGCGGTGCAGAAATATGTCAGTGATGCGACATTTATTCTAGATATCGGCGGACAGGACATGAAAGCGATCTGGATGGACAACGGTGTTATTACCAACATTCTTGTCAATGAGGCATGTTCATCAGGCTGCGGTTCCTTCCTGGAAAACTTCGCATCTACCTTGCAGATACCGTCAAAGCAGATCGCCGAGGTGGCATTTTCGTCCAGGCATCCGGCGGTGCTTGGAAGCCGGTGTACGGTCTTTATGAACAGCAGCATTATTACAGAGCAGAGAAACGGAAGACAGCCGGAGGATATCATGGCCGGTCTGTGCCGTTCCATTATAGAAAATGTCTTTACGAAAGTCGTCCGCATTTCCAACCGGGACTCTCTGGGAGACCGGATTGTCGTGCAGGGCGGCACGTTTGAAAATGATGCGGTAGTCCGGGCGATGGAAGAATACCTCGGGCGGGAAATATTCCGGGCGCCGTATCCGGGCATCATGGGAGCCATCGGAATTGCGCTGATCGCAAAGGAACGCCATCAGAAAGAACCGGAGAAAAGGACGTTTATCGATCTGGACTCTCTGGATGATTTTTCCTATAAGCAGGAGTCCAATTCTCCGTGCCCGTTCTGCCAGAACCATTGTAAGAGGACGATCGTCACCTTCTCCAACGGCAATGCGTGGATCACGAACAACCGGTGTGAGAGGGGAACGGTGCTTGGCATGCCGGAGGATTCCAATGTTCGGCAGCAGTTAAAGGAAAAGACGCAGAAGGCAAATGCCGTGCCGAACCTGTTCCGGAAGCGGGAAAAGCTTCTGTTCCGGGAGTATCCGCATCCGGAGCTTGCACCGAAAAGGAACATTACCATCGGAATTCCGCGTGTCCTTTCCTTCTGGGAGACGATGCCGTTCTGGGTAACATTTTTTGAATCTCTGGGATTTGATGTAAAGATTTCGGATCCGAGTACAAGGAAGATTTATGAAAAAGGTCTTTCAGCGGTAACTTCAGATACAGTCTGCTTTCCGGCAAAGCTTGTCCACGGGCACCTGAGAAATCTGGCGTCCAAAAAGGTGGACCGGATTTTCATGCCATCGATCACGACGGTTCCGACCGAGAACACGGAAAAGACAAGTGAGTCCATGTGCGCGGTTGTAAAGGGATATCCGATTGTCGTGCGCAACTCGGACAATCCGGCGCAGATGTGGGGAATCCCGTATGACGCCCCGCTGTTCCACTGGTATACGAAGGAAGACCGGGACAGGCAGCTGACTCAGTATATGAAAGCGACCTTCCAGATCCCGGAAGAGATGACAAGACAGGCCATGGAAGCGGCAGACCGGGCGGAAGATACCTTCCACACCGAACTGAAAAAAGCGGGAAGCGCCATCCTTGAGGAAGTGACCCGTACCGGAAGATTCGCGGTGGTACTGGCGGCAAGGCCGTATCAGAATGATTCTCTGGTCAACCACGATCTGCCGGATATGTTTACGCGGATGGGAATCCCGGTGCTGACGGCGGACTCCCTGCCGGAGGCCAATGAGGTGGATTTAAGCAAAAGCCGGCTGGATATCGTAAACAACTACCATGCACGGATGATTTCTTCTGCAATCCTTGCGGCTGGCAACGAACATCTGGAATATGTGCAGATCGTAAGCTTTGGCTGCGGTCATGATGCATACCTTTCAGACGAAATCATCCGTCTCATGAAGGAGATTTCCGGTAAGACACCGCTTGTTTTGAAGCTGGATGAAAGTGATATTCAAGGACCGCTCCGAATCCGTGTCCGTTCCTTCCTGGAGACGGTAGCCATGGGAAGGGAGAAAAAACGGGGACTTGAACTTCATGAACTGAAAGATCCGTATCCGGTGAAATATACGAAAGAAAGCAGACAGGAAAAAGTTGTGTTGATCCCGAATACATCCCATGCCTTTTCCAGACTGATGGCAGCGGCCTATGCAGGGCAGGGAATCCGCACGGTTCCGCTGGAGATCGGTCGGGAGGAAGCGATCCGGCTCGGGAAGCAGTATGTGCACAATGATATCTGCTTCCCGGCACAGATTGTCATTGGCGAAGCTCTTGCGGCGCTGAAAAGCGGAAAGTACGATACCGACCATGTGGCAATCGCAATGGGAAAATATATCGGAGACTGCCGTCTTACCCATTACGGTGCGCTGCTTCGCAAGGCTCTGGATGATGCGGGATACGAGAATGTTCCGATTCTGACCAATGACGATATGGATTATCACAACCTGCATCCGGGCTTTCAGATGAATCTGCTTTCCGCCATGCGGATTGCCTTCGGTCTTCCGATGATCGATGTGCTGGAGGAACTTCTTCGGAAGATCCGGCCGTATGAGACGGAAGAAGGAAGTGCGGACCGGGCATTTGAAAAAGCAATGGATCAGGTGATAGGAGGACTGGAACGCTCCGGCATTTCCGGAATGAAGAAAGGCTTTAAAAAGGCCATCGAAATCATGAAACAGGTTTCATATGACCGGACAACCCCGCGGCCGCGGGTACTGATTGTCGGAGAGTACCTTCTGAATTTCCATCCGGGTGCCAACCATGAGATTGAAAGATATCTGGAAAACAACGGGTTTGAGATTGTTGAAGCGCGGATGACGGATGTAATCCGTAAGACTTATTTTTATAAAGACAGCCAGAACAGGGAATATCATCTGAAGAAGCCGGTCAAGGATAAGGTGTGGTTCCACACAGCAAATCAGATCTTCAATCTGGCCCACAACGTGACGGATTCGATCGCAAAAATGCATCCGCTTTATCGCCCGGCATGCAGAATGCAGGATCTGGTCAAGGACAGCGATCCGATCATTCATCATACGTTTGACGCGGGAGAAGGGGTGCTGATTCCGGGAGAAATACTGCACCACGCAAAGAATGGCTGTAAGTTCTTCGTTATTTTACAGCCGTTTGGATGTCTACCGAACCATGTGGTCGGAAGAGGAATTTCCAAGAGGCTCAAAGAGCGGTATCCGGATATCCAGATCCTGACGCTGGATTATGATCCGGATGTCAGTTTTGCAAATATAGAAAACCGGCTCCAGATGCTTGTAATGAATGCGAAAACACGGAAAGAATAGCAGGAAAACCGCCTCATCCGTTTTCCCATGTTTTTTTAGAAAATGCACACAAAATTCTTACAATTACACTTTATAATAGAAAAAATGAACCCGAAAAGGGGTACTGTCCATGGGGCAGGATGGAAGGAGGGGTAAGGATGAGGCGGATGCTGAGAAGGATGCTGATCGCGGATGATGACATGCATCTGAGAAAACTGGTATCGACTTACGCAGAACTGGAGGGATTCCAGTGCCAGGAGGCGGAAAATGCGCAGGAAGCAATCGACCTGCTGGATAAGACGGATTTTGATATATTGATTCTGGATATTATGATGCCGGGAAAGGACGGTTTTGAGGCTCTTGCGGAGATCCGGGAGCACTCACAGATCCCGGTGATCATGCTGACTGCAAGGAGCGAGGAGTATGACAAGCTTCTTGGATTTAATCTGGGCGCGGACGATTATGTCTCCAAGCCGTTCAGTCCGAAAGAACTGATGGCAAGAGTGAATGCGGTACTCAAAAGGACCGGAAGCGCGCCGAATATGATTTTACAGTTTGGTGATCTGAGGATTCAGATCGATGCGAGGCTGGTGGAAATCGGGGAGAAGACGATCAATCTGCCGCCCAAGGAATTTGATTTGCTGGTTAAGCTGGCACAAAATGAACACATTGTCCTGACAAGGGAACAGCTTTTGGAGACAGTATGGGGATACGAGTACCATGGAGATACAAGGACCGTAGATTCCCATGTCAAATCTCTGAGAGAGCATCTGGGAGACCGCCGGAAGCTGATTCAGACTGTGTGGGGAGTCGGATATAAATTTGAGTACAGAGAATAAAAAAAAGCACTGCCTTTTTTCCAGCATGATGGCGCGTCTCTGGCTCATCATGATGGCTCTTGTCATCTTTACGATCGTCCTGATGTGGGTTATCCAGATCCTTGTCCTGGAGAGAAATTATACCAAGGTGGCGATTGAAGGGATACAGGAACGGCTGGAACCGGTGGAGGAACAGCTCAACAGTGAAGATCTGGCAGACAATGATCAGCTGATTCCCTATTTGAGCAAGACGATTAACGGCAAGCTGATGATTGTCGGTTCCGAAGGCCGGCTGGAAGCCATTTACAGTTACGGACACCAGCTGGACATCGATGAAGATGAGAAAAATATCAAGCCCTGGCAGAATATCAGAGACAGCGAAGAATACCAATCCATTTTGGACGGGGAGTCTTTCAGCAGGGAAGTGAGAGAAAGATCACAGCTGATATCTTATGAAATCGGGATTCCGGTCCTCTATAACGGAGAAAAGGAATATATTATTCTGACACAGAATTATACGGAACTGAATCAGGTACTGGATATGAACCGCAGACAGCTGATCTTTTTCAGCGTTCTTCTGATGATTGCTTCGGCAATTCTGGCGCATATCCTTTCCAGAAAGTTTACGAAACCGATCCATATTATCAAAGGTACCGTAGATGACCTGGCAAAAGGGGATCTGACAGCGGTACCGAACCTGAAGCTGAATGATGAAGTCGGACAGCTGGCGGACTCCGTGGAAGAGCTTTCACGGGCACTTCGGAGAGTGGACGATCTACGGAAAGAAGTCATTGCCAATGTCTCTCATGAACTCCGTTCTCCTCTGGCCCTGATCGGAGGGTATGCGGAAATGGTCCGCGACATCCACTGGAAGGATGAGGAAAAACGTACGGAAGATCTGAACCTGATTATCCGGGAATCAAAGCGTATGAGCGAGATGGTAAATGATATTCTGGACTATTCTCAGCTTCAGACTGGCTATCTTCAGTTGAAAAAAGAATGGTACAACCTGTATGAAATCGTAGAATCTGAAAACATGTTTTGCGAGCCGAGTGCCAGAGAGTACGGAATTCAGCTTCGGTTTGTTTCGGATGAAACGGAGATTCCGGTATATGTAGATGCGCTGAAAATGAGCCAGGTGATCCGAAACCTTCTATATAATGCTTTGAATCATACTGAAAATAAAAAGGAAATTATCGTATCCCTGAAGACGGGAGAAGATGGCTGTCTTGTAGAAGTGAAAAATCCGGGAAATCCAATTCCGGAGGAGGAGCGGGAACTGATCTGGGAGAGGTATCAGAGAAGCCAGCATCAGGCAGGACGCAGGGAGGGAACCGGGCTTGGGCTTTCCATTGTCAGCACGATCCTGAAAGCGCATGGCATGACCTATGGGGTGGATTATCAGGATCAGATGACGGTCTTCTGGTTCCGGACTTTAAAGAACGAGGAAGAAAAATAGCAAAAAATCATTCAAAGACAATTCAACCGGGGAAAGGGACATCTCCCTTTCTCCTTTTCTGAAAACAATTCTGAGTTATCAATCGGCTTATCATAAAAACCACGAAAAGAGGATGTTATGAATATCGTATGTGAACTACTGTTTCTGACAGTACTTTTTGGTGCGGCAGTGTCGGACTGGAACGAAAAAAAGATTCCGGACCGTTATCCGGCACTTCTCCTGATTACGGGGCTGCTTGCCGTTTTTACGGGTACGTGGCAGCAGATGTCTCTTCTGCAGGCGGTGTCAGGGGCGGTGTCCAGTGCATTTCCGTTGTTTCTTTCCGCCCTGCTTGTAAAGGGAGCATTTGGAGGCGGAGATATCAAACTGATGGCGGCAGCCGGCTTCTGCCTCGGAACAAGTCGGGGGATCCTTGGGCTGTTTCTGGGGCTTCTGGCGGGAGGAATCTATGGACTTGCCATGACAGCCGTCAAAAAGCGCAAAAAGAAAGAGACCATTCCCCTTGGCCCCTTTCTTGCCCTCGGTCTTGCGGCCGCAAGTATGCTTCCATAAATTTGTGCAAAAAAGAAGTGAGACTTGATTGCTTTGGAGAAAAATGTCATAATAAGCGTTATGAAGTAAAATGGACAGGCGGAGGAACACCATTGTATACATTAACAGGAATCATTATTCACGGAAAAGGAAATGGAAGAAAGGTCGGTATGCCGACGGCGAATCTACAGTATCAGGAAGAGGACAAACTTCCGGAGCACGGTGTCTACGGAGTTATGGCGTGGATTGACGGGAAGCGGTACGCAGGTGTCACCAATGTGGGGACAAGACCTTCGGTGGACAATGATCCGAAGACTACGGTGGAGACATATATACCGGGGCTTGACATGGACCTGTACGGGAAAAAAGTGATGATTGAGTTTTATCTTTTCCTGCGGGGGATTCAGAAGTTTGATTCCCTTGAGGAAGTCAAAAATCAGGTGGCTCAGGATGTCCGCCGGACAAGAGACTATTTTCACAAGATGTTTCCGGGAGGTTTTGCAAATGAGGAAGAGACGAAAGAGACGAGTTAAAAAGCGGGTGCTGATTCCGTTGATTCTCCTTGCCGTCTCAGTGGCCCTGATGGCTGCGTCGGTGTATGTAGACGGATTTGCCGACTGGCATACAGAGCATATCTATCCGGCTCTGACGGGAAGTATCGGGCGGATTTTCGGGCTGGTTCCGACCTCTGTGGCGGAGATCGGCCTGTATCTTTTTGTGCTGACTCTCATTTTGGGTTTTCTGTACATTCTGCTTTCGATTATCCATAAAAACTGGAATTTTTACCGGACGAAGAAGACAGCGGTCGTACTGCTGTGGACCGTATCGGTTCTCGCATTTCTATATGTGATCAACTGCGGGATCAATTACCGGAGCACCTCGTTTGCAGAGCGGAGCGGAATTCTTCCGCGGGACTATACCGTGGATGAACTGCGGAGCGTCTGTCTGACACTGACTCAGGCGGTGCAGGATACGGAGCCTTCTGTTACAAGGGACGATGACGGGGAGCTTCTTTTTACAACCGATGCCGGAAAGAATGCGGTCCGGACCATGCAGACACTGGGGGAAGACTACCGGGAACTGAAGGGTTATTATCCGGAGCCGAAAAAGCTGATTTTTTCGGAATTCCTTTCCATACAGTCACTGACGGGAATTTATTCCCCGTTTACGGTGGAAGCCAATTATAATGGGGACATGACTGCGTATAATATTCCGTTTACCATGTGCCACGAGCTCTCTCACCTGAAAGGATTCATGCAGGAGCGGGAGGCAAACTTCATCGCCTGGCTTGCGTGCAGCCGGTCGGATGTGGCGGAATTCCGGTACAGTGCGGCTTTATCCGGATGGCTGTATGCGACCAACCAGCTCTGGAATTATGATCAGGCATCCTACGAGGAACTTTACGGGATGCTTCCAGAAAACGCAAGAAAAGACCTTCAGAGAAATGATGCGTTCTGGGCAGAGCATGAAGGCAGGATTGCGGAGGTGTCCAATCAGATTAACGATGCCTATTTAAAGTCGAACGGGCAGGAAAACGGTGTGGAAAGCTATGACAAGATGGTGGATATGCTTGTTGTCTATCTGCTGGATCATGCGTCCGGGCAGGGCGTATCCTAAAACGGCTGCGTATATGCCTTTTACATAATGACAGAAAAGAAACAGGAGAAAAATATGAAAGTATTACGGCAATTTTTAATTATAATGATGATTTCACTTCTGGGAGAGATCCTTAACCGGATTCTCCCGTTTCCGGTTCCGGCCAGTGTTTATGGACTGGTGCTGATGTTGACGGCATTGATGACCGGATTAATCCGTGTGCCTCAGGTCAAAGAGGCATCGGTGATTTTAATCGAACTGATGCCGGTGATGTTTATTCCGGCGGCGGTAGGACTGATGACAGCCTGGGATAAGCTGCGCCCGGTGGTAGTGCCGGTGATAGTGATCACCTTTGGGACGACGCTTCTCGTCATGGTAGTGACCGGCATTGTGACGGAAAAGGTCATCGAGAAAACGGAGAAAGGAGCAGAAGAATAAGATGCAGAGCTTTATTGAACATTCCCTCTTTTTTGGACCGGTGATCAGCCTGGTTGTCTACGAAGGGGGGCTTCTGCTGAAACGGAAGTACAAACTTGCGGTGCTGAACCCGCTTCTGATCACAGCGATTGTACTGATCGCCTTTCTGGCGCTCACCAACGTAGAGTACGAGTCCTATAATGCAAGCGCCAAATATATCAGTTATTTTCTGACTCCGGCGACGGTTGCCCTTGCGGTGCCGCTTTACGAACAGCTCAAGCTTCTGAAGGAAAATCTGGCGGCTGTTCTGTGCGGGCTCCTGGCGGGCGTACTGACAAGCCTTGTCAGCATTTTTCTGTTATCCAAACTGTTCGGTTTAAACCACGAGCAGTATGTAACCCTGCTCCCGAAGTCCATCACCACAGCTATCGGGATGGGAGTCTCAGAGGAAATGGGTGGTATAACCGCCATCACCGTGGCGGTCATCTGTGTGACCGGAATGATCGGAGATATCACGTCAGAATGGCTTTATAAGATCTTAAAGATCCGCCATCCGATCGCAAAAGGACTGGCCCTTGGGACCGCCTCCCATGCGATGGGAACCGCCAAGGCCATGGAGATGGGCGAAGTCGAGGGAGCCATGGGAAGCCTTGCGATCGTCACGGCAGGACTTTTGACGGTTGTGGGCGCATCCTTTTTCGCACAGCTTATGTAAATGTCCGGAAAATGTGATATACTGATAACGTTGGCATGAAATGCGGAGCAATCCGCAGCGTTATAGAGAGTTATAAGGATTAAAAGAACGGACAGGAGGGTAAGACTATGATTATGTTTCAGAATGATTATGTGGAAGGAGCGCATCCGGCCGTCCTTCAGAAACTGATAGATACGAATATGGAGCAGAGTGTCGGGTACGGGGAAGATCCGTACTGCGAAGAGGCAAGAGCCCGTATCAGAAAAGTAGTTGGCCGGGAGGACGTGGACATCCATTTTCTTGTGGGCGGCACTCAGACCAATCTGACCGTGATCGACGCGGCACTTCGCCCGTATCAGGGGGCGCTTTGCGCGCAGACCGGACATATCAATGTTCATGAAACCGGTGCTGTTGAGGCGTGCGGCCATAAAGTTCTTGCTCTGCCGGGCAAGGACGGAAAGATTACGGCGGCGCAGGTCAAAGAGGCCCATGACAGCCACTGGGCGGATGGAGCGCATGAACATATGGTACAGCCAAAGCTGGTATACATCTCACATCCGACAGAGCTTGGCACGCTGTATACAAAACAGGAACTGACAGATCTGAGAAAGGTCTGCGACGAGTGCGGACTGTATCTTTTCCTGGACGGTGCAAGGCTTGCCTATGGACTTGCAGCGGAAGGGACCGATGTGACGCTTTCTGACATTGCGGCACTGACAGATGCCTTTTATATCGGAGGCACCAAAGTGGGAGCGCTGTTCGGGGAGTGTGTCGTTATCAGCCATTCGGCGCTGAAGGAGGACTTCCGCTACCTGATCAAGCAGAAAGGCGGAATGCTCGCAAAGGGACGGCTCCTCGGCCTACAGTTCCTTGCCATGTTTGAGAATGACCTCTACATGGAGATGGGACGCCATGCGGACCGGCTTGCCATGAAGCTGAAAAAGGAGCTTCAGGAGAAAGGATACCGCTTCTATATGGACAGTATCACGAATCAGCAGTTCGTGATTGTGGAAGATACGAAATTACAGGAACTGGAAAAAGAATTCCTGTTTAACCATGAGACACGCTATGACGCGGACCATACGGTGATCCGGATCTGTACGTCATGGGCAACAAAAGAAGAACATATTGAAAAACTGCTTGCGGCATTTTAAGACGCCCGGCCCTGATGAAAAAACAGGAGAATCCTCTTTTCATCGGGGCTTTCGTACCGCTTACAAAGAAATAAGGAGGGATGACAGCATGTCAGTTGCAGACAAATATATTGACTTTGTAAGACAGGAAGCAATCGAGCATCCTGAGAAAAGCTGGAACAAAATGATTTTCGGGTTTCAGGCAAACAAATGGAGAACCAGACTTCTGCCAAAGAGCGGGCTTTCCAAAGGATATCAGAAGCTGGAATCGATGATGATGTCACTGGTGGCGGACGCTCTTGCCAGAGAGGACAGCTATGTGTGGAGCAATATTTTCGCGCCGTGCGAGATCATGCAGAGCATGGGAATCCGGACACTCTCCATCGAGTGTCTTTCGTGCTATTTAAGCGGATATCATCTGGAAGATCAGTTCATCGACTACGCACAGAATGCCGGAATTGCGCCGACACTCTGTTCCTATCATAAGACTTTTGTCGGAGGCGTGGACAGCGGCGTGGTGCGCCAGCCCCACTATGCGGTGACGACCTCTCTTTCCTGTGACGGAAACCTCAATACGTTCCGTTATCTGGAGAAGAAAAAGGGAGTACCGTTTACCTTTCTGGATGTCCCGTACCGGGATGATGAGGCGTCAGTCTCCTATCTGGCGGATCAGCTTCGGGAACTTGCAGAGAAGCTTTCCGAAACTTTTGGAGTACGTTTCAGCGAGGAAAAACTGCGGGAGACCATCCGGATCGAAAATGAGACGAGAAAAGAGCTGTTCCGGTTTTTTGAACTTCAGAATACCTATTATTATCCGGGAGAGATTATCAGCCAGTTGTATCTGATGATGGGAACCCATCTGCTTATCGGAACGCAGGAATTTCTTGACTTGATCCGTTTTATGGTCGAGGATATTCAGACATACCCGAAATTTGAAGGAAAGAGGATTCTCTGGATTCATCTTCTGCCGTTTTATCAGGAAACACTGAAGAAATATTTTAACGGAAGCAAAGAGTATCAGATCACGGCAGGGGATATTGTCATTGATTACATGGAGAAGATGGATCCGGAAAAACCGTTTGAGTCACTTGCCAAAAAGATCATCCGGAATCTGTACAATGGCTCTTATTCACGGAAGGCCGATATGGTCGGAGAGCTGGCGGACCGGCTGAAACCGGACGCAGTCATCCATTTCTGCCACTGGGGATGCAAGCAGGCATCCGGCGGAAGTCTGATCTTGAAAGACCGGATGAAAGAAAAAGGCATCCCGACGCTGATTCTGGACGGTGACGGGATTGACAAGAGAAACAGCCACGACGGACAGATCAAGACGCGGCTGGAGGCATTTTTAGAATTGTTGGAGACAGAGGAAAAGGAATGTTAGGATATATATGTAAATATGCACCTGTGGAAGTCTTCGCGGCCATGGGAGAACCGGTTCAGAGGATTGAGCCGCAGGTGACCAGTTTTAATCAGGCGGATATGAAGATGCATCCGAACATCTGCAGCTTTGCGAAGGGCGTGCTGGAGGAAGTGTCAAAAGGAGAGTATGACGGAATCATCCTGACGACGTGCTGCGACAGCATCCGCAGGCTCTATGACGTACTGACCGAGGAGATGCCGGATAAATTCATTTACATGCTGGATACGCCGCGGATCATCAAAGATGCGGGGATCACACTTTACGCACAGCGGATCCGTGACATGATCTATGCTTATGAAGTATATTCCGGTAAGAAGTTTGAGGAGGAAAAGCTGGAAGAAATTATCCGGGCCCATCAAAGGGAGGAAATGATTTCCCTGAAAAAGGGCGGGCCGAATATCGGAATCATCGGTGCAAGAGCCGACGAGACGATCAAACAGATCTTAAAGGACAAAGGGGCCAATGTGGCATTTGACCTGACCTGTACCGGTCTTGCGAGAAGGCTGCTCTACGATGCGGAAGATGTGTTTGGCGGATATGTAAGAGGGCTTTTAAGCCAGTTTCCGTGTATGCGGATGGAGGCTGCCGCCGGAAGAGACGAGCTGATTCAAAAATATGCAGAAAGTGTGGACGGGGTACTTTACCATACCGTCCAATTCTGCGATAATTATTCGTATGAGTACGCATGGCTCAAAGGGATTTTAAAGAAGCCGATGCTGCTTCTGGAGACAGATTACACGAAGCAGAGTTACGGACAGGTGCTGACCAGGATGGAAGCATTTCTGGAATCACTGAAAGGCAGCAGGAAAGGGACATCAAAAAGGAGAGGTGAGGAAAGCATGTATGTAATGGGGATTGACAGCGGATCGACGTCGACCAATGCCGTGATCATGGATCAGGACAGAAAAATCCGGGCATTTTCCGTGATCCGGACCGGAGCAAAGTCCGGCGAGAGTGCGGACCGGATTTTAAAAGAGGTGCTTGACCGGGCCGGACTGAAACGAGAGGACATCGCAAGAATTGTATCTACCGGATATGGAAGAGTCAGCATTCCGTTTGCAGATGAAAATGTTACCGAGATCAGCTGCCACGGCAAGGGCGCTCATTATTTCAATCCGAAGATCCGGACGATTCTCGACATCGGAGGACAGGACAGTAAGGGAATCCGGTTAAATGAAAACGGCGAAGTCGTGGACTTTGTCATGAATGACAAGTGCGCGGCAGGAACCGGACGTTTCCTTGAGATGATAGCAAGATCTCTGGAGATCGATATCGATGAACTGGGACCGATCGCCATGAAATCGACGGAGGATATTGAAATCACAAGCATGTGTTCCGTTTTTGCGGAGTCGGAGGTGATCTCTCTGATCGCCAATAACAAAGAAAAGGCGGATATCGCAAATGGAATCTGCAGGGCGATCGCGAATAAATCCTACTCACTTTTAAAGAGAGCAGGGATGGAGCCGGAATTTATGATGACCGGCGGCGTTGCGAAAAATCCGGGTGTTGTGCGTGCGGTAGAAGAAAAAATCGGGGAAAAACTTTATATCTGTCCGGAACCGGAGATTGTGGGAGCAGTGGGAGCTGCGCTTTACGCACTGGAGCAGATGTAGGTAGAAAGAGAGGAAGAGATGAAGAAGGCGGCGAAAATCTGGAGAATCGTTTTATCTCTGATTGTAGTGATTTTATATTCAGTTGTATGGCAGCTGCCGGTAGGAGGGGAAAACTACAATCTGATCAGCGCATGGATTCAGGCGCTTCAGGCCGGTGACTATATGCAGTTCTGGCTTGGGTCATCGGCAGGTCCGACGCTGGCATTTTGTCATATTCTGGGAACCATTGCCGCACTGCTTTATGTGGTGCGTCTGATTCTGATGCTTTTGAAAAAAGAGGTTCATGCGCTGGACCTGGCGTCACGGGCAATGGTATTTCTGTGCCTGATCGCCTGCATTCAGGCGGCAAACGCTTATGTCAGTGCACACGGAACAGCACTGAATAATGAACAGGCTGAGCTGATGCCGTTGCTTTTTGTATCCATTGCCAGCCTGTTTGAATATGTAGGTTTCCGTTTCCTGGATGAATGGTATGAGCAGATGGCAGCTTACCGGGAGGTCAAACGTCAGGAGAGAGCGGCAAAGCTCCGTAGAAAGCAGGCACTTTATTTTCCTGGGCGGTATCCGAAAGAACTTGGAATCCTTATATGGGAAAACTTTCGTTCCAGCATGAAAGACGGTGTGCTTCTCATTCTGGGAGGGATCTTTACTGCGATCTTCCTTATTGTTGCCTTCGGAGTATTCCTTTCATCCGGAAATATTCCGCAGGTACCGGGAATTCCGGAGTGGATTTTGAAACTGCAGGGGATCTTTACAAGTTCTACAGTGATGATTATTTTCCTCTGCATCCTGCTGATGTACAACCTGATTTCCAATTATACAAAGGTGAGAAACCGGGAATACCGGACTTTCCTGATTCTCGGTATCCGTACCCGGACGATCTACCTTCTGTTTGCGGTAGAATTTGGCATCAGTATGGTATTATCCGCCATTCTCGGCATACTTGCCGGAGGGGGTCTCTACTCTGTACTCAGAGAAGCGCTTCAGGGAAGAATCGTGCTTCCATCGTTCTTTTCCTCCTATGTCATCGGCTGGGGCGGGATCGCGTTTCTCCTGACACTGATTTTTTCTACTATGCTGAATCAGGAAAATATCCTGCGGATGGGCAATTCCACTGTGCTCTACGAGGAGAAAGAGGCGGAGACCGTGCCGTCTGCCGTATGGAGAAGGGTGATTATGGGGCTGGTGCTGCTTGATGTGGCAGCGACATGGTATACATCGGAAGCCTGGAGCGAGAATAAGGGAAGCTATCTGTTTGTTGTCCTTGGCGTGTTCCTCATTCTGACCGGAGTGATGGTAAGAAGCGTCAAAAAAGCCCGGCTGAATCCGAAAAAATATATCAAGGATGTGCTTTGGAACAAGGAATGGAGATACCGGTTTAAAAAGAACCGGTGGAGTATTTACGTCATGACGGTTGTACATATCTGCGTCCTTTCCTTTGCCGGAATTCCGTTGATCAGTGGAATGATTACGCCATCGGCGGAGGTGCAGCTGCCATATGATATTGTCAGCATGGCCTATGATCAGGATATGGACCGGGTGGAAGCGGTCATGGAAGAGTATGACGTGAAAACGCAGATTTATCCGATGGTGCGGGTTAACTCGGTAAGAGGAAACAGCAGTCTGGAAGACGAGCGGATGGTAAGCATGGAGCAGGGACAGTATATCGGGATTTCCGAAGATACCTACCGGGCTTTGAAAGAGGCACTTGGAAAAACACCGGAGAATCTGGAGTTAAAAGATGGAGAGATTCACACGGTTTACCAGCAGAATGTATCCATGCCGGCCAGAAATCTGGATTACAGCGGTTCCAGAACGGGAAATTATCTCCGGTTCGGACAGCCGCTTCTCTACTACAGCGTAGACCGCAGGCATGAGATTTACACCGGTCATGAGGAAGTCGGCAGAGAGCGGGACATTCTGACGGGAGTGCTGGGAGAAGGAGAACAGGAACATCTTGTTGTCTTTTCCGATGAAGAATTTGAGCGGGGATACGAATCCGTACGGAAGAAAAATGAAGAAAACATGCCGGTTCTTCTGGAGCAGGGAGAGGCAGCATGGGAAGAATACATGGTTCAGAATGAGGACAACCTGACGGACGGGCCGACCAATCTGATTCTGTGGGAAGTACCGCAGGATCAGTATGAGGATGTGGTTTCGGCGCTTTCTTTCCTGGAGGATGAGCATCCAATCGACCGGTTATTTGATGAGCGGGTCGGAAATCTTTATCCGAAGGATGAGATGATTGGAAAGGTGAAAGAGAGTAATGTCCGGGATCTGACGACACAGGCTGTGGCAGCGGCGCTTGTCTTTGTATTCGGACTCTTCCAGATTTATTCCAAGACGCAGAGCGAGGCGGGAACGATGCAGGAGCAGGATCTGTTCCTGATCCGGCTTGGAATGAAGGAAAAAGAGCGTCGGAAACTGATGCACCGTCAGATTCACCGGCCATTCTGGATTTCCGCGGTTGCCGGAATTCTGATCGAGACAGTATTTACGCTGCTGACATTTGAAGTGCGGTTCTACCAGACAGAGGATATGCTGCGGTATACGGCGGCGGCAGCGGTCTTTACCATCCTCTACTACCTGATATGGGAGATCTGGCTGACCGTGATGGAACGGAAAATATGGAAAGAAGCCGGGAACGGGAAATAAAAGGGAATCCGCGGATTCCGGCTGAAATATGGGCACAGGCTCAGGGGGAATCCCGGGCCTGTGCCTTTTTTGTCTCAAAAATACCGGTTGCTGTCTTTTATGCCGGATTTTCTTTCTTTCGTGCTGTGGTACTTGAAGATAAAAATTCAGAGAATTATAATGAACGCACAAGGGGAAAAGGAGGGGCTTATGATTCGGATTGCAGTCTGTGACGATCAGGAAATTGTGTGTGAAAATGTCAGGAAAATGATCCTGCATGAAGAGGAGGACCGATACGAAGTAGATCTCTTTCGAAGCGGAAAGGAATTACTGGAGGCAGGCCGTAAATATGATATTCTGTTTCTGGATATTGATATGCCGGGGATGGACGGAATCATGACGGCGAAGGAGATCAGAAAGACAGATAAGCAGGTTGAAATTATTTATATTACCAATTATGGCGGATATGCAGGATATGCTTTCGGAGTTCATGCCTTCGGCTACCTGCTCAAACCGGTCAAAGAAAAGGAAATTAAACGGCAGCTTAAGGAAGCGCTGGAATACATGCAGAAGGAAAATCAGAAGCCGGTTGTGGATCTTCTGACGAAGGAGGGAAGAATCCGGATTCCGGCGGAGGAAATCTATTACTTTGAATATACATTCCGGATGCTTGAGGTGCATACAAAGGAAGGCGTCTATTACCAGCAGGCAAAGATCAGTGAATGCCTGGAAAAAATGCGGCCGTATGGCTTTGCAATGCCGCACAAAAGCTTTGTAGTCAATCTGGATCAGGTCAGGGGAATTAAAGGATACGAGATTACCATGATGGATGGAAGCGTTCTTCCGCTTTCGCAGAAAAAGGGAAAGGCATTCCGGGAGGAACTGAATCTGTTTCTGGCCGGACGGCTGTGAGGAAATGGTTATGAATACAGGATTTACAGAAACAGAAAGAATCATTATTGTGCTGGCAGAGCTTCTCTACTGCCTGGCATACACCTATGCGGCATGGTATTTCATGAAGCGGAACCACAGGGCGGAAGAGATCCCGCACATCATCCGTATTCCGACGGTTTTGATTTTATTCTTAAGTTCGGTTTTAACACTCAGGCAGGAAAACGCGCTGCTTTATGCGGGGTGCGGTATGCTGATTCTCTTCGTCCTGTCATCGCTGTTTTACCTTCGGACCAAGGCGGGAATTGTGGAGACCATCCTGTTTGCCATGGCGGTATTTGGAAGTTATCTGGTATTTACGATGCTGCTTGATTTTTTCGGATACGGATTCGGCTCATCCATGACGCGGATGGTCGGGAACTGGTATTTCCTGATGCGGTCGGTGGTTTATCTGCTTCTGGCGGTGGAATACATTCTGGTCTCCCGGTATTTTGTCAAAGTATTCCGTGAAAAGGATCAGGTATTTCTTTCCAACGGGCAGACAGCAGTATTTCTGCTTATTCCGTTCTTGATGCTGGCGCTGATTCTAGCTCTGTATCTGAACGGAGACACGCTGCTGATGATCTATGGATACGGAAGTCTGGCAGTGGCGGTGCTCGGGATTGTACTGTTTCATCTTCTGGTTATCTATCTCTTCGGATATATGATCGGCCAGCAAAAGAAAAATTTACAGTATCAGCTCTACGAACAGCAAAAGGAGATGATGATGCATCAGTACCGGGAACTGGAAGAGAAGTATCAGGCATCCAGAAAGGTAATTCACGATGTGAAAAATCATATTCAGATGATCGGGGAACTGTATCACCTGGGTGATCTGGAGGCGGCGGACCGGTATTGCAGTGATATCGGAGGAATGTTAAGGAGTCTGGAACGGGTCACCTATACGGAACACCGGATGCTGAATCTGATCCTCAATGAAAAGCTGAATCTTCAGGAAATGAAAGGGGCAAGGCTTCGTATTGAGATCGGGCAGGCGGATCTTTCGTTCATGAAAGATATCGATGTAACGACGATTTTTTCCAATCTGCTGGACAATGCAAGGGAAGCAGTTGCCGAGTGCGGCGAAGAGCGTTATCTTTCGCTCAAGATGGATGAAGCAAAAGATTTTCTTGTGATCTGCCTTCGAAATTCCTGTCCGGAAAAGCGGAAAAAGAGAAAGGGACACGAAGGGCTCGGACTTGTCAATGTCCGGTATGTTGTGGAATCATATGGAGGAACGATGCAGGTTTCGAGATTGAAAGACGGATACCAGACGAGTATCACCATACCAATAGAAAGAAGGGAAGAAAAATGAAAAAGGGAAAAAGAATAATTTGTATTATGGTGGCGGCAATCATGTTGATGCTTCCTGCGGCCGGATGTGCATCAAGGCTTTCGGCAAACTTCGATGAAAGGGAGGTACAGGAAAAAGCGGAAGAAATCGCAGAGCTTTCCTGTACGGGAAAGATCGGCGAAGCTTACGGAATGCTCAGCGAGATGATGAAAGCACAGATTACGGAGGATCAGATCCGGGCCGGAATCGAGGGAACCATCGAACCGCTGGGGGATTTCGAAAAGATCAGCGGAACCAATATCAGCGGACAGAAGGACAAGGACACGGGAACAGAATACGCGCTGGCCATTGTAATGGCTCAGTTTTCGGGCGGCAGGGCACAGTTTACCATTTCCTTTGATACGGAAATGAACTGTATCGGATTCTACATCAAATAAGACGGGAGGGACCAGGTATGAAGATGTTTGAACACTACAGAAAGACTGAGATTTTTTCTATGCTTCTGATGTGGATTGTTACGATCGGCGTGGGAATCTATATTGCAGTGATGTATCAGAAGATTCCGGATGTGATCCCGACGCATTTTGGACTATGGGGACAGCCGGACAGCTGGGGAAGCAAAACAAGCCTTCTCTTTCTCTACGGAGTGAGCGTGGTGATGGCCGTGATCGAACAGTGGGCTCTCCATGCGGCGGTGAAAAATTCCGTAAAGACCGGGGCCGGCAGTATGATGAACAGAGATACTCTCGCGGTGACCGGACCCTTTCTCGCATTGATCTTTGGATGGTGCAGCGTGGGGACGATCTGGCTTGGAAGACTCGGAAAATACTTTTTCTTTGTTGTCCTCGGATTTGTTGCAGCTTTGTTTGTTTTCATATTTATCAGACAGAGACAGGAGCAGAGACGGGCGCAGGAGAGCGGCAGGATCAGAGTACAGAGAGAAGAGGAAGTATACAGAACCGAAAAACGGGACGATACTCTTGGAATTCCGGATATGAAGTTTCAGGGAAAAGTGGATCTGTGGGCATGGGCGCTTCTGATTTTTGTCAATGTACTGGTTCTCTGGTCAGTCATTCCGGCTGCAGGAGGAGAAAAAGAGGAAATCGCATCTGTGATCACAGCCCTGATTGTACTCGTTCTGGTGGATCTTCTGATGGTACCGATATATTTCAGAAATTATATTTACCTTGGAGAGCAGGAGCTGCTGATCGTATTCGGTTTCATAAAAAAACGCATCCGATACCGGAATATTGAACTTCTGGAGGAAACACACAATCCGCTATCTTCCCTCGCCATGTCACTGGATCGGATCTATATTCACACGAACTCCGGGGATGATGTGCTTGTGGCTGTGAAGGAAAAGAAAGAATTTATCGAGGAAGTGTACCGAAGAGCAGGAATCTGGGAGTAAAAATAAGAGTGAGTTAAATTGAGGAAAATGAAAATGGAAGTCAGAGATAAAATCGTATCTGGAAGTGATTTTATTGGTCAGAGAAAAGGAATTAGAAGCAGGAAATCAAAGGCATACGACTCAACAGGCTGATGATTTGGAATAACATAATATATTAGAAAATCACGGGGACGGACAATCGGTTTCCGTGATTTTTATGTCATAGTATTGTATAGACCTGTTCGAATACGAACACTGTTTTCCTGACGCGGTATATTGTAGCTGTCAGAAAGATGATGTTTCCGGCATTTTGAACAATAAATATAAAAGCGCTTTCATAAAAACAAAAATTTAGAGGCGAAATACTTTACAAATTTTTAATAATTAAATTAGATAAAATGACAAAATGACGAAGAAATGGAGAAAAATGTTGACTTTATTTAGTCAAACGCTATAATCGGAAATATGAAAGCGCTTTTAGAAAAAGGGAACGGATTTATGAAACAAGAAAACGAAAGGGTGACAGGAGGTCTACTATGGAGTATTTAATTGGAATTTTGTTATTGATTTCCTTCTTTGGGCTGGTCGTGTACGCGGTACGCGGAGGAAATCTGATGCTTGGTATTTTCGTAATGGGAGTGATCTGGACAGTACTTCCGATGATCGGAAATACATTTGTAACCAACCCGGATTTTATCGCGGCAAATAAGGATGCCATCAGTATCAGCTGGATTGATGCTTTGACAAGCACCTTCCAGAGCGGCCCGGAAGGATGGGGCGCGACACTTGTTAACGTAATCTTTGGTGCATGGTTTGGACGTGTTCTGATGAACACCGGGATCGCATCCACTCTGATCCGTACAACGACGGAGCTCGGAGGAGACAAGCCGGCGCTGACCTGTATCTTACTTTGCGTTGTAACAACAGCATGTTTCTCATCCATCTTCGGTGCAGGTGCAGTCGTGGCGATCGGCGTCATCGTACTTCCGATCTTTATGTCTCTTGGAATTCCGAAGGTGCTTGCGACCTGTGCATTCATGATGAGCGTTGGAGCCGGAATGTTTGTCAATCCGGTACTGTACGGACAGTATTCCGCGTTTTTCCTTGATGAAAACGGAAAGACACTTTATCCGTATGACCAGCATACATCCTGGGGAATCTACGCACTTGTCATTCAGGTTGTGTTTATCATTATCATGGTTTTAGTACTTTCCAGACAGAAAAAGGTACATACATGGGCGGCAACAGTTCCGGCAAAGAAAAACAGAAGAGGCGACAATGCTCCGGGAATCTCTCTGATCTCCCCGATCATTCCAGTAGTACTGTTGATTGTATTTGATGTTCCGATTATTCTTGGATTTATTCTTGGAAGTCTGTATGCGCTGGTAACATGTAAGAAAATCAAGAGCTGGGGTCAGACCTGCCGGATGATCAACAAGGATTTCTTCGACGGCGTGGTAGATACAGCACCGCTGGTAGGATTTCTGCTTGTGCTTCCGATTTTCAACAAGGCTGCAGAACTTTGCGTGCCATATTTCAATGCACTGCTCGGAGGAGTAATTCCGAACAACACGCTGGTAATCAGTATTGCATTTGCGGTTCTTGCCCCGCTTGGAATGTTCCGTGGTCCGTTTACACTGTTCGGATGCGGTGCGGCGACACTTGGTATCCTCAAAGGAATCGGATTCTCCACAGCATACCTTGCACCGCTGATTATCATCCCGAGTACCGTCATGAACGTGTCCTGCTGTATTACACAGTCCTGGATTGTATGGGGTGTTAATTACACGAAGGTTTCAACGAAGGATTTCCTGAAGCTCAGTGCAGTATCCGGATGGATCATCTGTATCATTCTTCAGGCGATGGTTTACTTTATGTTCGGTTAGGATCATGGATGGAGGAATCAAAAGAATGGAAAGAAGAAAAGTCAGAATGGGAATCGACGTCGGCGGTACACATACAAAAGCAGTGGCCATCGACAATGCGACACAGGAAATCATCGGAAAGTCCTCTGTCAAGACGACACACGATGACGAGAAAGGTGTGGCAGCCGGAGTTGTTCAGGCGTTTGAAAACTGCCTGAAAGAAAATAATATTGATCCGAAAGATGTTGTGTTTGTCGCTCACAGTACGACACAGGCGACCAACGCACTCATCGAAGGAGACGTGGCGAAAGTCGGAATCGTTGCTTCCGCAAGAGGCGGGCTGGAGGGATTCCTGGCAAAAGCGCAGACAAAGCTGAAAGACATTGATCTTGGATCCGGCAGAAGGATCGAGATCACAAGCCGTTTCATTAAAGAGGGGGATCTGAATCACGATTCCATCAAAAGAGCGGCGGAAGAAATGAAAAAGGAAGGTGCGGAAGTTATCGTTGCTTCGGAAGCTTTCGGCGTAGATGATATGAGCAGCGAGCAGGCAATCTATGATGTGACGAAAAACGAGATGGGAATGGAGACCAGTATGGCGTCTGACATTACCAAGCTGTACGGCCTGACAAGAAGGACGAGGACGGCCGCAATCAATGCAAGTATCCTTCCGAAGATGCTGAACACGGCAAACTCTACAGAGGAAAGTGTCCGCGCGGCAGGCGTGGAAGTGCCTCTGATGATCATGAGAGGCGACGGCGGTGTCATGGAGATCAACGAGATGAAGAAGCGTCCGGTGCTGACGATGCTCTCCGGACCGGCGGCATCCGTTATGGGATCCCTGATGTACCTGCGCGCATCCAATGGTGTTTACTTTGAGGTCGGAGGTACAACGACCAATATCGGTGTCATCAAAGACGGACGTCCGGCGATCGACTATTCCATCGTCGGAGGACATAGAACCTACATCACATCCCTCGACGTACGGGTGCTTGGTGTGGCAGGAGGAAGTATGATCCGTCTGTCCAAGAGCGGAGTCACAGATGTAGGACCGCGCTCGGCCCATATTGCGGGACTGGACTATGCGGTATTTACACCGGAAGAAGAAATCGTAGACCCGCAGCTGGAGCTGTTCTCCCCGAAGAAGGGTGATCCGGCAGACTATGTGGCAATCAAATTAAAGAGCGGCAAGCGCATCACCATCACCAACTCCTGCGCGGCCAATGTCCTGGGACTGGTAAAACCGGAGCATTTCTCCTATGGAAATGCCAACGCGGCAAGAAAGGCGATGCAGCCGATCGCGGACTATCTGGGTGTGACAGTGGAAGATGTGGCAACACAGATCCTGACCCGTGCGTATGAAAAAATCTCGCCGGTCATTCTGGAACTTGCAGAAAAATATAAACTGGAAAAAGATCAGATTTCTCTTGTTGGAGTTGGTGGCGGAGCCACTTCTCTGATCGGCTTCTGCGCAGACAAAATGAAGATCAACTACAGCGTACCGGAAAACGCGGAAGTTATTTCCTCCATCGGTGTTGCACTTGCCATGGTACGTGACGTAGTGGAACGTGTTGTCCCGAATCCGACAGCGGAAGATATCCGCAGCATCAAACAGGAAGCGGTGGACAAAGCGGTAGAAAGCGGTGCATCTCCGGATACAGTGGAAGTACATATCGAGATCGACCAGCAGACATCAAAGCTGACGGCGATTGCCCTTGGATCTACAGAAGTCAAGACGGCGGACCTGATGAAGGAATGTACCTACGAAGAGGCAAGACAGCTTGCGGCGGAAAACATGCGAAAGAAGGAAAACGAAATCGAACTTGTCTGCCAGATTCCAAATTTCTGGGTATTCCAGGCAGCAGAAAAAGACAAACGGCCAGTGCGTATTCTGGACAAGAAAGGATTTATCAAAGTACAGAGAACCGATGGTGTGGCTGTTCAGACTAAGGCCGCAAGCTACAGAAGCGCAGTATCGAAGATGTGGGAAGAACTGGCGGTTTACAAGGCAGACTCCATTCTCCGTCCGGACTACTATATCTGCGCAGGCGCAAGAGTCATGGACTTTGGAGGAAGTACCGAACTGGAACAAATCCTGATGCTGATCGATGTGGAAATGCAGGCACTGGATCCGAATATGGATATTATCGTTGTAGGAGCAAAGAGTTCGTTATAAGTATTCAGAAAGAAGGACAACATGCAGCAGACAATACGGGAAATGACAAAACATCTGATGGAGCTTGGAGACGAGGATTGGGGGCGCTATGCATTCCGGCATGAGCCCCTTGAAAGAAAACTTTCAGAAGCACAAAAGGAGACCTACACGCGCCTTGCGATGGAATGCGGACGAGAAGAGGCTGATCTTATAAAGACCGGGTTTCCGGAGTGTACGGTGGAAGAGGTTGTAAGGGCAAAAGGAATCCAGATAAAAACTCCGGATATTCCAAACGGCGGCGGGCATGTGATTTTTGCCCAGTACGAGGAGTCCGGCCGGATTACGATTTTCATGGACTGCATCAAAAAGGCTGAAGAACTTATTGCCGGAGAACAGATGGAAGACCTGTTCAAAGGAGCAGATCTTTTCTCTGTGCTGCTGGCTCACGAACTGTTCCATGCTGTGGAGCAGGAGAAACGGAAAACAATATTTACCCAGACAGAAAAGATTGAACTCTGGAAAAGACCGTTTTCCAACAAGTCCAGGCTTATCGCTTTGAGTGAAATGGCAGCCATGGCCTTTGCGGGCAGAATGGAACGCCTCTCTTTTTCCCCGTATGTGCTGGATGTGGTTTTGATGTACTGTTACAACCAGGAAGCGGCACGGGCTCTCTATGAGGAGATCATGGAAGCCGTTTCGGGAGAGGAGGAAAACGATGCTGACAACAAGCGTGAAAATTGGAAATAAATACAATTATACAGAAGAAAAGATAGAACGGGCGCTGGACTTTCTGAGGACCACGGATTTTTCAGGCATGGAGCCGGGAAAGGTGGTTATCGATGGAGATAAAATCTTTGCCGAGATTCAGGAATATACGACAAAAGACCCGAAAGACTGCCGGTTTGAGACCCACCGGAAATATTATGATATCCAGTATGTGGCGGAAGGAGAAGAGTTTTTCGGTTATATCCCGCTTTCAGAGCTGGAAGAGGATACCGGATACGATCCGGAGCGGGATCTGGAGTTTTATAAAGAGCCGGAAAATCCGGGGTGGATTCACCTCAGAAAAGGGGATTTTGCCATTGTCTCTCCGGAGGACGGGCACAAGCCAAGATGCATTGGAGATGCCCCGTGCAAAGTGAAAAAGATTGTGGTAAAAGTGCTTGTAGAAGCTTAAAATCATTGCTGTCGATTGACAATGAAAGAGAAGAAAACGTATACTAAAACTTAGAAAAATGTCAGGAGATAGCACAACATGAATATATATGATATTGCAAAAGAAGCCGGTGTTTCCATCTCGACAGTATCCAGAGTTCTTAACGATAAAGGATATGTCAGTGAGAAGACAAAGGCCAGAATCCAGGAAGTGTTAAAGAAAAATAAATACCAGCCAAGCGCTATAGCAAGAGGGCTTGTCAGCGGGACGATGAAAAATGTGGCGATCGTGACAGTTGATGTCCGGCACCCGCATTATGCCATGACGACATTTATCATGGAGCAGAAGCTGACGGGGCTTGGCTACATGGTTCTGGTCTGCAATACCGGTTCCAGAAAAGAAGAATGTATGAAATATATCCGGATGCTTTCGAGAAATCAGGTTGAAGGCGTGATTTTGGTAGGTTCAGAGTTTAATGATCTCTGTGATCCGAAGGAATTGGGAGAGCTTCTTCCGGAGACACCGATTGTGATGGCAAACGGAGAACTGAAACTTCCGAATGTCCAGTCGGTTCTCGTGGATGAGGGATACGGCGTACAGCTGGCGGTCCAGCATCTTTATGACAAAGGGCATCGAAATATTGCATTTGTAATGGATGTCAAAAAGGATGCGGGGATAAGAAAGCGCGACGGATTTTTGAGAAAAATGAAACAGCTTGGGTACGATGATGCCGCAGAACGGATCCTGTATACAAAATACGGAGCCGGAGGCGGCGAGGAGGCGGCAAAGAAGATTGTGGGCGGCAGCAGAAGATTTGACGCGGTGATTTTTACCGAGGACCTGACTGCGGTATATGCCATGAATGCACTCCAGAATATGGGGTACCGGATTCCGGAGGATGTAGCTGTGGTCGGATGCAACAATTCCGAATATTCCAGGATCAGCAATCCGCCCCTTACAACGATCAACAATAAAGGAGAACTTTTGAGCGAACTCTCCGTGCAGCTTCTGGAAAACCTGATGACAGGAAAGTCGGAGAAAGCGTCCCTGATCATCCGGCCGGAACTTGCGGTCCGTCAGACGACCTAGGCATAGAAAGGAAGATGTCAATGTCAGAAGTGATATTATTTGGAGAGCCGATGGCGATGTTTGTCGCGAAGACACCGGGAAGACTCCATGAAGTAGAAGAGTTTACAAGACTTCTTGCGGGAGCGGAAGTCAATGTGGCGATCGGTCTGAAAAGGCTCGGCCACAGTGTTTCCTATGTGACCAAGCTTGGAACGGATCCGTTTGGAACCTACATCGAGGAGAAACTGAAAAAAGAAGGGATTGATACCCAGATTACAAAGGATGACCAGCATTTTACCGGCTACCAGCTGAAGAATAAGGTGTTCGAAGGAGATCCGGAGGTCTTCTATTATAGAAAGAACAGCGCGGCTTCCTGCTTAAGTGAGGAGGACGTGGAAAAGGTGGATTTTGAAGGTGCCAGGGTACTGCATCTGACAGGAATTCCTCCTGCTCTTTCCCAGAGCTGCAGAAATGCGACTTACCGGATGATTGAGAGGGCAAGAGAAAACGGAATGCTTGTGACATTTGACCCGAACCTGCGGCCGACATTGTGGGAAAGCAAAAGTGTGATGATCCGCACGATCAACGATCTCGCTGCAAGAGCGGATATCGTTCTTCCTGGAACAGGAGAAGGGAAAATCCTTATGGGAAGTGAAGCGCCGGAAGAGATCGCCGCATATTACCGCGGACTTGGCGCAAAAGCGGTCGTCGTAAAGACCGGGGCCGACGGGGCATATGTGGATGCAGAGGGACAGAAAGAAACATTCTGCGGATTCAAAGTAGAGCAGGTTGTCGATACGGTAGGAGCCGGAGATGGATTTGCTGTCGGTATCATCAGCGGTTATCTGGAAGGGCTTTCCATTGAAAAGATGATCGAGCGGGCCAATGCCATCGGAGCCATTCAGGTATCGGTGGAGAGTGATAATGAAGGCCTGCCGACGCAGGAAGAACTGCAGGCATATATCGAAAAACATCAGAATCAGAGGTGAGAAGATGAAACTTCAGGTGGCAATTGACAGGACAGATCTTGAGACGGCAGAGGCTATGATAGAAGAGATTAAAGAGTCTGCCGATATTATTGAAATCGGAACATCCCTGATCAAAGACTACGGTCTGGACAGAAGCGTTGCGTATTTTCGGAAGCGGTTTCCGGAACAGTGTTTTCTGGCAGACATCAAGACCTGCGATGAGGGCGCTTACGAGTTCAGGAAAACATATGAGGCCGGAGGAGATATTCCGACAGTCATGGGATTTTCTTCCGTGACAACGATCCGGGCATGTGCCGATGTGGCCAGGGAGTTTGGAAAGGAATATATGATTGACCTGCTGGAAGTGCCGGCAGAACGGATCCGGGTACTTGGCGAAGCATTTCCGGAGGCTGTTTTCTGTATTCACCTTCCGTCCGACAGACAGGGGGAAGGGCTCGCGGAACTGGTCAGAAGCAGCGTCAGAGAGCTCTCGGGAGTCCGAAAGATAGCGGCAGCCGGAGGCGTAACACTTGATACGGTACCTTTGTTAAAAGAGTGCGGAATTGAAATCGGGATCGTGGGAAGCGCGATTACGAAATCAGGAAACAAACGAGAGACGGCTGCGCGGTTTGCCGGGGCCGTCCGGATGTAAGATATGGATAGAGAACGGAGGCAGGACAATGGATGTATTACGGACAATCATGGACGAGATTGAACATGTAGTCGCAAATGTAAAGAAAGACGAGATTGATCAGGTGATCGGTCTGATCCAAAAGGACCGGAGGATCTTCGTGGCGGGAGAAGGACGTTCCGGATTCAGCGCGAAAGGATTTGCGATGAGGCTGATGCATCTTGGATACACCGTATATGTGGTGGGAGAGACTATCACACCGGCCATAAAGGAGGGGGATATTCTGATAGGAGTATCCGGATCCGGAAAGAGCATCAGCGTTGTGGACGCTGCCAGAAAAGCGAAAGAGAAAAATGCATCGGTAATTGCTGTGACAAGCAAAAGAGAGTCGCCGCTTGCGGGATTTGCGGATCAGATCCTTGTGATTCCGGGGACCGTAAAAGGAGATACCGGGGAGAAGCGTGGTTCCATTCAGCTTTTGAGTTCCCTTTTTGACCAGAGCCTTCACATTGTTCTGGATGCGGTCTGCCTGCTCTTAAGTTACAGAGACAACACGGCAAACGAAAGTGCAACCGGGGCACACTGGTAGGCGGAGGAAGCGTAGAAGGGGGAAACACGAAATGAAAACAATAGATGAAAGGTTTGAAGAAATCCGGATTGTTCCTGTAGTCAAGCTTGAGAAAGCGGAGGATGCCAAAGATCTTGCCGGAGCTCTTGTAAGAGGCGGCATCCCGTGTGCGGAGGTGACCTTTCGGACAGATGCGGCCGCGGAAGCGATCCGCCGGATGAGCGAGTCATATCCGGACATGCTGGTAGGCGCAGGCACCGTCCTGAAGACAGAACAGGTGGATGCAGCCATCGAGGCCGGGGCAAAGTTTATCGTAAGTCCGGGGCTCAATCCCAAGATTGTACGCTACTGTCAGGAAAAAGGAATTCCGGTTTATCCGGGTGTGGCAACGGCAAGCGAGATTGAACAGGCGCTGGAGCTTGGTTTGTCTGTCGTAAAATTTTTCCCGGCAGAAGTAAACGGAGGCGTCAAAGCAATCAAAGCACTGTCGGCACCTTATTTCCAGCTCCGGTTTATGCCGACAGGCGGTATCAGCCAGGAGAATATTGGAAGATATCTCTCCTGCCCGCAGGTCATTGCGTGCGGAGGCAGCTGGATGGTAAAAGAAAGTCTGATTGCAGAGAAAAAGTATGATGAAATTGAAGCACTCTGCAAAGAAGCGGTGGAGCAGATCAGATAAAAGAATATGAGACAAGAGGAAAGCGGATCCTATAGCGGGTCCGCTTTTTGCTGCTATAAAAGATTTAATGAACTGAAATCAATCTGAAGATCACCGTAGATTCCTGCTTTTACAGAATCGGCGAAAGTGAATTCCGCGGTATCTTCGGATTGGAAATTATAAACGGTAACTCTGTTTTTATCAGGATCGACAATCCAGTATTCAAGAACTCCAGCTGTTCGATACTTGAAGAGTTTAGTGAAATAGTCTGTCCGTCTGCTTCCGGGAGAGACAATTTCAATGATCCAGTCCGGAGCGCCGGTACATCCTTTATCATTCAGCTTTTTGGAGTCGCATATTACACTGATATCCGGTTCGACGTAGTTTTTATCATCTGCGTTTAAAAATACGGCAAATGGAGCAATATCGACTTCGCAGGATCCGCCTTTCTGTTCGACATAATCAGCAATTTTGCGGTAAAGGAAACCAAGTATTAACTGGTGTCTCCTGCCCGGCGGTGCCATCATGTACATCTGACCATCGATCAGTTCTGCACGCTGCCCGTCAGGCAGAGCGTAGATATCATCGATCGTGTACTCGTTATTCTTCTGTGTTAATGCCATGGTAACACATCCTTTCTTCTCCTATGAATTTAGTATACCATAAAATTAAGAGTAGGTATACAAAACAAAGGCAGGATAACGCGGGGAAATCATTTCCGTTTTATCTACAGATTTTCCCGGCACCAGTTTTCCGCAAATGCCCGGAACTGTAAAACTGCTTTGGACGGCGTAATGCCGGACGGAAGAGCGATCCCGAGGGTACGGGTGTAGTGCTCGGTAAACGGGCGGATGCAGACTTCAAACGGGGCGTTGTGGAGAAGCAGTTTTGGCAGAATGGTAATGCCAAAGCCCTGTTCTACCATTTTCAATGTTGTAAAATCTTCATTCAGCTGATAGCGGATGTTTGGAGAAATCTGGTTCAGCTCGAAGATTTTGCCGGTTTCGTAGTCCAGACCGTCTGCGGACAGAATGAAGTCCTGGTTGTTGACGTCTGCCAGGGAGACGGACAGGTGACTTGCAAGAGGATGCGAAAGGGGTGTGACGAGCATCAGTTCATCACTTCCAAGTGGTACAAACGGCAGTCCCGGAACGGAGAATTCGGACACGAAAATGCAGTCCAGCTCATTGCCCATCAGTTTTTCCTTCAGTTCGCCAAATCCTCCGATGGTAAGCTGGAAAAGAATGTTCGGATATTCTTCAGAAAAATCTTTGATAATGCCCGGAAGCCAGTGATAGGAAATGCTCTGGATCGTGCCGATGCGGATCAGGCCGCTGTCCAGAGTGGAAAGAGAAGCGGCGGTCCGTGCAATCTGGTTTTCGGCCTCGCAAATGGTCCGAAGAGACTCTTTGATCCAGGCCATGTCGGATTTCAGTTCCATACCGTTTTTGGAACGGATGAAAAGCTCAAGCCCCAGCTCTTTTTCAAAATTTTTGATCGTCTGGCTGACCGCCGACTGGGTATAGTTCAGCAAAGCGGCGGTTTTGGAGATGCTGCGTGTTTCGCAGACGCTTAAAATGGTCTGATACTTGTTCATGATTCACCTTCCATTCGATTTCTTAATGGTTCATATTAGAAAAAATGAATTAAAATGATTTTCTATAATGCAAATGCGGATATAAGCAAAACCGAATAGTATATTTAAAAAATATTAATTCAGAAATTGCAGTTTCTATTTTATTATTATCATCAAAGGCAATTTATTTGTCAAGAGATTGAAGAGAAAGCAAAGCGCAGACAGGAGGAAATTATGGGAACAGAATACTGGAATGGCGCCGAGGCGGCGCACAGAAGAGTTATGATGAAAGCGGCAGGGTATTCCGACGAGGACATCCGTAAGAAACCGCATATCGGAGTTCCGAATTCATATATGTCAGGATCTCCGGGATCTGCCCACTTAAGACAGATCGCTGAAGCGGTAAAAGAAGGAATCTGGGCAGCAGGAGGAGTGCCGGTGGAATTCGGAATCCCGGCAACCTGCGGAAACATCGCAAACGGAGCAGAAGAACTGAAATACGAACAGGTTGGACGGGACATCGTGGCAATGTCCGTGGAATTTGTTACACGCGTACACAATTTCGACGGTCTTGTTATGGTCGCATCCTGTGATAATATCATTGCCGGATGTTATCTTGCGGCAATGCGTCTGGACATTCCGTCCATGATCGTGACGGGCGGTTCCATGCAGCCGGGACAGTACTGCGGGAAAACCGTGGTGGAAGCGGATCTGGATTCCGCAAGATTTTCAGGCGCTACAGAAGAAGAGCTGATGGACATGGAAGACAATGTCTGTCCGTCCTTTGGTGCATGTCCGTCCATGGGAACAGCAAATACCATGCAGATGCTTGGAGAGGTGCTGAATCTGGTGCTTCCGGGTACGTCTACGATCCCTGCATCCGACAACGCAAAGCTCCGCAGAGCAAGAGAAGCCGGAAAATACGCGGTTAAGATGGCAAAAGAAGGAAGAAAACCTTCAGATCTGATCACGAAAGAAGTGCTCCTCAATGCGATTATGTTTGATATGGCCGTGGCTGGATCCACCAATGCGGTTCTTCACATTCTTTCCTATGCATATGAACTGGGAATCAAACTGACTCTGGAAGACTTTGAAAAATACGCAGATGAAATTTACTGCATCAATGCAGTGGTGCCGAGCGGCCCGTATACGGTCGTAGATTTCCACTATGCAGGCGGTGTTATGAACGTGATGAAGATGCTGGAGAGCAAACTGTTTACCGATGCTCCGAGCATGTACGGCGGCACATGGAAAGAGCTCCTTTCCAAGGTAACGCCAAAAGAAAATGAAGTTATTCATTCTCTGGAACGTCCGTTATTCCATGAGCCGGGACTGAAGATCTTAAGAGGAAACCTTTCACCGAACGGTGCGATTGTCCGTCCGACAGCAGTATACGAAGAAGTGAAATATCTGAAAGGGAAAGCAAAAGTATTCGAAGGCGACCGTCCGGCGTTTGAGGCAATCCAGGCAGGAGAAATCGTACCGGGTGATATCATTGTCATTCGTTATGAAGGATGTAAAGGGGCTCCTGGCATGAAGGAACTGATGCTGAGCATCGATGCCCTGATCGGACTGGGACTGCACAAGAGTGTGGGGCTGATCACGGACGCCAGATTCTCAGGATTTAACTATGGTGCAATTATCGGGCATGTATCACCGGAAGCATACGATGGAGGAACGATCGCACTTGTGGAAAATGGGGATGAAATCGTGATCGATATTCCAAATGGAGAGGTCAATCTGCTTGTTTCCGATGAAGAACTGGAAAGAAGAAAGGCAAACTGGGTATGTCCGCCGTTGAAAGAGGAAAAAGGATGTCTGAATATTTACGCAAAAATGTGCAGACCGGCAGAAGAGGGAGGCGCTATGCAGCCGTGGGGACTGGATGCGCGCTTTAAACGATAGGATACAAGGAGAACAGGAGGTTCAGAAATGTTATTATTATCAAGAGAAGATATCAAAAAAGTATTTACCATGAAAGACGCCGTGGAAGCGGACAAAAAAGCGTTTCAGCTTGTAGTGGAGGGAAAATGTGACTCTCCTATCAGGACAAACATTCAGGCGCCGAAATATGACGGAAGCTTCCTTTTTATGCCGGCGTACGTGGAAGAGATGGATACAGCTTCCTTAAAAGTAGTTAATATTTTCCCGCACAATATTGACCGTGGGCTTCCGTCATCACCGGCACAGGTCTTTCTGATCGATGGAACAACCGGAATTGTGGAGGCCGTGCTGGACGGAACTTATGTGACACAGCTTCGTACAGGAGCAGCTACAGGAGCCGCATTTGATCTTCTTGCAAAGAAAGACTGCCGTGTCGGCGCGCTGATCGGAACAGGCGGACAGGCAGCGACTCAGCTGGAAGCAATGGTGACAGTAAGAGATCTGGAAGAGGTCCGTGTGTATGACATGAATCCGGAACGGACAAAAGCCTTCGCGGAGCAGATGAATGAAGAATTAAAATCATATGGTGCCAGAATCGTTGCGGCAGCATCTTCTGATGAAGCGGTAGAAGGTGCAGATCTTCTTGTGACGGTAACTCCGTCCTCCAGACCGGTGTTTGATGCTTCCAAAGTAAAGGCGGGAGCAACGATCAGCTGCGTAGGAGCTTATCAGCCGCATATGCAGGAGATGGATCCGGCCATTCTTCCGAGAGCGTCCAAAATCTATTTTGATTCTGAGGAAGCGGTACTTTCCGAATCCGGAGACATTCTGATTCCGCTGGATGAAGGAATCATCACAAAAGAGGATTTTACAGGCGATCTGGGACAGCTGATTAAAGGAGAAATTCCGGGACGTGAAAACGATGAAGAAATTATTGTGTTTGAGACAGTCGGTGTGGCAACACAGGATTTAATCGCAGCGAAAGCAATCTACGACAAAGCAAAAGAAGCAGGAATCGGAATGATCTGGGGATAAGACAAGATTTCTTTAATAAAAAATAAACACAAAAGAGAGGGAACGGATATGTCTGGTACAGTGGATAAAGCCACAAAAAAATATCCGAAAGCGATGTATTTTTGTGGATCGGTATTTTCTTTTACCAATTTCTCCTATTATGGAATGAAACTGGTACTTCTGCTTTTTATCGCAGAATCTACAGCAAAAGGGGGACTGGGACTTAGTAATGCGGAAGCGACCTCGCTGCTGGCGTCCTTTATGGCGTTTTCCTACTTGTCTCCTATTGTTGGTGGATGGATTAGCGACCGTTTTTTGGGGCCGAAACTTTGCGTGATCATAGGAATGATGGTATCTGGATGTGGATATTTTCTGGCATTTCTTTCAGATACCAAGCTGGAAATTGAGGTTATGATTGCACTCTGTGTCGTCGGAAGTGGACTTTATAAGAGTACATCCCAGACACTGGTGGGAAGTCTGTTTGAAAACGATGACCCGAGAAAAGATGGAGCATTTTCCATGACTTATATGTTTACAAATGTGGGAGTGCTGCTCGGACCTTTTCTCTGCGGTCTGATTGCAAACCAGTGGTTTGCTGTCAAAGATGGCGGAGAAATCCTGGAATATGGATACCGCGCAGTATTCTTGACCACAGCGATCGTTATCTGGTTTGGTGCAGTATTTTTTGCAGTAGGACAAAAATTCTTTTTGAAAAATCTGGCGGTGGCAGCTTCGGCAAAAGAAAACCTGAAAGAGAAAAAAGAACTTGCCAAGGTACCTCTTACGGCAAGGGAAAAAAGAAGAATGTGGGTTATTCTGATTCTTGCATTTTTCACGATTTTCTTCTGGATCGCTTACAATCAGGCTTCTATGTCGATTGCCCTTTATATGCAGAATTTTATTGATCTGAGAATTGGCAATTTCCAGATTCCGACGGCATGGATCGATTCCTACAACGGACTTCTCTGTGTGATATTAGGACCGATCACGGCGGCACTCTGGGTTAAACTTTCAAAAACGAAACACGGGGATCTGAATATCTCTCAGAAAATGAGTCTTGGTTTTGCATTCCTTGCAGTGGCATTCTTATTTATGATTGTTGCAGTAATGAAAACCGGAGAAGTTCCGGGAGAAGGAGTGAAAGCGAGTGTGCTTTACATCATTGCATTTATCACATTTCAGAGTATTGGTGAGATGTGTTTTGCTCCGGTAGGATATGGAATGGTGAATAAGCTTGCTCCTGCCAAATATGCATCCCTGCTGATGGGTGTTTGGTTTGCAAGTATGTTTGTAGCAAACAAACTGTCGGGTTATGTGGAAGTTGTAATTGGAAAAATGGGAATGCTTCAGGTATTTATTATTATTCCGATTTGCCTTCTTGTCATTGGACTGCTGTTGTTTGTTTTAAACAAGAAGCTGGAGAAGATGGCAGAAAATTAAAGGTCAGATAAAAAGAAAGGAGATTTGTGATGGAAAAAATAGCAAAAGTATTGGAGATTTTAAAAGAACAGGGTCTGGACGGAATTTATATCACAAAAGAAGCTAATGTCAAATACATCAGCGGATATCCGGATGAGCTGGCATATGCAGTGATCTGCCCGCAGGGCAATTATCTCATTACGGACAGCCGTTTTACAGAACTGGCAGAGCAGTCCTGTCCGGACTTTGAGGTTGTCAACTGGCACAATTACGACAGAAGTATCCCAAAAGCGTTGGAAAGTATCTGTGTCAAGGCAGGAATACAGAAGCTTGGATTTGAGGAGTGCTTTATAACCTACGATAAATACGAAGAAATCCACAGACGTCTTTCAGAGCATCAGATTGAGATGAAAGGAACAAGAAACATTGTGGAAGAGCTGCGGTATGTAAAGAGCGAAGAAGAAGTAGCCAATACAAGAATTGCCTGCGAGATTGCGGACAAAGCGTTGGAAGAGCTGATTCCGTATATTAAACCAGGTGTTACGGAAAGAGAATTGTGTGCGCGTCTGGAATTTAGCATGAAGATGCACGGAGCGCAGGATATCGGATTTGAGACGATTCTGATTTCCGGAGCAAAGACATCACTGCTCCATGGAAAGCCGGGAGATAAGAAGGTAGAAGAGGGCGATTTCGTTCTTGTTGACTATGGTGCGAAATACAACGGATATATTTCCGATACGACCCGTACGTTTGCGGTAGGACATGTGTCTGAACAGCAAAAAGAAATTTACGAACTGGTACGCGAAGCGCAGGAAACAGGAGTCCGGAACATGGGTCCTGGAATTGTTGCTTCCAAACCGGATGCAGAGATTCGTAAAGTAGTGAAAAAGTATGAAGAGTATTATTATTCCGGAATGGGACATGGCGTAGGACTTGATCTTCATGAAGAGCCGTTTCTTGGAATGTATGGTACGAAAATAATGCAGCCTGGCTGCGTGATTACCATGGAACCGGGAATCTATATTCCGGGATGGGGAGGTGTCCGTATCGAGGATACGGTACTGATTACGGAAAACGGTGCAGAGACACTGACGCACTTCCCGAAAGATCTGATGATTCTATAAATAAAAAAGAAAGCCTCGGCCATCTTTAAAGACGGCTGAGGCAGTTTTTTGCAAAATCCGCGGCGCGTGTAAGATCATCTTTTGTCGGATGAATCATCGCTTCATCAAAATTTGACAGCTGAAGCTTCAGATGGTGATCGTGAGCCTGATCTCCATTTAACATGGACTCGTATTTCTGGCGAATCTGCACAGGCATCTTGCCCTGACAGAAGAATCCGCCCAGATAGAGATTGTCATCTTCGAGCCAGATCCGAGCACTGTTTTCGATGTTTTTATAGTAGTTATCCACATTACCGGCCCCGCATGTGCCGAATAAAGCGACATTCTTTCCGGAGATGGAAGAAAGCAGATTTCCAACCTCAAGGCTGCAGGTGCCACGGTGGACACAAAAACCGACAAAATAAGTGGCTGCATCCGGCAGACCGTTCAGTTCATCGATACTTCTGAGATCTTTTGCCATTCCAGGAAGGGCGGCAAAAATGGATGTGGCAAGTTTTTTTGTGTTGCCGGTTTCACTTTGATACAGAACCATATAATCAAGCATGATAATGGCCCTCCTTTCTCAGCTTTTCTTAATAAAATGGGCATTACATTTCGGACACCGGATTTCGATCCTGCCTTTTCCGCGGGGAATCCGGATTTTCTGTCCGCAGGAAGGACACTTATATATGTGATAGTGTTTTCTCTGACTGAGACCGTAACGGATGGCGGAAAACTTTTTCCGGATCCCGGCCGTGTATTTCAGATAGAGCTGATTTTCAGCGTAACGTTTGGAATGGTTTCGTGAAAACATTCGAAAATAGGAATAAATTAAAACGGCAAGCGAAAACAGATATAGAATTCCGCCGTATCGGGTAAATCCGGATAACAGTAAAAAAATGATCCCTGTTATCACCAGGAATTTTGAAAACTGGTCAACGCCGTAGCGGCCGTACATAAAGCGTAAAAACTTATCTTTCATTTTTCTACACAACCTGTCTTAATATTTTTATGAATTCTATTTTACCGCATTTTTCTCAGGAATCAATAAACTGTATATAAAAATTATATTAAATTCGTAAATGGAGAGGGGCGGGGGTATCGACATTTTTGATAAAATGATCTAAAATATAGAAAGAATGTATTGGAAAACAGTGATAAACAGGACTAAGATGAAAGAAACAGAATTATGAAGGAGGAATAGATATGTCTATCACAGCAGAAACAGCAAAACAGCATGCTCATGATCCTGCAGTACTTTGCTGCAGGGCAGAGGAAGGCATTACAATAGGACCGGAAAATCTGGAAGATCCGGCTATTTTTGATGAGTTGGTTGAAAGCGGCCTTCTGAATCTGGACGGATGCCTTCAGATTCATCAGATCCTTGGCGCAAAACTGATCAAGACATGTGATTCATTGACACCGGTGACAGCAGATGTGATCGATGCCGTTGTCGAGGGCGCGGATGAAGGAGAGGAGCCGGAAAAAGAGGAAGAAGAGCAGGCAGCTCCGGCACCGGAGGTTTCTGTAGAGGGAGCCAGGGTGACTGCAGGAGCAGGCAAGCTTGTGATTTCGATCAAAGAAGGAAAGGATATTTATCTGGAAATTCCATTCTAAGACAGGAAAACAGAACGGGCCGGGAGGATGTGCGGAAAAGGAGAGTCCATTTTCTGCAACATCCTCTTTTTCTATTGCGAAAAATACGTTATACTAGAAACTGTACGATATAGAAACCCTGATGATAAAATAAAACAGACAGAGGTAAGGTTACATGGACGAATACCGCATTAAAGATAGAAAAAAACGGCTTGAGGAAGAAAAAGCCCGGAAAAAGGCATCATCCGGGGCGGAGGAAGCCGGAACAAAAGAAAAGAGAGAAGAAAGACCGGCTATTAATCAGAAGACAGGCGGAAGAAAAAAGAAGAAAAAGGGAGGAATCTTTTCCACAATTATACTCGTTGCCGCAATTGTCGTGTTCTGCTTTTCGGGATTCCAGCTGTTCCGGATTTTTTACGGATATCACAAAGGAGATCAGGAGTACGATAACCTGAAGGAGATCGGAATTTCCGCCGATGCGGGAACGGGAGAAGAGAGCACAAGATACACGGTGGATTTCGAGGAGCTCTGGAAAGTCAATGAGGACATCATTGCGTGGATCCGGTTTGATGAGCCGTCCATCATCAGCTATCCGGTTGTGCAGGGAAAAGATAATCAGGAATATCTGGATAAGACCATATCAGGCTATCCGAACACCTATGGCGCGATTTTCCTGAACGTTTCCAATAATAAGAATATGACGGACAAAAACAGTGTCATATACGGGCACAGAATGAACAGTAAATCCATGTTTGGAAAACTGGAGGAATATCAGGATGAGGAATTCTATAGATCCTATCCGTATTTTTACATTTATACACCGGATGGAAAAGAACTGAAATATCAGATCTTTGCAGTGGGAGAGGTTAATGATACATCAGACGCGTATCAGACAGTCTTTGAAAATGACGAGGCATTCCAGTCGTTTCTGGCATTTTCAAAGGAACATTCCTTTTATGATACAGGGGTGGAAGTTCCGTCCGATGCAAAAGTAGTGACACTGTCGACATGTACAAAAGCAAATAATGAAGAACGTCTGATTGTACAGGGATACCAGGTGGAAGTAAACTGACCGGAAAAGAGGGAAGAATATGTCAGAGATCAAGTATGAGGTGGGCGATAAGATCCGGATGAAAAAGAAACATCCGTGTGGCAGTTTTGAGTGGGAGATTCTGCGGGTGGGTGCGGATTTCAGGCTGAAATGCTGCGGCTGCGGACATCAGATCATGATTTCCAGGAAAATCGTGGAAAAAAATACGAAAGAAATTCAAAAAAAGGCTTGAAACTTACGCGGGATAATGTTAAAATAATACACCGTGATATATTATTTATCCTTGTCCCCGGCCGGGGAGCCGGGAGCCAAAAGACCATAAGGAGGTGCAAGTGACATGAACAAATATGAATTAGCTGTTGTTGTCAATGCAAAAATCGAAGACGATGCCAGAACAGATGTAATCGAAAGAGTGAAAGCGTTAATCACACGTTTCGGTGGCAATGTTACTGACGTTGATGAATGGGGTAAGAAAAAACTTGCTTACGAAATTCAGAAGATGAAAGAAGGATATTATTATTTCATCCACTTCGAATCTGATGCAACGACTCCGGGCGAGATCGAACAGAGAATCCGTATTATGGACAACGTGCTCAGATATTTATGCGTGAAACAGGAAGCATAAAGAAGAAAAGAGGAAATATATGAATAAAGTAATTTTAATGGGACGCCTGACAAGAGATCCTGAGGTCCGCTATTCTCAGGGCGGGGAAAACCCGATGGCCATTGCCCGTTATACACTGGCCGTCGACAGACGGTTCCGGCGTGATGGAGAGCAGACGGCAGACTTTATCAGCTGTGTATCATTCGGAAGAACAGCTGAGTTCGCGGAGAAGTATTTCCGCCAGGGAATGCGTATCACGATCTGTGGACGCATCCAGACAGGAAGCTATACGAACAGAGATGGCGTAAAGGTCTATACGACAGAAGTTGTCGTAGAAGAGCAGGAATTTGCAGAAAGCAAGAGCGCGAGTGAAGCAAATCAGAGCCGTTATCAGGCAAGCCCGGTTCCACCGGCACCGCAGGCACCAAGTGTGGATGCGGGTGATGGATTTATGAACATCCCGGATGGAATTGATGAGGAATTACCATTTAATTAGTATTGGAGGTAAGAACAATGGCTTACGATAAAACAAGCAAACCGGATTCTCAGATGAGAAGAAGACCAGGCCGCAGAAGAAAAAAAGTTTGTGTATTCTGTGGAAAAGAAAACAATGAGATCGATTACAAAGATGTAGCAAAATTAAGAAAATACGTTTCCGAAAGAGGAAAGATTCTTCCGAGAAGAATCACAGGAAACTGTGCAAAGCATCAGAGAGCCCTGACAGTTGCAATCAAGAGAGCAAGACACATCGCTCTTATGCCATACGTTCAGGAATAAGTAGAGATAAGGAAAGATCCCGAAAGCGAAAGCTTTCGGGATCTTTTTTGTTTACAGGAAACTTCGTTCCCCGGTAAACAAAAACGCTCCGCGGGATGCGCACTCGGGTAAAGCTGTTTTCGAAATTATTAAGAAACAAATGTAAAAAATACGACAGAAAAAAGAAATATATATTACGTTATTGTGACAAAGTGAAGTTGGTATTATTTGCAGAAATTGTCGAAAAGTGGAAAATAGTATAGGAATACTCGTAATTGTCGGACAATTAAAAATATACAAAATACATAAAAAACGATTGAAAAAATCGTTAAAATACTTCAAAAATGTACTAAAATAGGTGCAAAGGTTGACAGAAAAAGAAAACTCTGCTATTATTAACACCATCGCAAGAAGATGTAACAAATTCGTAATATTTGTAATAAACAAAAGCGGCAGAACGTAATATATATTATGTTCGATTGATACAGGGACTGAGAATGAGGAAGACGCAGAAGGAAGTCTGCGGATAATTAAAGGAGGACAAAAATGAAAACATGGAACAGTCATAGAAGACGTCTGGAGAAAGGTGCGGTCGCAGGAGTTCTTTCGGCGGTGATCCTTACAGCGAGCATGAGTGTTCAGGTATTTGCAGCTGATGGAAATTCCGTATTTGCTCCGGAGGAGCCGCAGGGCGCAAAGCTTGTTGTGACAGCGGATGCCGAAACTGCACAGAATGTTTCACAGAGTTTTCTTACTTATACAGAAACCGCAAAACAGCAGAAAGCAGAAGCGGAAAAACAGGCTGAGGAAGCGAGAAAAGCTGAGGAGGCCAGAAAAGCAGAAGAAGCAAGAAAGGCTGAAGAAGAACGTCAGAAAAAGCTGGCTCAGGAGGCGGACACGACACTTCTGGCTGCGCTGATCTACTGCGAAGCGGGTAACCAGCCGTATGACGGACAGGTAGCAGTAGGAGCTGTTGTAATGAACCGTCTGAAAGCAGGATATGCAAGCACGCTGAGAGGAGTTATTTACCAGAGCGGACAGTTCGGACCGGCGATGACAGGAAAGCTTGACCGGGTACTGGCATCCGGAAATATTCCATCATCCTGCCGCCAGGCAGCGGTAGACGCACTTTCAGGCGTCAGCCCGGTAGGAAACGCGCTGCATTTCGGGGACGGAGTAAATGCAGGAATCAAGATTGGAGCACATTGGTTCCACTAGGGGTTAGAAAGAAAAGATAGATTTCAAAAAAGAGTTTCTGATTAGGAAGAAACTCTTTTTTTGCTTTACGGGGAATTGGAAACGGCTTATAATTGTATACAAGCAGCATGGATTTATAAAAATACATGAAATCATGCCGCGGAAACCTGGTGGGAAAATCGGTGAAAAGCTGATAGATCCATGTTTTACACAAGAAAGAGATGAAAAAATGAAAAAGATTGTTGAAAATATAGATTGTAATTTTATGCAAAAAAGAGTATTATAATGCATAAGGAGTGAAAGAATGAAACCTGTGATCGATTTATCAAAAGAATACGGGCTTGTGCTGGACGGTGGAGGAGCACGAGGCGCATACCAGATTGGGGCGTGGAAGGCACTTCGTGAGGCAGGGGTCCGGATCAGAGGGGTAGCAGGAACTTCCGTAGGCGCACTGAATGGAGCGCTGATCTGTATGGGAGATGTAGGAGAAGCAGAACGTGTCTGGGAAGAAATGACATTTTCAAAAGTCATGGACGTGGATGATAACTGGATGGAGCGTTTCTTTCAGAAAGAAGTCACAGTACGGGAACTCATAAAAGAGCTGATGAGCTGTCTGAAAGACGGCGGAGTTGATGTGACGCCTCTGAAAGAGCTGATTCATCAGGTGCTGGATGAAGAAAAAATCCGGAATGCAGGGATTGATTTTTCCCTTCTCACATTTTCCGTATCAGATATGAAAGAACTCGATCTTACATTGGATCAGATTCCGGAAGGGCTGCTTGCAGATTTTCTTCTGGCAAGCGCCTATCTGCTCGGTTTTAAAAACGAACCGCTTCATGGGAAAACGTATCTGGACGGAGGGGTAATCAATAATGTACCGCTGAATTCGCTTGTGAAACGCGGCTATAAGAACATTATTACCGTGCGGATTTACGGACCGGGGCGGGAGCCTCGGGTACATCTGGATGAGGATACAAAAGTGTACGAAATCGCACCGAGAGTCAGTCTGGGAAGCATTCTGGAATTTCACGGGAAACGCAGCAGACAGAATCTGAAAATCGGATACTACGATGCGAAACGGATGATTTACGGGCTGAAAGGTCTGATTTACTACATTGACACAGACAGGACAGAAGAGGACTATCAGCAGATGCTCGCCGGTCTCAGGGAAAAAGAAAAACGGGAAATCAAATTTGTGCTCAAAGTTCCGCTGGGAGCGACAGATGAGACCTTGTATCTGTCCATGCTGGAAGCAAGCGCAAAATATTTCCGGATCCCCAAATATCAGATTTATACAGAAGATGAACTCGCGGCACTTGTGCATATGAAATATGAGAAGATGAAAGGAGAACCCGGATTACCGGGATTTATCCATATATTGGCAGGAATCAGGGAGGAGAAGAACATGAATTTAAAAGGAAGAAGCTTTTTAACATTGAAAGATTTCACGCCGGATGAGATCCGTTATCTCGTAAACCTGGCGGCAGAACTGAAGGAAAAAAAGAAAAAAGGAATCCGGGGCCATGCGCTGGAAGGAAAGAATATTGCACTGATTTTCGAAAAACCGTCCACCAGAACAAGATGCGCCTTTACGGTAGCTGCAAATGACGAAGGAGGATTTCCTACCTATTTAAGCGGCAATGAAATTCAGCTCGGACATAAAGAAAGCGTAGAGGATACAGCAAGGGTACTCGGAAGAATGTTCGACGGAATCGAATTCCGGGGCTTCCGGCACTCCCACGTAGAACTGCTGGCAAAATACAGCGGAGTCCCGGTATGGAACGGGCTGACCGATGATTACCATCCGACCCAGGTACTCGCCGATCTTCTCACCATCCAGGAACATTTCCAGTACTTTGAAGGACTGAAATTCGTTTATATCGGCGATGGAAGAAACAATATGGCAAACAGCCTCATGATCGGCTGCGCCAAAGTCGGAATCGACTTCGTGCTGATCGCACCGTCCGAACTGTGGCCGATGCGCTCCCTCGTCCGCACATGCCAGGAATATGCCGACGCCTCCGGATCCACCATCACCATCTCCGATAACACAAACGACGTCGAAGGCGCTGACATCATTTACACGGACGTATGGATCTCCATGGGAGAAGAAGAAAAAACAGACGAAAGAAAAGCACTCCTCCACAAGTACCAGGTTAACAGAAAACTGATGGAAAAGACACAAAAAGACACAACTATATTTATGCACTGTCTGCCAGCGGTCAAAGGATACGAAGTCACAGAAGACGTATTCGAAAGCCCGGCATCCGTCGTATTCGACGAAGCAGAAAACAGACTCCACACCATCAAAGCCGTGATGGTAGCAACACTCGGAGAAGAATAAATATTGAATACGGTGTATATTTTTATCATTGGGGACGGGTTCCGATGCATCGGAACCCGTCCCCAATGAAAATTTTCAGAATCGTTTATGGATTTGCGTTTTGTGAAAGGTGTGTTATAATTCATCAGGAAAGTATCAGATTCAAAGCAGAAAAAAGAATAGTTCTGAGTGAAGGAGTGGCTTGGTTATGCGCGGACAGGAGATTATATCCCGGCTTCGGACGGGATGGATGGGCCGGGAGATCCGGGTTTTGGACGAAGCGGATTCGACGAATCTGAGAGTGAAGACGGCAGCCGGTGAGGGCGCGAGTGCGGGTCTGGTGATTCTGGCGGAGCAGCAGACGGACGGCCGCGGCCGGAGGGGCCGGGCCTGGCAGTCGCCTGCGGGTGAGAATATTTATATGACGGTGCTTCTGCGCCCGGATTTTGAACCGGAGAAGGCGCCGATGCTGACGCTTCTTGCGGCCTGTGCGGCGGCGCGGGCAGTGTACCAGCCCGGCGAGAAGAGGCCTCAGATCAAATGGCCGAATGACCTGGTTATGAACGGGAAGAAGATCTGCGGGATTCTAACCGAGATGGGGATGAAAGGTGTAAGCACGGAATATGTGATCGTCGGGATCGGAATCAACTGTAATCAGACGGAGTTCCCAGAGGAGATCCGGCAGAAAGCGACTTCGTTGAAATGTGAGTACGGGCATGAGGTCTGCCGGGAAGAGATCGTGGTGCGTTTTTTGCAGGAGTTTGAGAGCCTGTACGAAGAATTCGCAAGAAGAAAGTCGCTGGAGTTTATCCAGGATGAGTATGAGACCCTTCTTGTCAATGAAGGAAAGCGGGTCTGCGTGCTGGAGCCTGGAAAGGAATGGACCGGAGTGGCTGCGGGAATCACGGAGACGGGTGAGCTGATCGTGAAAAAGGACAGCGGGGAGATCTGCGAGATTTCATCCGGGGAAGTGTCTGTCCGCGGCGTGTACGGCTATGTATAGAAAATAAAATGTCAGGAGAAAAGCAGGATGTACGAAGAAAAAGTAGTATTGTGCGGTGCAAATTCATATGAAGAAAAATATTATCTGAATCCGGATTTTGATAATCTTCCGGATCATATCAAGGACGAACTGAAGATTATGTGTGTTCTCTATGTCCATGATGTCGGCGGAATTCTTACGCTTGTATACGAAGAGGATGGTTCCCTTTGCTTTGAAGTTACGTCAGAAGCGGGAGATCCGATGTTTGACGATATCGGAAGCGCCCTGAAAATCAAGGAACTTCAGAGAACAAAGGAGGAGCTGCTTCAGTCACTTCAGCTCTATTACAGAGTCTTTTTCATGGGAGAAGATCTGGAAGAGCAGGAGGATCAGGAAGAAAACGTATGAAAACATTAACCATTGGAAACGTAGAACTGGCAAACCGCTACATTCTGGCGCCGATGGCGGGGGTGACGGATCTTCCCTTCCGCCTTCTGTGCAGGGAAATGGGAGCGGGCCTTCTCTGTATGGAGATGGTCAGCGCGAAAGCTATTTTATATGGAAATAAAAATACGAAAAGCCTTCTGGAAATTCATCCGGAAGAGCCGCCGGTATCGCTGCAGCTCTTTGGATCGGATCCGGATATCATGAGTGAAATCGCAAAGAGGATCGAGGAGCTTCCGTTTGCGTTTCTGGACATCAATATGGGATGCCCGGTGCCGAAAATTGTGAAGAACGGTGAGGGCTCCGCTCTGATGCAGAACCCGAAACTGGTGCATGAGATTGTATCGAAAGTCTCCCGGGCTATTAAAAAGCCGCTGACGGTGAAAATCCGGAAGGGCTTTGATGATGACCATGTCAACGCAGTAGAAATCGCGAAAATCATCGAAGATGCCGGTGGCGCCGCAGTGGCTGTGCACGGACGGACGAGGGAACAGTATTATTCCGGACATGCGGACTGGGAGATTATCCGCAAAGTGAAAGAGGCGGTATCCATTCCGGTAATTGGAAACGGCGACGTGGCTTCCGGGAAAGATGCCGAGAGAATGTTTCAGGAGACCGGCTGCGACGGCATCATGATCGGACGTGCCGCCCAGGGAAATCCGTGGATCTTCCGCGATCTGATTACTTACGAGGAGACGGGAGAAGAGCCGGCAAAGCGGACGGCAGATGAGGTGCGGGAGATGATGCTGCGCCATGCGAAGCTTCAGATCCGGTACAAAGGAGACTACACGGCAATCCGGGAAATGCGAAAGCATGTGGCATGGTATACATCCGGATTTCCGAATTCCGCAAAGCTGCGGGATGAGATCAATCATGCCGAAAGTTATGAGGAACTGGAAGCACTTTTAAATGACCGTCTGTAGGGCCTGGAAACGCCTGGGAAATAGTGAGGAAAGTGCAAGGAATCCCGCAGAAATCTTGACATGCCGGGATGCGTTATGTATAATATTGAAATTACGGAAGTAGAATATTCCATACCATTTTGCAGCAGATCCGGCTGCGTACTAGTTCATTTATGTAAGGAAGGTAAACAAGATGGAAGAAAAGAAAACAATATTGACTTATGCGGGCTTGAAAGCTTTGGAAGATGAACTTGAAAATTTAAGGGTCGTAAAGCGGAAAGAAGTTGCCGAGAAGATCAAAGAGGCAAGAGAGCAGGGCGACTTGTCAGAGAACGCAGAATACGATGCAGCAAAAGATGAACAAAGAGATATTGAAGCCCGGATCGATGAACTCGAAAAAATCCTCAAAAATGTTGAGGTTGTTGTAGAAGAAGAAGTAGATCTGGAAAAAATCAACGTTGGATGTACGGTACTGGTACATGACGACGAATATGATGAAGAGATTGAATTCAAAATCGTAGGTTCCACAGAGGCAAACAGCCTTCAGGGCAAAATTTCCAACGAGTCTCCGGTAGGCCAGGCTCTGATGGGAAAGAAGGTCGGAGATGTTGTAGATGTTGAGACACCGGCCGGAAATATCAGATATACAGTATTAAAGATTGAGCGTTCTATCTAACCGTACGGTACGGGAGAACATATCTGTCTGACAGAAAAAAGGAGTGAAAAAAGTGGCAGGACAGCAGAAGAATGCGCAGGATCAGGATCTGAATCAGCTTAGAAAGGTGCGCCGTGAGAAACTGGCGGAGCTTCAGGAAAGAGGAGAGGACCCGTTTCTGATTACAAAATATGATGTGACACATCACAGCCAGGAAATCAAGGATCATTTTGAGGAACTGGAAAATAAAGAAGTTTCCGTAGCGGGACGTATCATGCAGAAACGTGTGATGGGAAAAGCGTCCTTCTGCAACATTCAGGATCTGGAAGGAAACATCCAGTCTTACGTTGCGAGAGACAATATCGGTGAAGACCACTATAAAGATTTTAAGAAGTTTGATATCGGTGATATCGTAGGAATCAGAGGAACTGTTTTCAAGACAAAGACAGGAGAGATCTCGATTCATGCAGAAAGCGTACAGCTGCTTTCCAAGAGTCTGCAGGTGCTTCCGGAGAAATTCCACGGACTGACAGATACAGATACAAGATACAGACAGAGATATGTGGATCTGATCATGAACCGCGAGGTAAAAGATACATTTATCAAACGTTCTAAAATTTTGAGCAGCATCCGGAAATACCTGGATTCTCAGGGATTCCTGGAAGTTGAGACTCCGATGCTTGTGGCAAACGCAGGCGGAGCGGCGGCAAGACCGTTTGAGACACATTTCAACGCACTGGACGAAGACTTCAAGCTTCGTATTTCTCTGGAGCTTTATCTGAAACGTCTGATCGTCGGCGGAATGGAACGTGTTTATGAGATCGGACGAGTATTCCGGAACGAGGGTCTGGACACCCGCCACAATCCGGAGTTCACTCTGATGGAGCTCTATCAGGCATATACCGATTATAACGGTATGATGGATCTGACAGAGAACCTGTACCGCCATGTGGCGCAGGATGTACTTGGAACAACAAAGATCGTTTACAACGGAGTTGAGATGGATCTCGGCAAGCCGTTTGAGCGTATCACCATGATAGACGCCGTTAAGAAATACGCAGGCGTAGACTGGAATGAAGTAAAGACATTAAAGCAGGCAAGAGAGCTTGCAAAAGAACATCATGTAGAATATGAGGAGCGCCATAAGAAAGGTGACATCCTCTCCCTCTTCTTCGAGGAATTCGCAGAAGAGCACCTGATCCAGCCGACTTTTGTCATGGATCACCCGATTGAAATTTCTCCGCTCACAAAGAAGAAACCGGGAAATCCGGACTATGTAGAGCGTTTTGAGTTCTTTATGAACGGCTGGGAGATGGCAAATGCCTACTCCGAGCTGAATGACCCGATCGATCAGAGAGAGCGGTTCAAAGCACAGGAAGAGCTTCTGGCACAGGGAGATGAAGAGGCCAACACAACAGACGAAGATTTCCTCAACGCACTGGAAATCGGTATGCCTCCGACAGGTGGTATCGGATTTGGAATCGACAGAATGTGTATGCTTCTCACCAATTCCGCAGCCATCCGTGATGTATTGCTCTTCCCGACAATGAAAGCACAGGGCGCAGCAAAGAATGAGGCGCACAATGCAGCTCAGACAGCAGGAAAAGCGGCAGAATCAGCAGCAGAAGCAGCACCGGCAGCGGCAGAGACTGCACCGGTGAAAGTGGACATTGACTTCTCCAACGTGGAAGTAGAGCCGTTATTTGAAGATATGGTTGATTTTGAAACATTCAGCAAATCCGACTTTCGTGCAGTAAAAGTCAAAGAGTGTGAAGCAGTGCCGAAGAGCAAGAAGCTTCTGAAGTTCGTTCTCGATGACGGCAGCGGGGAAGACCGTGTGATCTTAAGCGGTATCCACGACTACTATGAGCCGGAAGAGCTGGTAGGAAAGACACTGATTGCGATTGTCAACCTGCCTCCGAGAAAGATGATGGGAATCGATTCCTGCGGTATGATCATTTCAGCAACTCACCTTGTAGAGGGAAGAGAAGGACTGAATGTACTGATCGTAGACGACAAGATTCCGGCAGGAGCAAAGCTTTACTAAGAGCGAATAGAATAAAAGATAAAATACAGCCATGATGGTACTGACAGAGAACCGTCATGGCTGTTTGTGTTATCTGTGTCACGGGATTTTGAACCGACTAAGCAAAAAAGCCTGTCGAAACAGAACAAAACCAAGTATAATATAAGTAGTTGTTAGAGATGGTTTGTCAGAGCCTATGAGAATTTAAGGAGAGAAGGTGTTGATATGCCGACAGTAACAAGCGATTTGGTAAAGCAGTATGTGGAACTGCTCAGTAAAATATATGGAGAGCATTTAAAGACGGTTATTTTATATGGTTCTTATGCGAGAGGAGATTATACGGAAAATTCGGATATTGATATTATGGTGCTTTTGGATTTGAGTGATATGGACATTAAAAAATACCGCCATGAATTGTCGGGCATGACCTATGATTTTAACATGGATTATGATCTGGATATCAAGCCGATAGTCAAGAATAAGGAGCATTTTAATAAGTGGGTGGACGTATATCCGTTTTACACAAATATAGAAAGGGAGGGGGTAAAACTGTTTGATGCAGCATAACGAAAAGGGATCGCAACGGGATCTGGTTCTGTACCGCATTGAAACTGCAAAGAGTGATGTAAAATCGGCCAAAATACTTCTGGAAGCAGGAGAATACCGAGGAGCGAACAACAGGGCCTACTACGGAATTTATCATACTATCTCAGCAATACATGCACTTGATGGCAATGCTTACAAGAGACATAAGGACGCTCTTGCAAATTTTAATAAGAATTATATAAAGACAGAAATCTTTCCAAGAGCTTTAGGAAGAAGAATTGCTGAGGCGGAGGAAATCCGACATGCGAGCGATTATGATGATTTCTATCTTGCAACGAGAGAAGAGGCAGAAGAGCAGATTGCCACAGCGATAGAGTTAATTGAGAAAGTAGAGGAATATGTGGGAAGCAAAATCTAAGAATAGTTTGCACTGATTCTGTCTAAGAGATAAAAAGTAGCCATGATGGTACTGACAGAGAACCGTCATGGCTGTTTGTGTTTAAGGGTTAGAGAAGAGGGGGAGTACAAATGAGAAAAATACGAAGGCTGTTGTTCAGTGAAGATGTTTTGGCGGAAGAATATGCTGCATACCTGACTTTACTTGTATCCACTGTGATCGGTATAGTATTTTCAGAAGAACTGTTTACCTATTTCGTGTATCACGAAAAAGTAGTGAAAGGAACTTATCTTTTTCTTGCCTATACGATTCTCACCGGATGTATGATGTCTTACATGGACTACAGTAACAGGAAATCGTTATCCCGAATGGCCTTAGCCGGCATGACCCCGGCATGGATCCTTCTGACGCTCCGCTGGTGGGCAGAGGAGGTATGGAAGGCAAAGCTGCTGGTGGCGGTATTTGTCCTTTACATCCTGGGGTTGCTTATACAGGCTGTAATCCGGAAATATCATGGTAGGAAAACAAGACATCTGTGGACAAAGATCATCTACAAAAGCTTTTCAGTCCTGATAGCCTTGTCCTTTCTGGGCACTCTTGGATACGGTATGAGCAGGACAACGCCTGCGGAAACGAAAGTACAGGAAGTGTCGACAGAAATTTACGGTGACAGGGGATGGGATGAGAACCGACGTATGTTGAGCATGTGGCAGGGGGATGTCTATATTACTCTGAACAATCGGGAGAAAAAGGATCTGTGGCAGGACCTTGTTGATCTGGAGAGCCGGTACTGGGGAATTGAGCCGCCAACGGTGGAAGTGGAGCAGTATGAAGCGGAAAGCGAGAGAGATGGATACTACTCCAAAGCAGACCAGATGATCAGCGTTACGAGCAAGGCATGGTACTATTCCAGAGAGAGAATGATTGAGATTCTGCTGCATGAGGTCAATCATGCATACACACAGGCGGTAGCAGACAGTGTGAACTGGGAAGACCAGTATGAGGACGATCATACGCTTCGGATGTACGCCGATGCCTATATTTTCAAAAACGCGTCGGAACATTATACTGCGCCGGAGGAAGATAAAGAGGAGTATTACAATAATGCCCTGGAAGTTGCTGCCCGGGAGTATACGGAGGAGTGGGTCTGGAAATATCTTGAATATATTGATGAGATTCCACGTTCCACGGAGTAAGTCACAGGATAATTTGCGCATCTGGATGTAAAAGATGTTATTTTTTTATCAATTCTTTTCATTCCCTATTGACAAAATTATAACATTGTTGTACATTTAATTTAACGATTAGACTAAAGTTCAAACTGAGGTTCAAAGAGGGAGAACTGACAGGAGAGAATCATGAAAAATATCACAAATATACAGAAATTTTCGATTCATGATGGGGACGGGATTCGTACAACTGTATTTTTCAAAGGATGTCCTTTGAAGTGTGTATGGTGCCATAACCCGGAGACCCAGAGGTTTGAAAGAGAGATGGAGCTGGACAGGGAAAAATGCACAGGATGCGGAGCCTGCGCGGCGGTCTGCCCGAATGGTGCGATCCATATGGAGGATCACAAGCCGGTATGGAATTCACTGTCCTGTACATTTTGCGGAAAATGCGCAGATGTTTGTCCGGCGTCCGCAAGAGAAATCGTCGGATATGAGTATACAATCAAAGAACTGGTTAAAGAACTCATGAAGGATCAGATGTTTTACGAACAGTCCGGCGGAGGAGTTACCTTCTCGGGCGGTGAAGTAATGTCAGTGGACATGGATTTTGTCCTCGCGGCAGCCAAAGAGCTGGACCGTCAGGGAATATCGCTTACCATCGACACATGCGGATATGCTCCTTATGAAAGATTTCAGAAGATTCTTCCTTATGTAGATACATTCCTTTATGATGTGAAGATTATGGATCCGGAGCTTCATAAGAAGTACATCGGAGTTGACAATAAACTGATACTTGAAAATCTGGTCCGCCTTTCTCAGGACGGCGCCAGAATCTATATCCGGATTCCTACCATCAAAGAGGTAAACGGAAACGAACAGAACATGAAAGAAACCATCGCGTTTCTTCAGGAACACGATATCCATCCGGCTCAGATCAATCTGCTGCCTTACCACGATACCGGAAGCGGAAAATACAGAAAGCTGGATATGGAATATAAAGGCACTGACCTGCATGCACCAGACAAAGAAGAGATGGAAGCACTGGCGGCTATATTTATCAATGCAGGATATACGAACACCAAAATAGGAGGTTAGAAAAATGGCAAAACTTCGCGGTATGAATGAAAGAATTCAGAAACTCAGACAGATCAGTGTAACTACTCCGGTTCATATTGACCTGGAAAGGGCAAAAATCGAGACAGACTTTTACAGAGAAAACGATGGAAAATATTCAATTCCGGTTATGAGAGCGATGACTCTGAAAGAATATTTTTCCAAGAAGACATTATATCTTGGAGACGGCGAACTGATCGTTGGTGAAAAAGGAAAAGATCCTCAGGCATCTCCGACATTCCCGGAACTTTGCTGCCACAGTGAAGAGGATATGATCGTCATGAGCGAAAGAGATCTGGTATCCTTCAAGACAACAGAAGAAGACCGGAAGCTTCAGAGAGAAGAGATCATCCCGTACTGGACAGGAAGAAGCATGAGAGAAAAGCTTCTTTCCAAGATGACACCGGAATGGCATGACTGCTATGAAGCAGGTATGTTCACAGAGTTCATGGAGCAGAGAGGACCTGGACATACATGCGGAGGCGAGCAGGTATTCACAACCGGATACATGGATTATAAAGAGAAAATCAAAAAGACAATGGATGCTCTGGATTATATCAATGATCCGGAAGCTCTGGATAAAGCAGAAGAGCTGAAAGCGATGGACATCGCGTGCGATGCTGTCATTATTCTTGGAGAGCGTTATCACAAACTTGCTCTTGAAATGGCAGAAAAAGAAGAAAACGAGACAAGAAAGGCAGAGCTGCTTCAGATTGCTGCAAACCTGGAAGTTGTACCGGCACACAAGCCGCAGACATACTGGCAGGCAATCCAGCTGTACTGGTTTACACACCTTGCAGTTACGACAGAACTGAATCCTTGGGATGCTTTCAGCCCGGGAAGACTGGATCAGCATCTGTATCCATATTATCAGAAAGATGTTGCCGACGGTATTCTGGATGATGAGAAAGCAAAAGAGCTTCTGGAATGTCTGTGGGTAAAATTCTACAATCAGCCGGCTCCTGTAAAAGTTGGTATCACACTGAAAGAAAGTGCAACATACACCGATTTCGCAAATATCAACACAGGCGGGGTAACACCGGATGGACGTAACGGTGTCAATGAAGTAAGTTATCTGATCCTTGACTGCATGGATGAGATGAGACTGGTTCAGCCGAACTCCAACGTAACCATCAGCAAGAAGACACCGGCAAAATTCTTAAAGAGAGCATGTGAAATCTCCAGAGAAGGATGGGGACAGCCGGCATTCTATAACACAGAGGCTCAGATTGCAGAGCTCCTTAATGCAGGAAAGAGTCTGCCGGATGCAAGACGCGGTGGATCCTCAGGATGTGTAGAGACCGGAGCATGGGGAAGCGAAGCTTATATCCTGACAGGTTACCTGAACATTCCGAAGATCTTCCAGCTGACACTGTTCAACGGATACGATGAGTACAGCAAAAAGCAGCTTGGTCTTCAGCTTGGATACGCAAAAGACTTCAAGACATTTGACGAATTATGGGCTGCATTTAAGAAACAGCTTGAGTACTTCGTAGATGTTAAGATCCGTGGAAACAATGTTATTGAAAAATTATATGCTGAAAACATGCCGGCACCATGTCTGTCTGTTGTAACAAATGACTGTATCTCCAAGGCAAAAGACTACAATGCAGGTGGAGCAAGATACAACACAAGCTACATTCAGGGTGTAGGTATCGGAACGGTTACTGACTGTGTTGCTGCAATCAAATACAATGTTTACGACAAGAAGAACTTCACCATGGAAGAGCTGATCGAAGCAATGGAACATGACTTCGAAGGATATGATTCCATCTACAAGATGGTTCATGACAACAGCCCGAAATATGGTAATGATGATGATTACGCAGATGATATCATGCAGGACATTTTCGAGCTTTACAGAAGCACCATCACAGGACGTCCGAATATCAGAGGCGGAGAATACCGCATCGATATGCTGCCGACAACCTGTCATGTATACTTCGGAGATGTCATCCTTGCAACTCCGAACGGAAGAAAAGCTCACAAACCGGTATCCGAAGGTATCTCTCCGGAAAAATCCGCAGATACAAACGGACCGACAGCAGTTATTAAATCCTGCTCCAAGATGGATCATCTTGCAACAGGCGGAACACTTCTGAATCAGAAGTTTACACCGGACGTTGTAGCAGGCGAAGAAGGCCTCAATCATATGGCAGACCTGATCCGTTCTTACTTCGCGATGGATGGTCACCATATCCAGTTCAACGTAGTGGATCGCCAGACTCTGATCAATGCACAGAAACATCCGGAGGATTATAAAGATCTGATTGTTCGTGTTGCAGGATACAGTGATTTCTTCCGCAACCTGGATAAACCGCTTCAGGATGAGATCATTAACCGTACAGAGCAGTCTTTCAGCTAAGAGACAGAAGATAAAGTAATCAGGGACACTCTTTGAAAGTGCAGACTTTCAGAGAGTGTCCCTTTTTGTGTTGTATTGAAGAACCGTAAATGCTGTGCTAAGATGGAGAAAAGATCATAAAACCGATCAATCAGGCGGAAAGGAGTGACTGGAATGGCAAAAGGACAGGAGGAACTGCTTCGGCAGTACCGGGAGCTGGACAGGGACTGCGCACTGTTATCCAGATTTCAGCTGGATGAGAGACAGGCGGGAGGCAGACTGTTCCTCCCGACAGAAGAGCATATGAAACAGGCATGGAGCAGGTGGGCGGAGTTGAGAGACAGGGCGGATGCTCTGGAGGAGCCGGACAGAGTTTTCTCCATGGTAAAACATCATTTTCAGGATTTTCTGGATTCCCTGGAATATACACTGCGTGATAAGGAAGAGCATCCGGAGGCGGATCACCTGGGTGTGCACTGGGAAATCGAGAATACTTCCCGGCTGAACCGGCATCCGGACGAGGAACGGTGTCAGGGGCTGACGGACTATCTTCGTGAGATCTGTGAGGCAAAGGATAGCGTGCTGGAACTGATTCAGGCAAGGGCAGAAGGAAGCACGGGAGATCTTTCGGAAGAATTCCGGAAAGAGAGCAGAATGGTAGAGATGTACCGGACGGACCTGAAGCGGTTTTTTCCTTCCTTCCAGGACGGACAGATGGAAAGGCTGGAGAAGGCGCTGATGAAGACGGAGACCGTTCTGAAAGAAATGGCGGCTGTCCTTCGGGATGAAGAAGCGCCGGCGTCGGAGACCGTGGAAGAAGACCTGAAGCAGACGATAAAGATGGATGCGGACGCCTACCGGACCATTCTGCAAAAACAGATGGGAGTGTCTTTGGATGAGCTCCTGTCCTGGTATCGGGAAGAGATCGAGAAGACCAGAGCGGAAGTTTTCGAAATTGCCGGGAAATTAGATATTCCGGAACCGGTGCCGGATACAATGGAAGAGGTCAATGATATTTTGTTCAAATACGAAGGCCCTTGCGATACTCCGGAGGAGATGCTGGACCGCGCAAACGAGTATCTGAAACGAACCAGAGCGCTGGCCCATGAGTATGTCCGGCTTCCGGAGGATGAAACGTGTATCTGTTTACCAGTGCCGGAGTGCTGCAAAGATTCCTACCCGTGGGGCGGATATGAAGGCGGAGATTTCAGTATCCGGCCGCTTGTGGGACAGATGTTTCTGAATGTTTACAACTACAAGAATGTAACGGACGGATGGATCCGGATGAATACTCTCCATGAAGCCTATCCGGGGCACCATGTACAGTATGTGAGGGCCGTGGTTGACGAGACGCCGGAGACGGTCAAAATCGGAGCCAAGCTGGTGCCGCTTCTGGAAGGGACCTGCCTTCGGACCGAGCGCGCATTCCAGGATATCTTCTCGGAAGATCCGTTCTTCCCGCTCTTTGTCGCATACCGGCGGCATCATGCTTCCGTGCGGATCTGTGCGGATCTGATGCTGTTTTATTACGGGGCGTCTCTGGAGGAAGTAATCAGACTGTACGAAACGGAACTCGGATTCGACAGGGTAACGGCAAGAGGCCAGGTAAGGGCACATCAGAACTCGCCCGGGTATTTTATCTGCTATTACTACGGCATGAAAAAAATCTGCGAATGGGAAAAGGAGTACGATTTCTCCAAAAAAGAATTCACCGAGCTTTTGTTCTCCGCGGGATATATCAGCATGGACCGCTTTGAGGAACTGGTGAAGATGACCTCGAAAGAGCGGGAACACTATTTTCACGACTTTTGCAGCCTCCAGCAGGAAAAATAAGTAAAGAGAAAGAAATGCATTTTCGGTTTGGAAAATGTGTTTCTTTTTTTATGCTTCTATAACCAAAATGACTACCAGATAAGATCAGTAAATGATAATTTTGTTTAAAAAGCACAAAAGTGAGCGATGAAAATTGTATACTTATCTGAAAATAGTAATAAATGTCAGGAAAAGATTGACTAAAATATACGGGGGGGATAAAATGAAAGAGCCGTGATAAGAAAAAAAGGTGGTGACCACCGATAAAGTATAGAATTACGAATTGACAGAAAAATAGTAAAGCGAGGGGAGAAAGATGAAAAAAATAATGTTAAAAACCTGCCTGAAAAACGAAAAAGTCAGGACATTTTCTATAGCACTTCTTTTAGCGATAATATTTCTTGTTACTCATTTCAAAGAGAGTACATTGTTAAATATTTCGAATACATTGTTCGTTGTAGCAGCAGTTTATATTGTTGTCGGGGGAACAAGGTATATACGAAATGTTGGGCTGTTCAAAACATTCTCATATATTGCTTATAAAAGACGTTGGAAACAGGGAAATAAACTGGATGGAGAATTGCATCCTATGAGCTTGGCTGATTATACGATTAATGTTGTTATGGATGAGACAAGACAGAAACCAGTTGCCTTTTCCCTGTGCATAGGGTGTGCGTGTACAGCTATATCAGCATTTTTAAGCTTTATAAGTTATCGGTTTTTTTGAACCTTAACCATGAAAAGGGAGGAAATAGAACAGAGAAAGGAGGATAGCTTTGTAATAACTGAATAATGCAAAAATAAAGAATGGGAGGATATGACTCGTATGAAAAAAACACGAATTTTAACAGCCGTTATGTTGACAGCAGCTCTGGGGTTAACTGCCTGTAGTGGGAATGGCGGAACGGAAGAAACTTCAGGTGGTAAAAAGTCAGAGAGTGGAGAAAAAGTTCTAAAAACATATTTTTCAGACACCCCTCAAACCTTAAACCCACATACTACGGCTGACAATTATGAACTTCTTCTTGATATGAGTGCAACATTGTATCGAGAGATCTGGGATGAAGAAGCGGGCGCTAAAACGTTTGTTCCGTCATTGGCGGATGGGGATCCTGTTGCAAAGGACGATTCGCATAAAGTCTGGACAATAAAGGTGCAGGATGGATTTACATTTACGGATGGAACGGAAATCAATGCAGAAACTGTTGAATATAGTATCAAAATGTTAAATGATCCCAAGCTTGCTAATCGTAATGTGAATGCAACTAATTTTGAAAATGGAGATGCTTATTTAAAGGGTGAATGTGATTGGGAAGAGGTAGGATTTCAGGCGATAGATGAAAATACAATTGAAGTAACATATGCAGAGAATTATGAACCGGAAAGTGCAAAAGATGTAAAAGATCTTTTCTGTTTTGTAGGAACAGCAGTAGTAAACCCGGAAGTATACGATTCGTGTTTAAACGCTGACAAGACGGAGTGTTCTTATGGATCAAGTTTGGATAAGTTTATGGCATCAGCCTTGTATGAACCGACATCATTGATTCAAGGACAGTATTTGGAATTGACACGGAGAACAGATGGGAAGGCTCCGCTGGAAGATGTATATACACCGGACAAGGTTGAATATCAGGCAATCACTGATGCCAATACAATTGTGCAAATGTTTGAAAAAGGGGAATTGGATGCAGTAGTTGCAAATCAGCCGGCATATGATGAATATGATGGAGCGCGTTATGTATATACCATTGATAACTATGGATTATTCATTAATTCAGAAACTCCGACATGTGAAGCGTTAAAAGATGTAAATCTTCGTTATGCATTTTACTGGGGTCTTGACAGAGAGTCTGTTGTAAAAGCTGTATTTCCAACAGCATTGCCAAGTGCATATCAGTATGTTCCGTTTTCAACAATGCCGGATCCGGCGGATAAAGATAATAAGACGGTAATGTATCATGAGACAAAAGAGGCTAAAGCGATCCGCATGGATGGTCATGAAGTGACCCAGGAAGGATATGATGCAGATCTGGCAAAAGAGTATTTTGATAAAGCCTACCAGGCTAATGGAGGTCAAAAAATTTCTATTACAGCAATTTATTCAGATAATAGTGAAGTAAGTAAAACGTGGGCGGAAGCAATACAGTCAGCATATCAGGAACTGTTTGGAGAGGATAAATTAGAAATCAAACTTCAGGCTACACCAGCTGCAATCATTTATGAAGAAATTGCGCGTGATAAGATGAACTACGATATGTGTCTCAGTTGTGGATGGGCAAATACATATGATGCACCATGGAATAACACGAATTTTGTGTACAGCGGACCATATGTATACAACACACAGTATTGTGTTATTGCAGACGATGAACTTTCAAAACAATGGGATGATCTGTTCTATAAATGCGCGATGTATGATTATAGATGGGATGCCCAGAAAAAACTGGAAGCAACAGCGAAAATGGAAGAAATCCTGTACAATGACTGCAGCTTTATCCCGGCATATTCGGGTGGAAGCCGTTACTTCTTTAGTTCCAAAATCACGCCATTAATGGATGAAGGAGATCCAGAATTGAAATTCTGTCTGATGCAGGCAAAATTTAACTAAAATTACGATACAGATGCCGCCAAAGCATCCTGCTTCTGGCGGCATAAATTAGAAAGAGGGATACTAGATGGTCAAATACATTATACAGAGACTGATTGCGGCTTTTCTGACATTTATTGTCATTCTGATTGTTGTTTTCTTTGTGCTTCATTCCATGCCTGGGGACATTATTGATTTTTCCCCAAAGCTGGATCCGGCCATTCGCGAAATGATCATGGATAAGTATCATTTGAATGATTCGCTGATTGCTCAATTTGGATACACGATGACAGACTATTTGCACTTTGATTTTGGTTACTCGCTTAAAGTGAGACCTGGGGTACCGGTATTTCAGTGTGTGCTGGAACGCCTTCCGGTAACAATACAGCTGAACTATTTTGCGGCATTCTTTATTTTGCCATTCGGACTGCTTTTTGGAATTACAATGGCGATCAAAAAAGATACGATTTACGATCATGTTGTAAGCAGCTTTGTTATTCTTCTCATATCGGTTCCATCCTTTGTGCTCGCAGCACTGATGCAATATTTTCTTGGATACAAACTGGGATGGTTTCCTCTGGTACTGGAGACGGAAGAAAGTTTGACGCTGTCAAAATTCTATTCCATGATTCTGCCGATTCTGGCATTGAGCTTCGGGGGAATAGCAAGTATTGCAAGAACATTGCGGGCAGAACTGGCGGAAGTATTGACAATGGATTTTATGATGCTGGCCAGAGCAAAAGGACTTAATTACAGACAGACGATTTTGCGGCATGCGTTAAGAAATTCATGTGTACCGCTTGCAAGTACCTTTTTATATTTATTTTTGGGAGTGCTTTCCAGTTCGCTTGTAATAGAACAGATTTTTGGAGTTCCTGGACTCAGTAAGACGCTTTTGCAGTCCATCAATGGGAAAGATCACTGGCTGACAATGGGCATTGTTATCTTCTATGTATTGATTGGACTTCTGATGGCGATTCTTGCCGATCTGTCGTATGGCTTTGTGGATCCTCGTATTCGGATGGGAGGTAAAAAGGATGACTGATAGAAAAGTTTATTTGGCAGATGGAGAGCCTTTGAGTGAAGAACTGCTCAATATGGGACCGTCAGAGTTCCAACTGGTAGAAAGAGAAGAAGAAATCAAGGATGTTGAATTTAAAACAGAAGCAGTATCTTATGGAAAAGATGTTTTCCGCAGATTTTTAAGAAGTAAGACGACGGTTGTTGCGGCATGTATAACGTTGTTTATTGTTTTTATGGGAATTGTTGGTCCGTACCTCAGTCCGTACAATTATCTGGAGCAAAATGTAGAGCTTAAAAATATGCCGCCCAGAATTCAGGGGCTGGAAAAGCTCGGAATTTTTGATGGCAGTGAGGTGTTGGAGGTCCAGAAGAGCAGCCTTGCTGAATACGAAGACTGCATTATTAAAAGTCTGGGAACGGTAACAGATAAATCTGCGTTTGGAACAGTGGAGATGGAGCGGATTAAAATTAATATGTACAAGTATAAAGGGGCGGATGACGTATATTACTGGTTCGGATCAGATGCACTGGGACGGGACCTGTTCTCAAGATTATGGCAGGGTACAAGAGTTTCCCTGATCCTGGCTTTCGCAGTTGTAGCAATCAATCTGACGATTGGCCTGATCATAGGTGCCATCTGCGGATACTATGGAGGATGGGTTGATTTGATTATCCAGCGCTTGATGGATGTTATCTGGAACATCCCTGCCCTGCCGCTGACAATTCTTCTGATCATGCTGTTTGGATCTGGGATACTCCCTCTGATGCTTGTATTCTGTCTGACTGGATGGATGGGCATGGCTAACGGGGTACGAATGCAGTTTTATCGCTACAAGAATCAAGAATATGTACTGGCTGCAAGGACAATGGGAGCAAGTGATGCCAGGATCATGGTCCGGCATGTGCTGCCAAATGCTGTAGGAACGATTATTACGCAGTGCGCATTGTCTGTTCCGAATGTCGTTTTCCAGGAAGCGGGACTATCTTATCTGGGACTTGGTGTTCAGGCACCAAACCCGTCGATCGGCATGCTCTTGTCTGATGCTCAGAAAGCGCTTTTGGATTATCCGTTTATGATTGTATCGCCGGGATTTGTGATTGTATTTCTGATGCTGGCGTTTAATCTGTTAGGAAACGGACTTCGGGATGCTTTCAACCCGACACTTAGACAATAATGAAGGATGAGAAATCAGATCAGAAAGGATAGGATATAGCTATGAACGAGGAGAGAGAAAAAGTACTGGAAGTAAAAGATCTGACGGTGTCCTTTCAGACGTATGCCGGGAAGGTACAGGCTGTCAGGAGCAGCAGTTTTGATCTGTATAAAAGGGAAACACTGGCAATAGTAGGAGAATCCGGATCCGGAAAATCGGTTACTGTAAAAACGTTGATGGGGCTTCTGGGAAGGACTGCTGTGATTGAGAAGGGAAGTGCTATGTATAAAGGCATGGACTTGACAAAATTGACAGAAAAACAGTGGGAAAAGATACGCGGCAGAGATATAGCCATGATATTTCAGGATCCACTGTCCTCTCTGAATCCGATAAAAAAAATCGGCAAACAAATTTCGGAAATATTTACAATTCTGCATAAAATGCCAAAGGCAGAGGCGAAGAAGCGGACATTGGAGTTAATGGCAGCAGTAGGAATACCGGAACCGGAGAAACGGTATAATCAGTATCCGTTCCACTTTTCAGGGGGAATGCGTCAGCGAATTGTGATTGCAATTGCACTTGCTTCTAATCCGGATATTTTGATCTGCGATGAACCAACTACTGCACTGGATGTTACTATTCAGGCGCAGGTGCTCGCCCTGATTGGAAATCTGCGAGAGAAGAAGGATGTGTCGACAATATTTATTACACATGACCTTGGGGTTGTCGCCCATGTTGCAGACCGGATTGCCGTTATGTATGCGGGAAAAGTTGTAGAGTACGGTACAGCGGAAGATATCTTCTATGATCCGCTTCATCCGTATACCTGGAGCCTTTTGGCATCCATGCCGGATACGAATCTGAAAGCAGGTGAAGAGTTGAGTGCACTTCACGGGACTCCTCCGAATATGTTGTTCCCTCCGAAGGGAGACGCATTTGCAGAGCGAAATCCATGGGCCGTTGCAATAGATTTTGAAAAGGAACCGCCGATGTTTAAAGTGAGCGATACACATTATGCGGCAACATGGTTGCTTCATCCGAATGCACCGAAAGTAAAACGTCCGGAAGTGCTGGAACGTAGAATCGCAAACAGTATGAGACGGAGGGAGGAACAGGCAAATGGTTAATAAGGAAATAGTGTTGGATGTCCGCCATCTGCAACAGTATTTTTCAAATGGCTTCGGAAAAAATAAAGTGGTTGTAAAAGCGGTGGATGATGTAAGTTTTCAGATTCCAAAAGGCGAGACATTCGGGCTCGTTGGAGAATCTGGATGCGGAAAAACGACAACAGGACGTACAATAATACGATTGTACAAACCGACTGGTGGAGAAATATATTTTAATGGCAGGCTGATTTCCGGAAAACTCAGCCATGAAGACAAAATTGCAGTCCATCAGGGAATTCAGATGATATTTCAGGATCCAATTTCTTCTCTAAATCCTCGTATGACGATTCAGGAGATTATCGGAGAAGGACTTCTGATTAATAAAGTTGTAAAAAATGATGAAGAATTGAGAAAAAGATGTGAAGAAATGATTGAACTTGTTGGATTGACAAAAGACCATTTAAGCCGGTATCCTCACGAATTTTCTGGTGGACAGAGGCAGAGAATCGGTATTGCCAGAGTGCTGGCGTCCAAGCCAAGTCTTGTCATTGCGGATGAGCCGGTTTCTGCTCTGGATGTATCGATTCAGGCACAGGTGCTCAATCTCCTGAATAAACTGAAAAGAGAGCTGGGGTTGACAATACTTTTTATCGCCCATGATCTTTCAGTGGTAAAATACTTTTCTGATTATATTGGAGTAATGAACAAGGGACGTCTTGTGGAAAAGGGGACTCCGGAAGAGATTTATAGTGAGCCAATTCATCCATATACAAAAGCACTTTTGTCGGCAATTCCTGTTCCGGATCCGGCATATGAGAAGTGGAGGGGATATATTACTTATAATCCGAATGTACATGATTATAGAGTAGAAAAACCATCCATGCATCATGTAAGCGGAAGTCATTATGTCTATTTGTCAGATTCAGAAATGGAAAAATATGTAAAATAGAACTGTCTGAGAGGAGAAAAGATGAGAAAAGAAGAATTATTACATTTGTATCGCCAACTTGACAAAGAGTGTGCTCTGCTTTCTAGATATCAGCTGGAAGAGAAGGAAACACAGGAAGCTTTTATTCCAGATAAGGACAATATGAAAAAAATCTGGGAACGGTGGAAGAGTTTATGCAGACGCGTGGCCGAACTGGAGGAACCGGACAGAGTGTTTTCCATGGTGAAGCATCACTTTCAGGATTTTCTGGAGTCTTTGGAATATACGTTTTATGATACAGAAGATCACCCGGAAAGGTATCATCTCACGATCCACTGGGAAATCGAGACAGTATCCCGTCTGAACCGACACACGGATGAAGAACGTTGTGAAGAATTAACGAGAAGTATAAACCAAAGGTGCAGGGTCAAAGAACCGTTTTTAAAACTGATGAAAGAAAAGTATGATACAGCCAGAAGAGAAGAGCTCGCAAGTGATTTTTTAGAAGAAAGCCGGACAGTCGAAAAGTGCCGTATAGATGAAAGAAAATTGTTTCCGACTTTTTCGGAGGGGCAGATAAAATGTCTGGACGAAGCGCTGGGAAATCTTCGGGATGTAATGGAAGAGATGGCAAATGATCTGGCAGAAGATAAGAGGAACGGACCGGAAATCAAAGAAGATGATTTGACGATTACTGTCAAGATGACGGAAGAAGAGTATCGAATTCTTTTAAATAAAAAGTTTGGAGTCTCTTTGGATGAACTGCTGTCCTGGTATCAGGAGGAGATGAATAAAACAAGAAGGAATGTTTTTGACATTGCAGCCGGTCTGGATATTCCGGAACAGGCACCGAAAACCATGCAAGAAGTAAACGATATCTTGATAAAGTATGAGGGACCGTGCAGCAGCGCTGAAGAAATGCTGGACCGTGCGAATGATTATTTAAAGAGGACACGAGCACTGGCGCATGAATATGTAAAACTTCCGGATGATGAAATTTGCCGATGTGTAGAAGTGCCGGAAAGCTGTAAAGAATCCTATCCTTGGGGTGGATATGAAGGAGGGGATTTCAGCATTCGGCCTTTCATAGGCCAGATGTTTTTGAATACATATAATTATCAGAATGTGACGGATGGATGGATCAAATTAAATTCGATTCATGAAGCCTATCCGGGACATCATGTGCAGTATGTTCGTGCTGCAGTAGACGAGACTCCCGAGACAGTCAAAATCGGAGCCAAACTGGTTCCGCTTTTGGAAGGCACATGTCTGAGGAGTGAGAAGGCTTTTCAGTTTATTTACGGAGAAGATCCATTTTTTCCGTTGTTTGTAGCCTATCGGCGCCATCATGCATCCGTAAGAATATGTGCAGATTTGATGCTGTTCTATTTCGGAAAAACACTGGAAGAAGTAGTGGAATTGTATGAAAAAGAACTGGGGTTTGATCGGGGAACAGCAAGAGGGCAGGTCCTTGCACAACAGTATACGCCGGGATATTTTACATGCTATTATTATGGGATGAAAAAGATCTGCGAATGGGAAAAAGAATATGGATTTTCGAAACAAGATTTTACGGAGTTACTCTTTTCGGCTGGATACATCGGTATCAGTCGGTTTGAAGAGCTGGTCAAAATGACAGCAGAAGAAAGAGAACGTTATTTCCACGAGTTTTCAAGCCTTCTTGCGAAAGAAAACAAGGTCTGAGAAAGGAGTGGCGTAATGAAACAGTTTTCGGAGCTTTTATATGAAAGGCCGGATTTTAAGACTGAAAAAGAAGCTGTAAAAAAGTATGCTTCCGATATCATGAATGCCCAGAGCCCTGAGGAGCTTGCGGAGATTTTTCAGAGAGAAGATCAACGAAGCAGACACATGTGGACGATGTATGATTTGGCGTATATTCGCAATACCATTGATACAACGGATTCGTTTTACGAGGGAGAGATGAACGCATTTTACGAGGAAATGGGTGAATTATCGCTTCTGTATCAAAAAGCGGAGTCTTCGATTTTGCAATCGCCATTTAGGAAAGGAATTGAAGAACGATTTGGTGCACTAATACTCCAGCGAATGGAAATGAATCAAAATCTGGTTAGTACTGAAGTTGTAGATGACATGGAATTGGAATCGGGGCTTTGTCAGGAGTACAATCGCCTGGTGGCATCTTGTGTTAGAGAATTTCATGGGGAAACATGTAACTTTGCCAAATTGTCCAAATTTATGCAGGATGCGGACAGGAAGGTGCGTAAAGAAGCGTTTCATGTGTGGGCGTCCATGTATGAGAGCATTGCCGGCCGGTTGGATGATATCTACGGCAAAATGATTGAAGTCAGAAGCCGTATTGCAGAACAACTTGGATTTGAAAGCTATATTCCGTATATTTATGCCCGCTTTGGACGGACGGACTATGGACCGGAAGATATCAGTCGCTTTCGGGGATTTATAAGAGAGAAAATAGTACCTCTCTGTGAAAAGCTGTACAGGGAACAGGCGCGGAAACTGGGGCTTGATTCTTTGGAATATTATGATGAATCGCTTAAAAATCCGGAAGGGAATGCAAATCCATGCGGTACAAAAGAGGAGATGCTTAAAAATGCATCGTTGATGTACCATGAACTGTCGAAAGAGACGGGCGAGTTTTTTGACTTTATGATAAAGTACAATATGTTTGATCTGGATAGCAGGCCCGGCAAGCAGCCTGGAGGGTACTGTGCCTTTTTATCAGAAGTTAAATCTCCGTTTATTTTTGCAAATTTTAATGGAACCAGCGCAGATGTAGATGTGTTGACTCATGAGATGGGACATGCATTCGAGGCGTATACAGCAAGCAGAATCTATCCGTTGTCTTCTATGATGTGGGCATCCAATGAGATAAATGAGACTCATTCTATGTCTATGGAATTTCTTACTTATCCTTGGATGGACAAGTTCTTTGGTGACCGGGCGGAAGAGTATCGAAGAAATCACTTGGCACAGGCGCTTGAAGCAATTCCTTTTATGGTGTGTGTGGATGAATTTCAGCACAAAGTATTTGAACATAAGCCGGATGCCATGGGGCGGAGGCGCATATGGCATGAACTGGAACAGGTGTATATGCCGTGGAGAAAGTATGATGGGAATGAATTTTTTGAAAGCGGCGGATACTGGATGCAGAGGCAGCATATTTTTATTAATCCGTTTTATTATGTGGATTATGCTCTGGCACAGATGGGAGCGTTTCAGTTTTATCGAATGATGGATGCGGATCCTGAGAAAGCATGGCAGGAGTACTACAGGCTCTGCCGTTCAGGCGGGAGCCGTGGGTACTTTGAGACAATGGAATATGCAGGAATCAGTAATCCATTTCAACAAAAGACAATTCAAGAGATTGTAGATTTCTTAAAGCCAAAACTCTTTTTATAGAACTCTATTAACACAGGGAACCAGCTATGTCTTGGAGAATTCTGAGACAGGGCTGGTTTCTTGTGTTTGCCTGTTGTGAAAATACACAAAAACCGAAGTCCTAAATTGTGCAAATCATAAAAAAAATCAAGAAACGATCATTTAAATGATAAGTGCTCATATAAATCACTTGATTGAATTCAAAAAAAGTAATATACTACATATAAAGGAACAAGAAACAGGCAAAACGAAACAAAATATATGAATGTTTCGAACGAAAAGGAGGGCTTTTATGAGCAAAATCGACGACATCACAAGGGAGAGCTGGATTATGAGTACATTTCCGGAATGGGGTACCTGGCTCAACGAGGAGATTGAGGCAGAAGAGGTAAAACCGGGAACTGTAGCAATGTGGTGGCTTGGATGTACCGGAATGTGGTTCAAAACTCCTGGAAACTGCAACATCACAGTGGATCTGTGGTGTGGAAACGGAAAGAGAACACACGGCGATGGGAAGATGAAGGTCGGACATCAGATGGCAAATATGTGCGGAGCAAGAGCGATGCAGCCGAATCTTCGTGCCGTACCATTTGTAATTGATCCATTTGCGATCAAACAGGTGGATGCAGTGCTGGCAACCCATTACCATCAGGATCATATGAGCGCGGAGTATGCATCCCACGTAATCAAATCCGGCATGACAACCGTCAACGAAAAGGGTGAAGAGATTCCGGTTCCATTCATCGGACCAAAGAAATCCGTAGAACTGTGGCAGAAATGGGGCGTTCCGGCAGACCGCTGCATCACAGTGAAACCGGGAGATACCATTAAAATCAAAGACATCGAGATTGTTGCTCTGGACTCCTTTGACAGAACCTGCCTTGTAACAACGGATTCTACAGGACCGGACAGAGAAGAACTGACAGGAAAATGCCCGACCGACATGGATGAGAAGGCAGTAAACTACCTGATCAAGACACCGGGCGGAAACATCTACCACAGCGGGGATTCTCACTATTCTATCTACTTTGCAAAACACGGAAAAGATTACGACATCGATGTAGCATTTGGATCGTACGGAGAAAACCCGGTCGGAATGCAGGATAAGATGACATCTGTTGATATTCTTCGTATGGCAGAGGCTTTGAGATGTAAAGTTGTGATTCCGATCCACTACGATGTGTGGACCAACTTCATGGCAGACATCAATGAGATCCGCGTGCTTTACAATATGAAGAAAGACCGGCTGGATTACAAATTCCACCCGTTCTTCTGGGAAGTCGGCGGAAAATACGTGTACCCGACAGATAAGGACAAGATGGCATACCACCACAGGAGAGGATTTGAAGACTGCTTCGAAGCACCGCAGAACATTCCGTTCCGTTCCTGTCTGTAATAAGGAGGCAAAGAAGATGTTAAAAGAATTTGTGGAAAAGAAACATTACAAATTTGCCGAAAGCGCAAAAGACTGGAGAGACGCAATCCGTATGAGCTGTGAAGTCCTGGAAGCGGACGGGACGGTAGAGGGAAATTACAAAGAAGACATCATCAAGTGTGTCGAGAAATACGGTCCGTACATTGTAATCATGCCGGGGCTTGCAATGCCTCATTCTCAGGAATTCGCAGAAGGCGTACATAAGACAGAGATTGCCTTTATGAAACTGGAACAGCCGGTAAGTTTCGATCCGGACGATCCGGATAAGGATGCTGTTCTGTTTTTCACACTTGCTTCCTGCAATCCGGACCAGCATCTGGACAATATGTCAAGACTTGCCGAGATGCTTTCCAATGAAGAACTTGTGGAGGAGCTGAAAAAAGCAAAAGGTCCGGAAGATCTTCTGGCACTTGAAGAAAAATACTTATAAAGGAAGAGGGTAATGACGTGGATATTTTAATGAGTATTTGGTCCTATTTTGCGACCAACGTCCTGCAGCAGCCAGCATTCATGATCGGTCTGATCGTAATGATCGGGTATATCCTTCTGAAGAAACCGTGGTATGATGTACTTGCGGGAGTAATCAAGGCGATCGTAGGATATTTGATCCTGACCGTTGGTTCCTCGGGGCTGACAAACAACTTCCGTCCTGTACTTGTAGGACTGAGAGATGTATTTAACATCGATGCGATGGTAATCGACCCGTATTTTGGACAGAATGCGGTTACGGCCGGTGTTGAAGAAGTATTTGGAAAAGGATTCGGCGATGCGATGATTCTTCTTCTGATCGCATTCATCGTAAACATTCTGCTGGTTCGTTTCAGCAAATACACCAAACTGCGTGCACTGTTTACAACCGGACATGTGCAGGTACAGCAGGCTGCAACAGCTTACTGGCTGATCATGTTCGCTCTGCCGGGACTGATTTCCAATAACGTGGCTCTGCTTGTTGTCATGGCAGTCATCCTGGGAGCATACTGGGCAGTCGGCTCAAACCTCCTGATCAAACCTTGTCAGGAAGTTACGGACGGAGCCGGATTTACTCTGGCTCATCAGCAGATGTTTGGTGTGGCGCTGAACTACTGGCTTGCCGAGAAACTGTTCGGAAACAAGAAAAACGGTAAAAAAGTAAAGAAGATCGATGATATTGAGCTCCCGGGCTTCATGTCCATCTTCAACGAAAATATGGTATGTACATCCATCCTGATGCTCGTATTCTTTGGTGCAATCCTCTGCATCCTCGGAAGAGATTATCTGGTAGAGGGCGGATTCATGGAAGAAGGAGCATCCATGGTATTCTACGTAATCCAGACCTGTCTGTACTTTGCCGTATATCTGGCAATTCTGCAGCTTGGTGTCCGTACTTTCGTAACAGAACTGACAGCATCTTTCCAGGGTATCGCAGACAGACTGCTTCCAGGTTCCGTACCGGGTGTTGACTGTGCGGTTATCTTTGGATTCGGTTCCGCAAACGCTGTTCCGCTCGGATTCCTGGCAGGTTTCCTTGGACAGATCATTGCGATTGCACTGCTGATCGTCCTGAAGAGCCCGACACTGGTTATCTGTGGATTCGTACCTGTATTCTTTGATAATGCGACTATCGCGATTTTCGCGAACGAAAGAGGCGGTATCAAAGCTGCTTTGATTCTCCCGTTCATTTCCGGTCTGTGCCAGGTATTTGGTTCGGCCCTGATTGCAGGATGGGTTGGAATGGCAGCTTACGGCGGATATCTCGGTATGTGGGACTGGGCAGTCGTATGGCCGGTGATGACAGTCGTAATGAAGTTCTTAAGCTACGCGGGTGTTGTTGTTGTAGCGGTAGCACTCCTCATTATTCCGCAGCTTGAGTACAGAGCGGATAAGGAAGGATATTTCCTTATTACAGAAGATTATGAAGCGTATAAAGAATTAAAAGCAAAACGTGAGGCAGGGAAATAATCTGCCGGAAAGGAAGGAAAAGAAATGGCAAAAGAGAATATGAGCTTTTTAGTATGTTGTGCAAATGGAGCCGGCTCCAGTCTGATGATGAAAATGACAATGCAGAAAGTACTCGACAAAGTGGGCTTAAAGCCTGGAAAAGTACATCACTGCGCACTGTCCGAAGGAAAGACAGCGGCATCTCAGTATGATGTGGTATTCTGCGCACAGAACTTTGTAAATATGTTCAAAGACGCGGAGAAGAAGGGAACGATCGTAATCGGACTTCGTAATATCATGTCAGCACAGGAAATTGAACAGAAAATGAAAGAACATGGCATTATTGAATAAGTTGACAGCCATTTCGGTATAAGATCAGAGCCGGGTGCTCCGCTCGAAAGGAGCGGGGCACCCGAAAGTTTTTTAGAAACTCCGAAAATTTTCCTGTTCATTTTTAAGATCATTAATCGCAAAAATAATGACAAAAAATCATATACAATGGTATAATTGAAAACAAGCGGAAATCGATATTATAAAAGACAAGGAGGAAAAATGAAACGGGAAAAAGCGTATGTAGATGGACGAAGACAAAAAATACTGGAACTCCTGCAGCATAATCCTCAAATCCGCGTAGATGACCTGGCTGAAAGGCTGAATGTATCGGTGGTTACGATCCGGCGCGATCTAAGATTTCTGGAAGAAGAAAACCTGGTCAAGCGTTTCTACGGGGGCGCAAAGGTCATGAAAGAAGTGACAGAAGAAAAAGATACGATCTCCATGTGCAGAGATCTGATTGCACGGTACGCGGCGACTCTTGTGGAAGATGGAGATACGATCTTTATTAATACAAGCAAGAATGCGCTGAAACTGATTTCTTATGTGGAGAGCAGGAATGTAACCGTAATTACGAACAATGGAAAAGCAATCAATCACGAGGAAGCAGACGGTGTCAGCATTATACTCACAGGAGGAGAACTCCGGTATCCGAAAGAAGCGATGGTAGGAGATTTTGCGATCAGGAACCTTCAGAATATTTTTGCAAAGAAGGCATTTGTCGGCTGCTCCGGAATCAGCGTGAAATCGGGTATGACAACGGAAATCGCCAATGAAGTCAATGTCAACCAGCTGATGATTGAGCATGCGACCCAGGAAGTTTACATTCTGGCGGATCATACGAAGATCGGTCACAGCAGCAGTTTTACAAGCTGTGATATCAGCAAAGTCAAACATCTGATTACGGATGAGTTTGCACCGGAGGAGGAACTGGAACAGATGCGGATGCACGGCGTTCAGGTTCACCAGGTGAGGAGAGATTTCTTTTTAAAATAGCACTCTGATTTTATGCAGATACGGGATCTGATAACAGGAGGTAGCAGAATGAAAGCGTACTCATTGGGTCTTTATGAAAAGGCCATGCCCCCGGAGCTTTCCTGGAGGGAAAAACTGGAAACCGCAAAAGAAGCAGGATACGATTACGTGGAAATCAGTATTGATGAAACGGAAGAGAAAATCAGCCGTCTTGATATGACAGGGGAAGAGCGTTTTGAGATGGTTTCAGCGATGTATGAAACCGGACTTCCGATCCGCACGATGTGCGTCAGCGCCCTGACAAAATATTCCCTTGGAAATGATGATCCACAGTTCAGCGCCAGAGGTATGGAAATTCTGGAAAAATCGATCCGGCTTGCCGATGATCTTGGAGTTCGTGTCGTGATGATTCCGGGATACGATGTCTATTACAGGCCGTCCACCCTTGAGACAAAACGCAGATATCTGAGAAATCTGAAAAGGGCCGCGGAGATGGCAGAAAAGGCGGGAGTGATTCTCGGACTGGAAACAATGGAAAATGAGTTTATGAACACAGTGGAAAAAGCAATGAAGTATGTGACTTTGTGCGGTTCCAATTATCTGAAAGTCTATCCGGATATCGGAAATCTTACAAATGCGGCGGTTCAGTATCAGTCAGACGTTCTGGAGGATCTGGAACTTGGAAGAGGAAATATCACTTCCATGCATTTGAAAGAGACACTGCCGGGAAGATACAGGGAGGTTCCGTACGGAACGGGCCATGTGGATTTTGAAGCTGCCATCAAAAAGGCATGGGAGATGGGAATCCGCAGGTACGTAACAGAGTTCTGGTATAAGGGAAGCGAAAACTGGAAAGAAGATCTGAAGTTTGCACATAACATGATGTCGGAAATTCTGGACAGTCAGTCAAAAGGAGCGTAGAAAGCATGATCAGAGTAGAGAAAAAAGTAATTTCAAATTTAACAAAGTGTTATTCAATTGCGCCGCTTTTTTATAAAGGGAAAGAGCATTTCCTTGTTGCGGCTGAGAAAGTAGATAAATGTCTTCTTTTCGATATGGAAGGAAATCAGGAAGAAGTTGTCTGGGAAGAACCGGGTGGAGTTATGACAATGGTACAGGTACCGGGAACAGACGGACAGTTTCTTGCAACACATAAATTTTACTCTCCGAACGATTCCAAAGAGGCAAAAATCGTGAAAGTAACTCCGGACGGAAACGGAAACTGGGAGGTAAAAACGCTGGTAGACCTTCCGTTTGTTCATCGCTTCGATATTCTGGAACGTGGCGGAGTCAGATATCTGATTGCGTGCGCTCTGAAGTCCGGCTATGAATACAAAGATGACTGGAGATTTCCGGGCAAGGTTTATGTCGCAGTTCTGCCGGAGGATTTAAGCGGATTCGATGAAGAACATCAGCTGGAGCTGACTGTTTTAAAAGACAATATGCTGAAAAACCATGGCTACTACAGAGTGGAGGATGGAGGAGTCCAGACAAGTGTCATCTCCTGTGACAACGGTATTTATCAGTTTGTTCCACCTGCAGATCCGGACAGTGAATGGGAAATCCGTACCCTGACGACCGATGCGGCCAGCGATGCTGTTATGGTAGACTTTGACGGGGACGGAGTAAAAGAGATCGCTGCCATTGCACCATTCCATGGTGAGAAGATCCGCTTCTACAAAAAGGTGGACGGTGCTTATCAGATGGTCTATGAATTCGGTGAAGACTGCGAATTCCTTCATTCTATTTACGGTGGAACCCTCTGCGGGAAACCGGCATTTGTGACGGGACACCGCAAAGGAAAACGGGATCTGATGGCTTTCTTCTATAACAGGGAAAAAGGATCCTATGAGGTAGAATATATTGATCATGACTGTGGTTCAGCCAATGTATATCACTACGTGAAAGATGGAAAAGATATGCTGGTATCGACAAACCGCGAGATTGACGAAGTAGCATTATATACGATTACGGAGGAATAAGAAATGCTGGAAGAATTAAAACAGGTTGTTTATGAAGCAAATATGGATCTCCCGAAATATGGGCTGGTTACATTTACATGGGGCAATGTAAGTGCCATCGACCGGGAAAGCGGGTATTTTGTAATTAAGCCAAGCGGTGTGGATTATGACAAACTGAAACCGGAAGATATGGTTGTGATGGATCTGGAAGGAAACAAAATTGAAGGAAAATATAATCCTTCTTCCGACACAGCGACACACCTGGAGCTTTATAAAGCATTCCCGAACATCGGAGGTGTTGTTCATACCCATTCTCCGTGGGCAACAAGCTGGGCGCAGGCGGGAAGAGGAATTCCTTGTTATGGAACAACACATGCAGACTATATGTATGGTGAAATTCCATGCGCGCGCTGCCTGGAAGGCAAAGAATTTGATGAGTATGAGAAAAATACCGGACTTTTGATTGTCGATACATTCAAAGACAAAGATTACGAGGCGGTTCCGGCTGTACTCTGCAAGAACCACGGACCGTTTACATGGGGCAAGGATGCCCACGAGGCGGTACATAACGCCGTTGTTCTGGAAGAAGTTGCCAAGATGGCAGCCCGCTGTGAGATGATCAATCCGGATGTGAAACCGGCACCGCAGGATCTTCAGGATAAACATTACTACAGAAAACACGGCGCAAACGCATATTATGGACAGAACTAAAAGGAAAAAATGAAAAGGAAACGAGGCGAGGCAGGATGATCCGGGCAGTGATCTTTGATATCGATAATACCATGTATAATTTTGACCGCGCGCATGCAGCAGCAATGGAGGCGCTTTTCCGGTATGGGAATCAAGCACTCTCTCTCGAACCGGGTTCCATGAAGGAAGGGCTTTCTGCAGCACAGAAGCTCATCCTGGACCGCCTTGGAACGAATTCCTCAGCGATACACAACCGGCTGATCCGGTTCCAGACCTTTCTGGAATCCATGAAAAACGTAGATCTGACCAAAGCGCTGGAGATGTATCATACATACTGGGATACACTTCTGGCTGTGATGGAGCCGGAACCGGGGCTTAAGGATCTTATTCTTGATCTTGGCAGCAGGGGAATCCGGATCGGGATCGGCTCGGATATGACAGCATACATCCAGTTCAAAAAGCTGGAGAAGCTGGGCGTGCTGGATCAGCTCTCCTTTATCGTTACAAGCGAAGAGGCAGGAGCGGAAAAGCCGTCGCCGGAGTTTTTCCGGCTCTGTGTGGAGAAGGCCGGATGTAAGGCAGAGGAATGTGTTTTTATCGGAGATAGCCTGAAAAAGGATGTGGAAGGCGCAGAAAAAAGCGGACTTTACGGGATCTGGTATCATCCGGCGCCGGAAAACCGGAAACATGATATGCAGGAAACCGGAAGCGGATATCCTGTGATTACGTCCTATGAGACATGCCTGAAAGACGGCGGATTCTTTTCGGAAATATAACAAAGGAGAAAAGGCTATGGGATCTTTTACTTACCAGACAATCGTGCTTGTACTGATCGGTGCAGCGGTATTTGTTCTTGGCACGACCAACATAAGGGGACATTTCAGAATGAAAAGACCTGGTATGGTTTTCAAAGGAAAAGTTCTGAATGCAAAGCTGGTGGAACGAAGAGATAAAGAGGACCGGCTGATCCAGCATTATTATGAACTTCAGGTGCAGTGCAGAACACAGAATAAGACATTTAACCACAAGATAAAAAGTACAACAGAGTACGAAAAGGGAGAAGAAATCCAGCTGATGCAAAATGGCGGACAGATCACGATGGTCAGTAATAAATCCATCTCGCTTGGCATTGCCATATTGATAGCTTTCGCCGGGATGGCACTTGCTGTATTTCCGGTAGTTTACCAGAATGCGGGAAAGAAAGAAGGATCTCTTGTACTGACTGTACTTCTTATACTTGCCGGATGCATTACCTTTTTCTCTTATATGAAAGAAAGGGGAAGAAACCTGACAGAAATTCAGGGAGAAATTGTGGATGTTCTCTATTACCGGACCGGGGACAATAAAAGGTTTTCCAAGCCGGTAGAGTCTTATTATCCGCTGATCCGGTGCACACTGGACGGAAAAGAAAAGATTTTCCTCAGCAGCTACAATTCCAGCCGTCCGAATGTCTACAAAGTCGGAAGGGAAATGAAACTTTTCTATGACAAAGAGACAAGAAGCATCGTTGAAAAACGGACAAGCCCGGCACTTCTTGTGGCAGCCGCAGTTCTCTGGTGCCTCGCCCTGATTGGACTGATCAGCAGTTTTATGTAAGAATAGAAAAATGAAGATCCCGGGTTCGCCGTAATGGTTATGGCGGATCCGGGATCGTTTTTGTATCAGGATGGATTTCGGAGATAAATGGAAAGACGCTCGTTTACACACTCATGGATATTCTCTGCGATATGCTTTGCCTTACGACGGTCAATACCGATTGTATCAGCAACAGCAAGGACATCATCCATTCCGGGATTCGCTCCGTTTCCATGAACTGTTGTTGCATGCTCTCCTCCCAGAGAGTAGCTGTAAGTGAGGTCGTATGCAGGAGACAGGACGAATCGATCCTCCTCTTCCAGATACAGATAAGAGAAGTTTTTGGAGTGGTCGTCTCTGTTGTGAGCAAATACATTGAAACACATCAAGCGGTAAAGCTTTTCTACTTCTTCAAAATCTTTCGTTAATTCCAGAGTGAGTTTCATAAGGATATCATAATCCAGATTTGGAATACGATGGGATGTTTCCAGTAAAGCACTGACAGAAATCATATGAATCCGCTCAACACTTTTGCCCTGCTGATGTTTCCGGTCAAACCGTTTCGTCCCAAAATATCCATCACAAAGTCTGGAAGGAAACAGCCTTGTTTCTTCCATTTTAATTCCACATTCTTTTGCACAAAGAGAATAATCGTATTCCTGATGCCCGATCTGCCCGCGGTCCACAGAGGAGGGAAACTTGATGATCCAGTCTTCGCCGTCTATGTCCGTAAGAATTTTAGGGCGGGCACCGCCGGATGAGCCTCCAAGACGGAAAAGCTCGTCCAGATTCTCTGAATAATCAGTGCGCAGAATACGGCTGCATTCGGCTGCAATCTGGTCCAGAACCATTTGGGATTGTTCGGAATCCAGATGCGTATCCGGCTCATATGTCAACGCACCCATACCGGAGCTCCCTACAATGGAAAGACGATCCAGACTGCCAATTTCATGCGGGTTGATTTGATTTCGTAGCATCAGCCGGTCCACAAGCAGACGTCCCCATCCATCTGGAAGACTGTCGGCAAATACGCCAAAAAGACCTTCAAACGGATCGATCTTAGGAAGAAATACTTTCTTTTCCAGTGGAAGAGAAAAGGGACTGACAGGAAAACCGTCAGCCAGCCATTCATGGTCATACTCAAATGCGGCCAGATGTTTCTGATACTGCATCATTGTCCCGACTTTTCGGTCGTGATAGAAAACATGAAGACGTTCAATCTTTGGCATATGCCACCTCCTCTATAGAGAGAAAAGGAACTTCCTCAAACAGGTCTTCCAGCTCTCCTTCGATTTCCAGTGCGATTGCAATTTTGGTGAGGGAAATCAGCGAGATCTCACCGTTTTGCTCAAACCGCTTCACAGACCCCAGGCTTACTCCTGATTTTTCGCTCAGTCTTTTCTGTGAAATTTTGCGTCTTTTACGGATACCGCGGATGCGCGACGCAATGAGCTGATCGATTTCCCGTGGTGTTTTGGTTAAAAAATTGTAATTGTTCATAGCTAATATATTAGCTTAAAATGGGAGAAAAAGCAAGGGATGGCTAATATTTTAGCTTGATTTTTAAGCGAAGGATATAAAGACTTCAGAGAATCAGTTAAAGCATAGTATTACTCTGTGTCAAGTTTAGATACATATTTTAAAGCAAGGTTGAGAATTCGTTATACTGCCTGAATAACAGACGGAATCGAAGCATTTGGAAAATCGAAGGTTCTGTGGTAAGATACCTATAATGACTGAGGAAAGGAAAAGTCTGTTTAGGACAGATCAGGACTGTACGATGGGTAAAGTTACGATTTTGGAGGAAACAACAAGAAAACCTCTTACGCTGATGGGAAAAAGAGCGGGAATCTGCTGGGGCAGCGATATAGAGGACCCGGAGAAAAACTATAAGAGAGGGCTGGAATGTCTGAAAACGAACCATGGACGTGTGCTGGAGTATGTAAATATAGAGATGGTTCTGGAGGGATATTCGGCAAGAGTGATTCGGGAATGGTACACCCATATAGGGGGTGCTCCGACAAGGCTGCAGGCAAGTACAAGATATATCAATTATCAGAACTTTGAATTTGTAATTCCACCTTCTGTCAAAAACAAGGATCTGGCTTTGGAGCGGTATCGCTCCTGTATGGAAGAAATCCAGAAATGTGCTTCTTTTCTGATCGAGGAATGTCAGATTCCAAAAGAGGATGCGGCCATGCTCCTGCCGCTTGGCATGGAAACCAAGATTGTGGACAAGCGGAATCTGAGAAACTTTCTGGATATCTGCAAACAGAGGATGTGTATGAGAGCATACTGGGAATATCGTGATCTGATGCGGGATATTTTGAAAGAGCTTCGGAATCTTTCAGAGGAATGGGAGCTGATTGTAGATCATTATTGCAAGCCCAAGTGTGAATTTTTAAATTACTGTCCGGAGAAAAAGTCCTGTGGGCGGTTTCCGGTAAAATAGCAAAAAAGGTACTGGGTTTTCTTTTGAACTCAGTACCCTTTTCTGTTTTATGACTGTCTCATGATCTTTCTGAACAGGAATCTTACCAGTGGTCCGGCATAGCATATCTGCCAGAAGAAGGCCATCGGGAAATTCATCACGATGGTCTGGATCCAGACCGGAATCACGTTGATTCCTGCATCTTTGAACAGCAGTGTAGCCGCAAGACTCATCAGCGGACACATCCACATCACAGTAATAGCGGAGATCGCCAGCACCAGATGAAATGGATTTTCTTTTTCCGGGTCTACGATTTTAAAAGCGGTTCTTTTTACGATGTGGCTCACAAAGAAAAAGTCCAGAAGAAAAGCGATCGGGTACATGATGATCAGTTCATGAAATGCTGCTCCGAATACGGCATAATTCATTCTGCCCATGTTCAGTGCAATATTGTAGCAGACCATGGCATAAACCATGAAAAATACCATCAGAAGTGAAAAAATGAGTTCCTGTTTTTTGGTTCTTGGCATAAAAAAATCCTCCTTATGAATGAATAATAAATCAGCAGAAAAATCGTGTTGTTCGTTATTCATTCGGGAGAATGTACGTTTCCAATAAAGACCAGAATTTTCCGAATCACCAGTCTATCATAAGACGGGATCTGCGGTCAAGAAAAATTTTTTAAAGGGGCTTGCTTGTGACGTTACGTCATGAAGTATACTGAAAGCAGGAGGTGACACAGACATGGAAAAACAAAGAGCAGTACCGAAGGGATTTATGACCATCGGGGAAGTGGCAAAGAAGATGAATGTCACAGTCCGGACATTACAGCACTATGACAGAGAAGGACTGCTTTCGCCTTCTTCCATCAGTGAAGGCGGGCGGAGGCTTTATACAGATAAAGATGTAATCCGTCTGCACCAGATTTTATCTTTGAAACAGCTTGGATTCTCCCTGCAGGATATCAAAAACCGCCTGATTCCGCTGGATACGCCGGATGAGGTGGCGGATGCCCTGGCACAGCAGGCAGAAGAAGTGCGACGGAAAGTCGAAAGTCTGTCCGAATCATTAAGGGAGCTTGAACTTCTGCGGGAAGAAGTGCTTCAGATGCAGGAGGTGGATTTCAAAAAGTATGCGGATATTATCGTAAACCTGCAGATGAATAATGAGTATTACTGGCTGATCAAGCATTTTGACGATCAGACACTGGAGCACATCCGAAGCCGCTTTGACCGGGAAAGCGGAACTGATTTTATGAATCGGTTTCAAAAGCTGCAGGAAGAAGCCATACGGCTTTGCGAAGCGAAAGTTCTGGCCGACAGCGAGCAGGGACAGCACTTTGCCGAGATTTACTGGAAGATGATCACGGAATTTACCGGAGGGGATTTGAGTATGCTCTCCAAATTGGTGGAAATTGGGAAATTTGAAGGAACAGATCCGAAATGGCAGGAAAAACAGGCCATGGCCAATGAGTATGTCGGACAGGTTCTGGATGTTTATTTTTCCCGTCTGGGAGTGAATCCGTTTCAGGAGGGAGAAGCATGACAGAAGCAGTACAGGTTTGTGGATTAAAGAAAAGTTACGGGACACATACGGTGTTGAAGGGTTTGGATTTTGGTGTGAATCAAGGAGAAATTTTTGGAATTCTCGGAGTAAATGGTGCGGGAAAAACGACGGCCATGGAATGTATTGAGGGATTGCGAATATATGATGCGGGCCGGATTCTCGTCCGCGGGAAAACTGGAATTCAGCTGCAGTCGGCATCATTGCCGGAGCATATCCGGGCGATGGAGGCGGTCCGGCTGTTAGCAAAGTGGAATCACTGCGTGCCGGATGAAGGAATGCTGACGGAACTTGGCATTCCGGAATTTGCAAAGAAGCAGTATTATCAGTTATCGACGGGACAGAAGAGACGGCTCCATCTGGCACTTGCCCTGATACGGGATCCGGATCTCCTGTTTTTGGATGAACCGACAGCAGGACTTGATGTGGAAGGGCGTTTGTCACTTCATAGTTTGATCCGAAAGCTGAGGGAAAATGGAAAGACCATTGTAATGACAAGCCATGATATGGCAGAAGTGGAAAGCCTCTGTGACCGGATTGGGATTTTAAATGGGGGCAGCCTTGTATTTCTCGGAACGGTAGAGGAACTTGGTGAAAAGGTTGGAAAGCAGTACCGGATTTCGATTCGGACAGAACATGGCACGGAAGAGTTCGAATCAGAAGACATTGGAACAGATCTGATGAAACTGTTGGAACAGTACCGGAAGAGGAGTGCGACGATTCTGGATCTTCATGTGGACCGGGGATCGCTGGAACAACACTTTATGAAAATCACAAAGGGGGAATGACGGATGAATGCATTCTTTTACGGAGTCTCGCTTCAGTGGAAAATGGATATCCGGAGCCGGACGCTTCTGCTTACCTGCTATCTGGTGCCGCTTCTGTTCTTTGCGGTGATGGGAGGCATTTTTACTTCTGTCATGCCGGAAGCCAAGGAGACACTGATCCAGTCCATGACCGTGTTTGGCGTTTCCATGGGTGCGCTCATCGGTGTTCCACCCTCTCTTGTGGAAATCTACGGAAGCAAGATCCGGCAGGTTTACAAATCCAACGGGGTTCCGGAGTGGCTTGGATTCTTTACGACAGGTCTTTCTGCGTTTGTACATTTGTTTTGCATGAGTATGATTCTCTTTTTTTCTGCGCCACTGTTTTTTGACGCGGAATTTCCGGAACATCCGGCTGCATATGTGGTTTCACTGGTACTGTTTCTGGTTGTTACGATCAGCGTGGCAGGCGTGATCGGTCTGATGGTGAAAGATCAGAGTAAGACCTCCATGTGGTCAATGCTTGTCTTTCTTCCGTCGATTCTTTTGTCAGGCATTTTGTTCCCGAAAGAATTGCTCCCGAACGTGCTGCAGGTCATCGGAAATGCGTTTCCGGCTGCATGGGGATACCGACTGATGACAGGAGCAGGAGAATGGACAGAAAATTTCATTTCGCTTGCAGTGATTCTGATTCTTGCGCTACTGTTGTGCGGCATTGGTATCCGCAGAAATAAGGAATGAAATAATAAGGAAACTGCACATATCCGGTCAAGAAAAAGAGATTTCCATCGTATAAACTAATACTTAGAGAGACCAGACCATGCGGGAATATGGAGGTGAAAGAAGATGGAAACAGAAGGACTGGAGAGGATACTTGATTATATTGATACACATATTTCTGAGAAAATCAGTCTGGCAGAACTGGCGGAACTTGCAGGCTACAGTCCTTTTTATTTCAGCAGACTGTTTTCGAGGATCATGGGAATTTCAGTGACCGGATATATACGGATCCGAAAACTACAGCATGCGCTGTCTGATCTGGCAGAAGGAAACAAGGTGCTGGATGTATCGCTTCGATATGGCTTTGACTCGCATGAGGGGTTTACGAGAGCATTTACAGACATGTTCGGGATGGCACCAGGTAAGGCGAAACGGTATCTTGTCTCGTATAAGGTGCCGCAGTACCGCATTCCGGATGAATACGATGGGAGGATGGCGATGGAATTACAAGAAAGACAGATGGATCTGGGAGACAGTCTGCATGAACTAATATTTGAAGTGCTGAGAACGTCTTTGGAAGAGGCGGAAGAAGGTTTCTGTACGCAGATCGAGGTAGTGTTGCATGATGACGGAAGTGTCCGAATCGCAGATAATGGGAGAGGAATTCCGCTTACACAGAATACCAGGAAAGACCGGGAAGTGCTGGATAGGATCTTTTCTGGATATCCATTATCGGGGCCGGCCTGTCTGCGGACAGAGGAGATAGCGGGATACAGCCTGAAGACAGTGAATTCTCTTTGTGAAAGACTGAAGATCAGGACTTACCGGGACGGCTTTGAGTTCTGGCAGGAATATATACGGGGAATCGCGCAGCACGAGGTTATGAGTGAGCCGTGTGATCATGAATCAGGGACAGAAATCTTGTTCCGGCCGGACCGGGCAGTGTTTGGAGAAAAGAGGATCTCCGCGGATAGAATCCGGGAATGGGTGCGGAAGCAGACCGGAGAGAGGAACACGCCTGTAATCCAAATAAGGGAAGAGGACTAAAAGAGGTATGGGCTGCTACGAAATATTCGTAGTCAGCCCGTTGAAATCTTCTTGACTTTAAAATCTTACAAGTGTAATATTAAGACACAAGGAAGAAAAGCAGATAGATTCTTGCATTTCCGGGAAGATATTTTACAGTGGTAACAGATGGAAAAGGAGAGAAGTTCTTGAGCTGGAAGAAGTGGATGATTGCAGGATGGATTCTTCTGTTTGCCGGGGCGGGGTGCAGTATTGCCGTGGAAAGAGAGGACGGATACAGGCAGGAAAATCAGAAAAAAACAGAAAGACAGGAAAAAGAAGAGCGGATTTCCAGGGAGTCCGAACAGCTTGCAGAGGGATTCCGGGAGATTTACGAAGAGGAGAGAGGCAGAGGGGAAAAAGATACGCTGGCATTTCAGCAACAGATCATACAGGCCATCGGGGAGCAGGGATATGCGGCGGTTGACACGGACAATCAGATTAACATGGTACATCCCGGGCAGGTCCAGGACTTCTGCGAAAGCGCAGAACAAGGAGAAAAAGATTCAGTGGTGTTTTTCTGTGTAACGGACGAAGGCGGCTGGATCCGTTACGATCTGGAGGCTCAGAATGGAAACATAGAGGTGACAGAATCTTCCCTTCAGTGGGAGAACGACAGCCCGGAGGTCTATTATTATCATGAATTTGAAGCCGCCTCATGGGATTATACGGACAAGGGATATCTGTTTTTGGAGGAATCCCGTCCGGCGGGATACGACGGCGCTCCGGGGCAAAAAGCCTTCCGGGTCAAGCCGTTGGATCAGACATGCAGGGAGGCTTACCAGACCTATCTCGCATCTGTCGGATATGAGCGGAATAATCTGCTGATTACCGACTGGACGGAGCAGGACAGCAAAGAACTGGATTTTTACGATCTGTATGAACGGCTTTACCGCGCAAAATATGGGGAAATTGTTCCATATGAAGCAAAGGAAGGGGCAGAATATGATGTGCCGGAAGAAGAAATCGAGGAAGTCCTGCAAAGTTATTTTTCCTTTGGCAGGCAGACGATCCGGAACCGTATGAAGTATCAGCCCGAGAGCGGCACCTTTCTTTACCGTCCGCGGGGGCGTTATGATGGAGGATCGCCATACGGGCCGTATCCGGAAGTGACCGGATATAAAAAGCTGGCGGATGGAATGATCCAACTCACCGTGGAAGCGGTATGGGAGATGGAGATGCTGGACTGTGCCATGAAGAGTGAACTGGTGGTGCGCCCGATGAAAGACGGGAGTTTTCAGTATGTATCCAACCGTGTGATTTCCAGGGAGAAAGGGATGACCAGTTTCTGGTATAAGCCAAGGCTCACAGAGGAGGAGTGGAATCATTACTATGGGGAGTAAAAAAATTTACAGGAAATATGCTGTGCTTGTGATTCTCCTGATTCTGCTGATTGGTCTGAGCGGCATCATGCTGAGCAGAGACAGAAAAGAAAACAGCCAGAGCAAAGGGGAAGAAGCTGAGGCAACAGAGCAGACAGAACAGTGGGAAAAGGGATACAATCTTCCGCTGGATACCCAAAAGAAGAAAGATGCAGAAGAAGAGTGCAGTGCGGCAATGGAGCGGATTTCCAGTCAGTATCAGAACATGGATAAAGGGGATGCATCCGATGGAGTATTATCCGATGAGGAGATTGTCGCCCTGAAGGAGGTGCTGAAGGAAGACAGATTGACGGTAACCGGCGCGGATGCCTATTCGACAATGGAGAACTATGAGACGATGGAAGACTTTCTGGCAGACTGCAAGGAAGGAAAAGAGGGAACGATGGTTCTTTATAAGGTGAAGTCCAACGGCGGGTTGAACCGGATGGAGTTTGAGTATGACGGGGAAAACCTGTATGTGGTGGATACCATTTCCGAGTGGAGCGGTGACGGGGAACCTGTCATTTCTTCCACTTCCTATACAAGGGTGAAATGGTGGAACTACACGGAAAAAGGATGGCTTTCCTACGAACTGTGCGCACCGCAGCCGCCGGAAGTTACGGAAGTCGTGGACGCATCCACGATGATACGGATCCGGCCCATGGAAGAAACGTACCGAGAACTTTCCAGGAAGTGTGTTCTGGCACTTGGATATCAGGGAAATAATCTACTTTGTTCAAACTGGAATACGTCCGATCTTTCCAGACTGGATTACAATGGAGTGTTTGAATCATTCTATGAAATGAAATATGGAACGATCATAGATTATGACCGGTATGCGGACGGGATCGAGGCGGAAGAATTTGAAAGTCTGATCATGGAATATCTTCCGGTGACGAAAGATGAACTCAGGGCCTGTGCAGAATACGATGCAGAGACAGGAACCTATCTGTGGGTACGGCTTGGGACCGGGAACTATTCTCCGACTACGTTTGGAACTTCCATTCCGGAAGTTGTAAAGGCAGAAGAAAAGGGGGACGGCATAGTGGAACTGACGGTGCAGGCGGTGTGCATGGCAGCGTGTAATGACAATGCGATGACTCATAAACTGATCGTGCAGTTTTCGGATGACGGGACATTCCAATATCTGGGAAATGAGATTTCTGAGGAGGAACTTGCGAAAGTGCCGGAATATCAGTACCGGCTTGGAAAACAGTGGGAAGAAGCGGACGAGGAGTAAATATTCCTGTCCGCTTCATTTTGCGTGAATTTAAAGGGATTCATCAGAATAAATCCCCAGATCCGATAAGATGGAAAGGGTGATGGATGCTGCTGCGCTTCCGGCTGCATCTTTGCCCCGAAGGTTTGATGCAAAGAAGACCGGGTGCCCGGAAGACTCTACAAAACCGACAAACCAACCGTTGATATTCTGCCCGTTTATCTGTCCGGTTCCCGTCTTTCCATAAAGGGCAGTTCCTGAAGATGAGGAAAGGCAGATAGCATCTTTGACCGTTTCAATATGTGACGGATCGAAATTCCAGTCGTTGTAATAAAATGAAACAAGAAGCTGCACCTGCTCCACCGGAGAAATTTTCAAAGAAGATTCCATCCAGTAAGAAGAAAGATCTACCTGAAGGGATTCATTTCCATAGCCGATCTGATGCAGGTAGGAACGCAGGACGGATACGCCCATCTGATGATCCAGATTCTGAAAATACCAGTTGACGGAGGAGGTCATTGCACTTTGCAGTGTCTGATCCTGATTCCACTCTTCAAATGGATACGATTCGTCCGGCTGTGGAAGAAAGTTGTGTTCCGGAGTAATCACTCCTTCTTCCAGAGCAAACAGGGCATCAAAAATCTTATAGGTCGAATCCGGTGAAACCCGGCTGCGGGCAAGGGATTCGTTGTAGATGGTCCAGTCGTCCGCTTCCATATCGTACAGGACAAAACATCCCTCATAGCCCTGGAAATAGGTGGAAAGGGAAGATGAAGTACCGGAAGCTCCATTTTCGGGAAGCGCCGCATTTTCTGCCGCTGCATCGGAGGAAAGAAAGGGAACCGATGCGGACAAAAGGAGACAGATCAGGAAAAAGGCGCACCCGCATTTGAATCGCCTAAAGGGTGTAGGCTTCTGGTAGGAAGCAATGCAAAGAATCCGTTTTCGGATCTGTTTTTTATTTTCTCCAAGTCCAGCTGTAAAAGGAAACGGATGAAGCGATGTTTTCCGGGCAAATCGGATGAGGGTCTGCCCATAGTCGGTATAGGAAGCTTCATCAAGCAGGGACAGCACAGAAGCATCGCAGGCAATTTCCCGGTCTTCCCGCATGGTGTGAAGAGAAAGGCGCATCAGCGGATGAAACCAGTAGACCATACCCGCAAGATTCATCAGATGTCCGATGAGTGAATCCCGGTGGCGGTAATGAAACAGTTCGTGAAGCAGAATATACCGGAGATCCTTTTCCTGATAATCAGAGATCAGGTGAATCGGAAGGTAAATGCCGGGACGAATGACCCCGGCCATAACCGGAGACTTTAAAAAGGCATTGCTGTACACAGGAATCTTCCGCCGGATGTGCAGTTCCTCCAGACACGACTGATACAGCGCTTTTGCTTTTTCATGCTGCAAAGGAAGAGAAGCGTTTTTCAGTGCATGGAGACGAAGTGCAGAACGGATCAGAAAGATTCCCATAAAAAGGACGCCGGCAATCCAGACGGCAAAAAGAAAACCCCAAAGAGAAGACGGCGTTCTCTGTGTAACAGATTCCGTGAAATCATTCATCCATCCGGCGGCAGCAACGTAAGGCTGCATATTCTGGCCTGTTCCGGATACAGCATGAAATGAAAAAGAATGGTTTGACGGCAGGAAAGACCATAAAATATTTCCGGAAAATTTAAAAGGGAGACCCGGAAGAAACGGAATGGCAGACAGTATAAGCAGCACAAGCCAGAGATGGTACCGCATCCGTCCGACAAGCAGTGTTTTGAATACTGTCCGGAGAAAGAAAAAGATACAGATGATTCCACAAAGAAGAAGGCTGCAGAACAGAAAATGTATCATAAAACGTTCCATGATCAGCAGCCTCCTTTTTTTGATGTTCCGGACAAAAGCGCACGCAGTTCATCGAGGTCTTCTTCCGAAAGGCGGTCCTCCTCCAGGAAAGAGGAAACCATTTCGGTGAGATCCCCATGGTAAAAACGCTTCAGAAAAGAAGAACTCTCCTGTCCGATATATTCTTTTTCTCCGACCAGAGGAGTGTAGACAAAGATACGTCCCTGCTTTTCGTAGGTCAGAGCACCTTTGTTGACCAGCCGCTTGATCAGCGTCTGAATCGTTTTCGGACTCCAGGATGTCGTTTTCTCCAGACATTCCGTGATTTCATTTGTGTTGACCGGGGCACGCTGCCACACGATTTTCATGACTTCAAATTCCGCCTCGGAGATTTGCGGCAAACGGGTCATAACAGATTCCTCCCTTCAATCTTACAAATGTAATAGTTATATTATAAAAGAGAATACATCCGATTGTCAAATAAAGCGGGGAAAATGGAGGAGAAACCTATGCTTCATCCAGAGAAAGAGATTCCCGCAGGACAGAAATAAATTTTTCCACCGGTTTGGAAAACACCTGATACTTTTTCCAGATAATTGACATCTCTATCTCCAGTGCCGGATCAAGCGGACGAAAGCAAAGAGTACTGTCTCCGGTCGTATTGATCAGATGGTCAAAACTAAACGCATAGCCCAGCCCTTCATCGACCAACCGGGAAGCATTGTAAATCAGATTGTAGGTGGCTACAATACGAAGATCAGCCGGATCCCGCTTCAACCACTGCAGCACCTGGCCGCCGTTGGACTCCTGCTGGGAGACGATCAACGGCTGATCCCAGAGATCTTCTCTCCGGATTGATTCCTTCTCGGCAAGAGGCGAATCCTTACGCATCAACACACCCCAGATATCCCGTACCGGAACTTTCAAAGCATGATATTTCGTCAGATCTACAGGACCAAAAACAATTCCAAAATCAATCAGTCCCCTGTCAAGAGACTCTCTCACAAACACAGCATTTCCACTTGAAATATGAAACTGGATGCCGGGATAACGCGACTGCATCTGCTTTGCCGCCCGCGCAATCAGCCGGATCCCGTCAGTCTCACCGGCACCAATATAAATATCACCGATCAGAACATCATCAGAAGCAGAGATCTCAGACTCCGTCTTTCGGACAAGCTCAAGAATCTCCTCAGCCCGCTTACGCAGAATCATCCCCTCTTCTGTAAGCGTAATCCGCCGGGAACCCTTACCACCCCGGATAAAAAGTTTCTTACCAAGCTCATCCTCCAGGTTTTTAATCTGCGTAGAAAGCGTCGGCTGTGAAAGACGCAACGACTCGGCAGCATGAACAATACTCTGTTCCCTTGCAATCGCAAGAAAATATTGAAGAACACGAAGCTCCATAAACACATTCCTCCATCAGACTCATCACATAAAATATAAACTATACAAAATTTAAAACGTACTATAAAACACTACCAATACTATACCCCGAAGCAGAATAGGTTTCAACTATAAATCCTTATAAACTATAAATAATTACTATCTTATACGCTTTATCGGGGACGTGTTCCGGTGCACAGGTACACGACGTAAATGGACAAAAAAGTCTCAAAATCCGCATAAAATAAGGCCAAAACCGAATTGTCAGATTTTTTCCATCGGGGACAGGTTCCGAAACGCCGGAACACGTCCCCGAAAAATATCCATAACTTTCAGCTATGAAAAGGCATAGTA